>Ga0114931_10009789_pt1 | contig 11454 bp, 9 predicted proteins | sample 2SBtaG_FD_89579 | JGI IMG/M metagenome (GOLD analysis project Ga0114931, IMG submission 89579) | Deep subsurface microbial communities from Kolumbo volcano to uncover new lineages of life (NeLLi) - 2SBTROV14_V59a metaG | ecosystem: Environmental > Aquatic > Marine > Volcanic | place: Kolumbo...
CGTGTCTTCATGCTCGATCTGCTCAAGAGCTTCACCGATGAAACTTTCGATAATCAGCGCCCGCGCCTGATCTTGCGGAATGCCGCGCGAGCGGCAATAAAACATCAAGTCCTCGTCGAGCTGCGCCGAAGTGGAGCCATGACCGCAGACGACATCATCGGCAAAGATTTCCAGCTCCGGTTTGGAATCGAATTCGCAGCTATCCGACAGCATCAGCGCCTGCGCCATCTCCTTGCCGTCTGATTTCTGCGCATCGCGCTGCACGATCACCTTGCCCTGGAAGATGCCGCGCGCGCTATCGTCAAGGACGCCCTTATATAATTCGCGGCTTGTGCATTGCGGCACCGCATGATCGACCACCAGCGTTGTGTCGATATGCTCAGCGCCGCGGCCGAGGAAGACGCCTGATAAATCAATCCTGCTGCCTTCGCCTTCGAAGGTGACAAACAGATTGTGCCGCGCCAGTTTGGTATCCAGAGTCATCTGGAATGCATTGTAGGTTGCATTGGCGCCAATTTCGGCTATCGATGTCGACAGATGGGTGGACGCCTTGCCATCGCGCGTCACCTTGATATGCGCAAGCTTGGCGCCATCGCCCAGCGTGATCTGGTTCAGGTTATTGCTTTGCCCGTTACCGGCCTTGCCAAGCGCGATGTCGGCTTCAAGCAGGCTCACATGCGCGTTTTTGCCAATGTTAATGACGTTGCGCGTCGTAATGGCCTTGTCGTCAGCCCCGGCTCTGGCAAAGACCAGCAGCAGGGGCCGCTCCAGCACCACATCATCGGCAAGCGTGACAACGGCGCCATCGCTCATGAAGGCGCTATTGAGGGCAATGACCGCATCGCTGTTCGACAACTGCAAGCGCTTGAGCTCGGCAGTCTTGAGTTCGTCAATACTGTCTTTGAGCGCCGTGACGGTGAGCCCCGCCGCCTCGCCAGTGCCCGCCGCCTCGCCAGTGCCCGCCGCCTCGCCAGTGTTTGACAAATCCGCGCGATAGGTGCCGTTCACAAAGACCATGCGCGGGCCGGCAATATTGGCGAGGGGGCCGAGCGCCGCAGTTATGTCATCAGCGCTGAGGCCATCGTCACTGCTCACGGCCGGCGCATAGGCTTCCTTCAACAACGCGCGCAGGTCGGTATATTTCCACTCCTCGATGCGCCGATGCGGCAGCCCCAGGGAGGTAAAGGTGCCGATCGCCTTCTGGCGGGCCTCAGCCACCGCTTTTGATCCCGGCAGACTGGCGGAAATCTTTGCAAATTGTTCGCCGATGGCCTGCTCGGCCTTGGTTTTCGCTAACTGTAAACTCATTCCATCTCGCCTTTAATCCCGCTGGCATGCGCAGTTCCATGCGCGCCATTTGTTGACCGGTGATGCCTGCCCTCTCACGCCGCTTCGCCGGTGAATTCAGCATAGCCCTGGGCTTCCAGTTCAAGTGCCAGTTCCTTGCCGCCAGAGCGCTGTATCCTGCCATCCGCCAGCACATGCACCCTGTCGGGCACGATAAAGTTCAACAGACGCTGATAATGGGTAATGACCAGCATCGAGCGCTCCGGCGAACGCAAGCGATTGGCGCCTTCGGCGACGATCTTGATGGCGTCAATATCGAGGCCCGAATCGGTTTCATCGAGGACACAGAGTTTCGGCTCCAGCAGCGCCATCTGCAGAACTTCCATGCGCTTTTTCTCGCCGCCGGAAAAGCCGACGTTGAGCGGCCGTTTCAGCATTTCCTGTTTGACGCCCAGCTCCTCTGCCTTGCCCTTGACGAGGCGCATGAAATCAGGCGTCGTCAACTCATCCTGGCCGCGCTTTTTGCGTACCGCATTGAGCGCGGTGCGCAAAAACGTCATGGTGGCGACGCCGGGGATCTCGATGGGGTATTGGAAGGCCAGAAAGACGCCGGCCGCCGATCGCTCATCGGGGCTCATCTCAAGGATGCTCGAGCCATCCCATAAAACGTCGCCTTCGGTAACTTGATAGTCATCCTTGCCGGCCAGGATATAGGCCAGCGTCGACTTGCCGGACCCATTGGGGCCCATGATGGCATGGACCTCGCCGGTCGGCACGGTAAGGTCGATGCCGCGCAGAATTTCCGTATCGTCTTCGGTGATCTTCGCGTGCAGATTCTTGATCTCAAGCATTGTTGTTCTTCCATTGTTTCGTTAGTCGATAATTCATAATCGGTTTATCATCGCTGCGCGGTCCGCAAATCCATGTTTCTTCTGCCGCCAGTCCCGCTTCATGGCAAAGTTTCGCGCCATTGCCTGTTCGCCAAGACAAAGGACAAACAAGGGTCAAACGACCTGGTCAGCGTCCGCCAACTGCAACCGCAACCGCTTTTCGATTCGCTCCAGCCGCAAAACAGAGCGCGAGGGGCAGGGCTGTTCAACGCTGGCTTGCCTTTCGTCTTCGATGAATATGGGACTTTCAGCCCCCACGCCCCCGGCCAAAGGACCAGTCCTTTGGAAACTGGGGTGAGGGGCAGCTTCAAGCACATTTGCAAGCGGCTGCCCCGCAGCCGATCCCCTCTTAACCGACGCTGCCCTCCAGCGAGATGCCAATGAGCTTTTGCGTTTCGGCCATGAATTCCATCGGCAATTGCTGCATGACATCGCGCACAAAACCGTTGACGATGAGCGCGATGGCCTCTTCCTCATCAAGCCCGCGCGCCTGGCAATAGAACATCTGATCGTCTGAGATCTTCGACGTCGTCGCCTCATGCTCGAAATGCGCTGAATTGTTCTTGGCTTCGATATAGGGCACCGTATGGGCGCCGCATTTACCGCCGATCAGCAGACTGTCGCATTGCGTGAAGTTGCGCGCGTTTGTCGCCTTCCTGTGTGCCGAAACAAGCCCGCGATAGGTGTTGTCGGAAAAGCCGGCGGCAATGCCCTTGGAGATGATCCTGGACGAGGTATTCCTGCCCAGATGAATCATCTTGGTGCCGCTGTCGACCTGCTGATAGCCATTGGACACGGCGATCGAATAGAATTCGCCGCGTGAATTGTCGCCGCGCAGAATGCAGCTTGGATATTTCCAGGTGATCGCCGAGCCGGTCTCGACCTGGGTCCAGGAAATTTTTGAGTCATGTCCACGGCAGTCACCGCGCTTGGTGACGAAGTTGTAGATGCCGCCCCTGCCTTGCGCATCACCCGGATACCAGTTCTGCACCGTTGAATATTTGATTTCGGCATCGTCCAGCGCGACAAGCTCGACGACCGCGGCATGAAGCTGGTTCTCATCGCGCATCGGCGCCGTGCAGCCTTCCAGATAGCTGACATAGGCGCCCTTGTCGGCGATGATGAGCGTGCGTTCGAACTGGCCGGTGTTTTTCTCGTTGATGCGGAAATAGGTGGAAAGTTCCATCGGGCAGCGCACACCCTCGGGGATGTAGACGAACGACCCATCGGAGAACACCGCCGCGTTCAGCGCCGCATAATAGTTGTCGGACTGCGGCACCACAGAGCCAAGATATTTTTGCACGAGGTCGGGATGCTCTTTGACCGCCTCCGAAAAGGAACAGAAGATGACGCCAACCTTGGCCAGTTCCTTCTTGAAAGTCGTCACAACCGAGACGCTGTCAAAAACCGCATCAACCGCGACTTTCGAATTCTGCACGCCGGCCAGTGCTTCCTGCTCGCGCAACGGAATGCCGAGTTTGTCATAGGTCGCCAGCAATTCGGGATCGACTTCATCCAGAGATTTGGGGCCAACCGTGCTTTTGGGCGCGGCATAGAAATGCAGCTCCTGCAGGTCGATCTTGGGATAGTGAACTTTCGCCCAGGTCGGCTCATCCATGGTCAGCCAGCGCCGATAGGCGTCAAGCCGCCAGTCGAGCAGCCAGGCGGGCTCGTCCTTTTGCGCCGATATGTAGCGCACAATCTCTTCATTGAGGCCCTTGGGGGCGAGGACGGAATCAATATCCGACTCGAAGCCATATTTATACTGGTCGACATCAATCTGCTTGACCTGTTCGATGGTCTCCTGAACCGCTGCCATCTTCTCACGCTCTCCTAAATTTGCTCTTCGTCAGCTTTGTTCGCTCTGCCCGCCAGCTATCGGCGGTAGTCATAAAATTCTTTCCCGTGCAACCCGGCGGCCTGTCACGCCACGGCATGAGCCTTGCCGCGCCCGCCGCGATTTCCCGCCAGCAGCCCGGGCCAGCAGTCCAGAAACGAGTCGATGTCGTCGCGCGTTGTGCCCCAGCCAAGGCTGATGCGGATGGCCGAACGCGCCAGATCATCGGCAACACCCATGGCGGCCAGAACATGGCTGGCCCCCACTTTGCCCGACGAGCAGGCCGACCCGGCGCTGACCGCAAAGCCCTGCAGATCCAGTTTAATGACAAGGGTTTCGGCAGCCAGACCCGGCAGTGCGATACAGGAGGTATTGGCAAGCCGCCCCGTCCCGCTGCCGATAATCACAGCTTTGCCAGGCGCCGCCAGAATTTCGCGCTCCAACTCATCACGCAGGACCTGCAAGCGGGCCATGGCTGTCAGGTCGCGCGCCGCCGCCTCTGCCGCCGAGCCGAAGCCGGCGATGGCGGCGACATTTTCGGTTCCCGCCCGCCGCCGCCGTTCCTGTCCGCCGCCATGCAGCAACCGCGGCAACTCAAACCCTTGGCGAATGAGCAAGGCGCCAACACCTTGCGGGCCGCCAAGCTTGTGGCTGGAAAGCGTCATGAAATCAGCGCCTGGCACGATGGCCTCACCTGGCACGATGGCCGCGCCCGACACGGTGGCCTCACCCGGCACGGCCTGATGGCTGCCCGCCCCGCCGCCGGCCTTCGCCTGACTGAACAATAGCGGCAGCCGCCCGAGCGCCTGCACGGCATCTGTATGCACAAAAATTCCGCGCGCCCTTGCCAGTTGCGCAGCCGCCGCCACGGGCTGTACCACGCCGGTTTCATTATTGGCCATCTGCAGGCTCAGCAGGACAGGCCGACGCCGGGAGGGCGCAGCATTAGCCGCAGTGCTGTCAGCATCAGCAGCCGCAGTGGCAGTTGGCGGGCAGTAGCGCTCAAACAGGGCTGCCAGCGCCTGCAGCTTGATGACGCCATTGCCATCAACCGGAATCTTGACAACCTGCGCGCCCGATGCCGCGACCGGCGCCAGCACGCTTTCATGCTCGACGCCGGTGACAAAGATAATGTCCCATTGCCCGTTAAGGACCCAGTTATTGGCCTCGGTCCCGCCGCTGGTAAAGACCACTTCGGCTGGCGCCGCATTGAGCAGGCTGGCAACCGATTGGCGCGCACGCTCCACGACGGCGCGCGCACGCCGTCCCTCGCGATGCACCGAGGAGGCATTGCCATTGAGATGAAGCGCTGCGGTCATGGCGACACGGGCGCCGCGCCGCAACGGGGCGGTGGCGTTATAGTCGAAATATATGCGCCGCTCACTCATGATCTTCCCGTATCCATCCGTACCCATTGGCCGCTTGTTCATCTGCACCTATCGGCCGCTTGCCGTTGTCGCAACCGCATCGGACCCTGGCCGCGCGCCTTGTCCCCGGCCATTGCAGATCTCGGCTGCCGGTTTGCCGTCAAGCACATCCTGCAACGTCACTTCCGATAGAAACATCGCAATCCGCATCCCCAAAGCCGTCCACAATTCATGCGTGAGACAGCGCGCGTCACCAACACAACCGCCGCCATCACCCAGGCCCTCGCAACGGATCATGCGCATACCCTCATCGACCGCCCGCATGATGTCGACAATGGAGATCTTTGCCGCTGCACGGCCAAGCTGATAGCCACCCGAACGCCCGCGCAGGCTGGTCACAAGCTCGTCACGCCGCAGTAGCGCGAAGATCTGCTCCAGATAGGCCAGTGAGATCTGCTGGCGCTCGGCAATCATTGACAGCGGTACCGATCCGGCACCGGCACCATGTTTGGCGAGATCGGCCATTGCCATCACCGCGTAACGCCCCTTTGCCGTCAGTTCCACAACCTGAACTCCACTTTGCACTGCAGCCGCCGCAGTTGACGCCCCCAAATCCCGCAAACACGACCCAAAAGGTCTGGCAGCCGCGTCATAACACTTGCATTTGCCTGTGCCAGTTGTGCTATGAAGCGGACCAACAGGCCATGCCCCGGCTTTTGGCTGGAGAATCGGACTTGAACCGAAGCCGGGCGAACAGCTGAGGTTGCCTGCCCCAGCTTTCTTCCAACCAGCGCCCTCTTTCGAATAGTTCTAAACTTGGATTGGAATATGTAAATTCCGAGCCTGGAAGTCAAGTATTCTTATCTGCGTGGAAAGAGCGCGCCCTGTCATCGTCGCGAAAGGCCTCCCACGAGCTTCTGTAAATTACCTATATCCAGCTTAAGGACCGCGCAGCGGCAGTAGAGCGCTGCCACGACCCGCGCCGCCAGCCTCCTGGCAGCCCGACCGCATCCATCAGCCTGCATTCATCAGACCGAGTTCATCAGACCGGCCTCATCAGACCGAGTTCATCAGACCGCGTTCATCAGAAAGACACGAAACACGCCCATGCCTGAAGTCATTATCAACGGCCCGGCTGGCCGCCTGGAAGCCCGCTATCACCACGAAGGCAAACCGGGTGGCCCCATCGCCCTCATCCTGCATCCGCATCCACAGTTCGGCGGCACGATGAATAATCCGGTGACATATCATCTCTACTATTCATTTGTGAATCGCGGTTTTGCCACCTTGCGCTTCAACTTCCGCGGCGTTGGCCGCAGCCAGGGCTTTTTCGACAACGGGCCGGGCGAATTATCCGATGCCGCGGCAGCGCTCGACTGGCTGCAGACCAATAATCCCGATTCAAGCGCCTGCTGGATCGTCGGCGTCTCCTTCGGCACCTGGATCGCCATGCAGCTTTTGATGCGCCGCCCGGAGATCGACAGTTTCATCTGCGTCGCGCCGCCTGCAAATCTTTACGATTTTTCGTTCCTCGCCCCCTGCCCCTCGTCGGGCCTGCTGGTCAATGGCGACAAGGACCGGGTCGTCCCGACCGCCTCGGTGGCCGAAATGTCGGTGAAAACCAAAGTGCAGAAGGGCATCACCCTGCAGCACGAAATCATCCCCGGCGCCAATCATTTCTTCGAAGACAAGATCGACGAACTGATCGACGTCACCGGCAATTTTGTCGACCAACAGATGGTCCAGATCCTGAGCAAAAAGTCGGGTTAGGTATTTTTTCTCTCACGGCGCGTGCCGGTGGCCGGAGGCCAGCTGCGCCTGCGGGGGGCGGCGTCAAGCGCCTGCTGCCCGGCTGCGGGTCTCTATAAGCCACAGCGTCAATTGCAGCCGAAAGCCCATAGTCCAAATGGCCCGAAAGCCCGATTCCCACGCCTCCGCTGCCGCCACAGCCACCGCACAGCCGTTGCCCGGCCGGCGCGGCAGCCGCCTGAAGGCCATCGGCCTGATGTGCCTTGCGGTGTCCCTGTTCGGCTGCCTCGACACCACGGCAAAATATCTTGGCACTTTGGCCGGCATCCCGGTCGCGCAGGTCGTCTGGATGAGGTTTCTGGCGCAAATGCTGTTGTTCATGGCTGCCGTCGGGCCGATGACTCTACCACGGCTGGCGCGCAGCAATCGCCTTTGCCTGCAGTTCGTTCGATCGAGCCTGCTGCTCGGCGCCACCGTCTTCAATTTCCTCGCTCTGCAGCACCTGCGGCTCGATCAGACAACCACCATGTTTTTCCTGACGCCGCTGACCGTTGCGCTGCTCGCCGGACCGCTGCTTGGTGAGTGGGTCGGCTGGCGGCGCTATCTGGCCATCCTTGTCGGCTTTATGGGCATATTGGTGGCGATCCGCCCCGGCATCGCGAATGTTCATCCGGCCTTCCTGCTGTCGCTTGGCGCCATGCTCAGCTATGCCGGATTTTCGCTCATCACCCGCCATCTGGCGCCCCTCGACCATCCGCAGGTCACCTTCTTCTATTCGATGCTGGTCGGCATTGTCCTGGTCGCACCCTTCGCGCTCACCAATTGGGTGTGGCCGCAGCGCTGGCAGATCTGGGCACTGCTGCCGCTGCTCGGTGTCTTTGGCGGCATCGGCCATTACCTGTTCATTCTGTCAAATCGTCTGGCACCAGCGTCCGTCGTTTCGCCCTTCGTCTATGCCGGCCTCGTCTCCAACACCACCCTGGGCTATCTTGTGTTCGGTGATCTGCCTGATCGCTGGACCATGCTCGGCGCCGGGATCGTCGTCGGCTCGGGGCTGTACCTCATAGGACGCGAGCGCCGGCCTGGAGCGGGCGGGCCGGCATAATCAATGCGACTCGACTGTCACGAGGCTCATCATATCAGGCGCCCTGCAAGCGCGCTTTGGTTTCAGCCGCGAAGTCTGCAAAGCGGTCCTCGTGGATCGCCGCGCGCATGGCCGCCATCAGCTCCTGATAAAAGGCAATATTCGCCCAGGAGATCAGCATCGCCCCCAGAAGCTCACCGCATTTCACCAGATGGTTGAGATAGGCGCGGGAATAATCGCGCGCTGCCGGACAGTTGCTGGCCGCAGCGAGCGGCGCCGGGTCATCGGCAAATCGGGCATTCTTCAAATTGATTTTGCCATCCCAGGTGAAGGCCTGACCATGACGGCCGGACCTTGTCGGCATGACGCAATCGAACATGTCAACACCGCGCGCCACACTTTCGATAAGATCAAGCGGTGTGCCGACCCCCATCAAATAGCGCGGCTTATCGGCTGGCAGCAGCGGCGTCGTCTGCGCCAGCGTTGCCAGCATGCGGGCCTGGCCCTCACCGACTGCCAAGCCGCCGATCGAATATCCGGAAAAATCCATGGCAACCAGCGCCGCCGCCGAGCGCGCACGCAAGTCTTGATGAATGCCGCCCTGGACGATGCCGAATAATGCCTGACCGTCACCGGCAAGGCGCGTGAATGCCGCCTTTGAGCGTTCGGCCCAGCGCAGGGAAAGTTCCATCGACGCTGACGCCTCGTCCCTGGTTGCCGGAAAAGGCGTGCATTCATCAAACTGCATCTGGATGTCGGAACCCAGCAGGCATTGAATCTCGATCGAGCGCTTGGGCGTCAGCAAATGCGCCGAGCCGTCGATATGCGAGCGGAAGCTGACGCCCTTTTCGGAAATCTTGCGCAAGCCGGCCAGTGACATCACCTGGAAGCCGCCAGAATCGGTCAGGATCGGCCCATCCCAGCGCATGAAGTCATGCAGGCCGCCAAGCCTTGCCATCCGCTCAGGCCCGGGCCGCAGCATCAAATGATAGGTATTGGCAAGAATAACATCGGCGCCGGCATCGCGGACCTGATCAGGATAAAGCGCCTTCACCGTTGCCGCCGTGCCAACCGGCATGAAGGCCGGCGTGCGAATAACGCCGCGTGGGGTCGTGACCTGCCCGAGCCGCGCACCGCCACTCGTCGCCTTAAGCTCATAGCCGAAGCGCCTGCTCATCATCCGGCGTTCTCCTGAAGCGGCGACCAGGCGGCGGCCTGGCTGGGATAAAGCAGGCAGGCATCGCCATAGGAATAGAAGCGGTAGTCACTTTTGATGGCATGGGCATAGGCCGCTTGCATGACCTCAAGGCCGGCGAAGGCGCTGACCAGCATGAATAATGTCGAGCGCGGCAGATGGAAATTGGTTATCAGAAGATCAACGCCGCCGAAGCGATAGCCAGGGGTAATGAATATATCCGTGTCTCCGGCAAAGGGCTGGATCACGCCGTCCGAATCAACCGCCGATTCCAGCAGCCGCAGCACCGTCGTGCCAACGGCAACGATGCGCCCGCCGTTGGCGCGCACCCGGTTGAGCGCCGCCGCCACATCCGCGGAGATCTCACCCCATTCGCCATGCATCAGATGATCTTCTGTGTCGTCGGCCTTGACCGGCAGGAAGGTCCCGGCACCGACATGCAGCGTCAGGAAATGCCTGGAAATCCTGCATTCGTCGATTGCCTGCATCAGCGCATCGGTAAAATGCAGCCCCGCCGTCGGTGCCGCCACCGCGCCGTCATGACGGGCAAAGATTGTCTGATAGTCGTGCGCGTCGGCAGCGCCCGCCGGTCGTTTTGACGCAATATAGGGCGGCAGCGGCATCGACCCATGCGCCGCAATGGCACTGTCGAGAATGGCGCCATGGGTCGAGAAGGCCAGCGTCACTTCGCCGGCATCGCCCTTGTCCTCAATTGTGGCGTCCAATATGTCGCCATAGCAAAGCCCGCCCTCGCCGCCAAACTGTATGCGATCGCCGAGGCTGAGGCGTTTGGCCGGCCGCGCAAATGCCTTCCAGCGGCTCTCGTCCAACCGTTTGTGCAGATTGAAGGCAACGCGCGCAACATGGCCGCCGCCGTCACTGTCGCGGCGATGGCGCAGACCGCCGAGCGCCGCCGCAATGACCTTTGTATCGTTAAACACCAGGGCATCGCCGGCGCGCAGGAGTGCCGGCAGCTCACTCATCAGCCGATCCCCGGGCGCCACATCACGCGCCTCAGCGGCGGGCCTTACGACCAGCAAGCGCGCCGCATCCCTCGGCTCTACAGGGTGCAGTGCGATCCGCTCATCCGGCAATTCAAATTCGAACAGATCCGTGCGCATGGCAATTCCAGCTTCCTGCCCGCCATCCCACCAGTGACGGCCAGATCTGATGGCGCGGAACATCGGCGGACGGGCTCCGCCCTGGTCGATGACGAATAGCGAGGGTGGTGAATAGATCGGGTTAACCCCCTCGGGTCCCCGTTTTAGACAAAGCCTATGGCCGGGCAAGCTTAAGCCGCATCCGCAGCAACCTTCATCGACACGATCTTGTCGGGATCGGACACAGGCTCGCCGCGCTTCAGCTTGTCGACATTGTCCATGCCCTCAACGACCTTGCCCCAGACGGTATATTGGCCATTGAGGAAGCCGGAATCAGCAAAGCAGATGAAGAACTGACTGTTGGCGCTGTTCGGGTTTTGCGCCCGCGCCATCGAGCAGGTGCCGCGCACATGTGGTTCGCTATTGAATTCCTGTGGCAGATCAGGATGCTCCGAACCGCCGGTGCCGGTGCCATGCGGGCAGCCGGTCTGCGCCATGAAACCGTCGATCACGCGATGAAAAACGATGCCATCATAAAAACCGGCGCGCGCCAGCTTTTTGATCCGCTCGACGTGCTTGGGCGCCAGGTCGGGACGCAGTTCAATAACGACGCTGCCCTTGCTGGTTTCCAACAGCAGCGTGTTTTCAGGATCCTTGATGTCGGCCATCTGGCCCTCCTTGGGTTGTAAAAACTTCGGTGTTGGAGACATTCAGCGACTGCTGAGTGCAGACACTGACTGGTGAGTCGCAGGCTCTATTGTGAGTCGCAGACTCTATTGAGCCGGCTATTGCTTCACATCGGCAGCAACCTGCAACGAAATAATCTTGTCCGGATTCTTCGGCGGTTCGCCAAGCTTGATCTTGTCGACATATTGCATGCCCTTGATGACCTGTCCCCAGACGGTATATTGCCCGGTAAGGCTCGAACAGCCACTGCCGAAGCAG
>Ga0114931_10009790_pt1 | contig 11453 bp, 11 predicted proteins | sample 2SBtaG_FD_89579 | JGI IMG/M metagenome (GOLD analysis project Ga0114931, IMG submission 89579) | Deep subsurface microbial communities from Kolumbo volcano to uncover new lineages of life (NeLLi) - 2SBTROV14_V59a metaG | ecosystem: Environmental > Aquatic > Marine > Volcanic | place: Kolumbo...
GGGAGGCCTCCTCCCCGCCTGTTTTTTTGCCTCGCGGAATCCGTTGATATTTGGTGGCCGGGTGCCCGCCTCTGCTATATTGGCAGGCGAATCAGTGACCGTATTCGCGAGGCAAATGACAATGGCGCTTAAGGTCGAACTCAAACCCGGAGAGCGGTTTATCCTCGGGGAGTCCGTCATCACCAATGATGACCAGCGCACCCGCCTCTATATCGAGGGCTCGGCGCCGATCCTGCGCGAAAAAGACATCATGCGTCCCGAAGATGCCGATACGCCCTGCAAGAAGATCTATCTGGTGGTGCAGATGATGTATCTGTCCGGCGATCCCATGGCCCACCACAACAGCTATTTCGAGCTGGTCTCGCAGGTCCAGAAGGCCGCCCCGAGCCTCTCGCCACAAATCTCAATTATCAATAATGAGATATTAACAGGTTCGTTTTATAAAGCTCTCAAGGCAACCAGATTGCTGATCGAGGCGGAGAGCGAAAGATTCGAATATGCAAAACGCGGCGCAAGCTTATAGCAATACTGCAAAATCCACGACTAATCCGAGAAGCCTTGAGGCCTCGCTGCTTATGAAGTCGGCCGTCAGGCTGCAATCCATCCAGGAAGACTGGAGCGAGAAGGCTTCAGAACTAGAATCTGCCCTGCTCTATAACCGCAAGCTGTGGTCAGTTTTCCTCGACGCCATGGCCAAGCCCGAAAACACGCTGCCGGTCGAAATCAAGAATAATGTCGCCTCGCTCGGCGTTTTCGTTCTCGGCCACACCCTCGTGCTGCAGCGCGAGCCGGAGCCCGACAAGCTCTCGATCCTTATTTCCATCAATCAGGAACTCGCCGCCGGACTGCGCGGCGCGCCATAAAGTCTGCATCAGAGCCCGCCGTAACGCCGGGCCGACATCTCTAAAGGAAGTTGACCAGACTGAGCCGCGACAATGTGGCCGTGGTCTGAAAGCTCGCCTGCAGCCGGTTCTGAAGATTGAGCAGCAGGGTGCCAACCTCGAATGAATCCGCATTTTCCGCGTCGTCCAGCAGACCTTGCGTAAAAATGCTGGCATCCGCATGACGCTCACCGGCTTTTTCAAGCGCATTCTGCTTGAAACCGAGCTCCCCAATGAGATCAAGCACCGATTTTTGCGACGAGGCAAAGTTAAGCCGCTCGGTGGTGCGTGAGACCAGCGCGTCATAGCGCACTGAATCGCGTGGATCGATATCATCGAATGTTTCCGCGGCCAGCACCGCAAGAGCCGTGATCGAAGTACGCAATGGCGCCTCATCCGCCCGCACCCCGTAGGCCACCGTGAGGTTGTCATCGACCCGCGCGATCGCGGCATCGCGCGCGAGCCCGGTCGACAAGTCTCCGCTGTACCACAGGGCGGTATCGGTCGCTGTCGCATCAACCAGCGCCGTAGCCGTTTCAAATGGTGGGCCCGAGACCCGCTGCGGCGGCGTCGTTGCATCGAATATGAAAAAATTATCGGCGGCCGCATAGGCCGATGCCGCACGAAGGCTCGTTGCCCCGACCGTTTCCAACTCGGTGCCAAGGGCCGCCTCGAATGAGGTCGCGGTCGTGCTGGCATCCGTGCCGATCAGAAATTCACCCGGTCCTGCCGGTACCGTGGCCGTGGCCGTCAGCTGCAGCACTTCCTGGCTGCCATCGGGCAGCGCAAATGTCAGCCGAACGGTTTCGCCAGGTTGCGGCAGTGTCGCGGAAAATGTCACCGAAAGCGCCGCCGGCGAACCGGCGGGAGGCGTCAGCGTCGTACCACTCAGGTTGCCGCTGATACCGCTGAGCTTGAGACCGAACGGACTGGAAGCCGCATCTTCCGTCAGGTTGACGGTGTCGGCCGGGCCGGATGCGACCACCAGCCTGCCCCTGCCGTCAGCACCAAGATCAGCGAGCCGGCGCTCCGCAATAAGCTGCTTCAGGCCGGCCTTGTTGCCGTCACCTTCCAGAATCATATCGGAGGCGAGCACGGGGGCGTCCTGGGTATCGCGACCACCGAAGAAATGACGTCCGGCGAGATCGAAATTAAGCAGGCCGACAGCCTCATTCAGCCGCAAGCCCGCCGAAATCTGCGTTTGCGTCTGCCCGCCGACACTCAGTTGAAGATCGCGCTGCAGGGAGTCAGTTCGCGTTTCGCCGACAATTTCCTCAAATCGCCCGAGGTTCTGCTGGATCAGATTGAGATGAAGGCCGGCCTGCGAGATGGTCTGTTGATACCCCTCGATCGACGAGACCCGCGCACGCAATGACAGCGACAACACGCGGTCGGTACCAAGTTCTCCATAGGTGTCCGCCTTTTTCCCGGTGGCGAGCTGACGTTGCAGATCATCCATCTGGGCGCGCAGTTCCAGAATCTGCCGGCTGATTCCGTAACTGTTGGACAGGGGTGAAAGTGCCATCTCAGCTCTCCGTCAGATCCGTCTCAGGATGTCGATCAGGTCGCGCACGGCGGAAATAACCCGGGCGTTCGCCGCATAGGCGTTCTGAAGCACCAGCAACCGGCTCATTTCGTCGTCCACCTTGACGGTCGTATCCTGGTCAAACCGCTCCTGAAGCGCCGACAGAACGACGCCCTGCGCCTCCAGCGTGCCGGATGATGATTCGACCATCTGGCCCTGAAATGACACGATCCTCTGGGCAAACGAACTGACCGAGGTGACCAGCGGGCTCGCCGCCGAACCGATGCCGCTGTCAGGATGAAACGTGAAGCCCTGCTGCGCGAAGCGGTCGATCAACTCGAGTGGCCGCGCCGGATCACCGATACCGGTGGCCGGGCTTGTCGAATAAACCACCAGCGCCGTGTTATCCGCCTCAACACCCGGGTTGACCGCGATGCGCTGCGCGAAACCAATTTTCTGCGGGGTCCCGTCGAGATCGTTGCTGTAGCTCTTGACCGAACCGTCCAGATCGACAAACAGGGCCAGTTGAACACCGTTATCGACCGTCGATGTGCTTGTTATCGCCGCCTGCGGCGTGTCCAGCGCGATCGTTCCGGCGGCACCGTCATCAAGGATGCGCAGCGTGTCGGCAGCCTGCGACGACACGGTGATGGATGCTCCGAGCGCAGCGTCGATCGCCGCCACCGCGCCGGCAAATCCACCGGAGAAATCTATCCCGACAACCATGTCGGACGGGTTCGCGGTGACTTCATCGGCAAGTGGCAGGGTCGCCGGATCATCGACCCGGATGAAGGTGTAGGTCTCGTTGGTGCCGGGTGGCGTGCGGGTGAACGACACGGTGATTTCGTTGCCGGATTCCAGGCCTGTCAAGTCAAGATCGAACCCCGAACTTGCCCCGACCGTAACGGGCTGACCCTGTTGCCGGTTGGTCGACATCGACAGCGCCAGTCCGTGGGCAAGCTCGTCGAGCTGGTTCTGCGCTTCAACCAGGGTCTCATCGCGCATCTGTTTGAGCGCCACGATCCTGCCACTGCGCAACGAGTTATTCTTGAAAAGATCGATTTCCGAACCGGCCACCGTGCCGAGCAGCAGCGTGCCAACGCCGCGCTTGGTGTCATCGAAATCGTACAGGGATGCCGGCGTCAGGCTGGCGCGCTCATCAAAGCTGAGGGTGGCGGCTTCGGTCCCGACCAGCAGGTTGCCGGTTGTCGTGAAAACCCTGGCAACGCCCTGCTCGCCAACCGTCACGGTAATGTCCAGCAACTCGGACAGCTGGTTGATGAAACGATCACGTTCGTCAGCCAGTTGGGCTGTTCCCGTGGCATTGTTCTGGAGTGCCGAAATCTGCTGGTTTATCTGCGCGATTCCTTGAATCGCGGCATTGGCCTGGTCGACGGCGTCGGCAATCTGGTTCTCCGCCTGGCGGCGCAGATCCTGAATATTGTCGCTGAGGCCGTTGAGCTGCCGGGCAAGAGTCTGTGCCTGGGCCACGACCGCATCGCGGGTACCGAAATTTTCCGGCGTCGTTGAGAGTGCCTGCAACGACTGACCGAAGTCGTTGACGATACTGTCCAGTGCGTTGGCGGCGCCGGGGCGACCGAACAGCTGATCGATCTGTGACAGGAACTTGTCGCGCACATCAAGAAACCCGGCGATCCCGGTTTCAGTGCGGATCTGCTGCTGGAGGAACGCATCAACATCGCGGGTGATGGCGCCGGGGCGGATCGTACTGATCCCGTTGCCGAGCAGCTGGCTGACCGGCGCAATCGACTTGCGCGTATAACCGGGGGTGTCGGCATTGGCGATATTGCGGGAGACCAGCTCGACGCCGGTTTCGACGAACTGCAGTCCAGACAGTGCGACCCCGAGAGCGGAAGACAATCCCATTTCGATGTTCTCCAGACCCGCGCCGGTTTGGCGGCGCGGGTTGAGTTAGTCATAGAGTCAATGGCCTAGCGAACCATGTTGAGTACTTCCTGAAGCATCTCGTCGCTGGTGCTCACAATCCGGGTACCGGCGGCATAGGCCTGCTGGGTGACGATAAGCTTGGTAAATTCATCAGCCACATCGGAGTTGGAACCTTCAAGCGACCGGCCGATGATCCGGCCCGGCGCGTTAAGCAACGGCGAGCCCGATGAAAGGGTGGCGGCAAAGGCCCCGCCGTCCAGTTTCTGCAACTGGCCGTCGGCGTTAAAGGCAGCGAGGGTAATTTCGGCCTGCTCCACCGACTGTCCGTTGGTATAGGTGCCGACGATGCGGCCCTCCTCGGAAATGGCGAGACTGGTCAGTTCGCCGGTCGGAAAGCCGTTCTGGTCGATCTGGGTGACCCGCGCGGTTCCGCCCGGGTCGGCGAACTGCGAAAGTCCCGACTGGCCGTGCTGGACAGTCACATCACCGATCAGGATGCCATCGACACTGAGTCCGGTGATGGTGGTTGAAGCAACCGGCGGACTGAGCTGGCCGTTGCTGCCGAAGACATAGCTCTGGCCGATATTCTGCCATTGCGTCTGGGCGCCTGTCGCCGCCGAGTTTGTAAGATAGAACAGGTTCCATGTGTCGGAACCGCCGTTGGCGACACTGTCAACCTTGCCCCACCGCAATTGCACATTGGCCGGCGCGCCGACCGAATCGAAAGTTGTGATGGCGCCACCGGCAATTGTCTGCTGAAGAAATGTGCTGGACTCATCCGCGCGCACCGTTCCGGTGCCGGCGGTAGTCGGATCGGTGGTGAACGACGCCGGGTTCAGCAACTCGCTGTTCGCGATCGTCGGATCATAATTGGCGGTCAGCGGCAGCGTCGCCAGATTGGCCCGATAGTTGATTTCGCTCGTCGTCTGGGCCGGAAGAAAATCATTTCGCACCTGTATCACCGTTGGCAGGGAGCCGGCAGTGTTTCCGGTCGCCGGATCGATCGCCAGGCCTTTCAGGAAATATCCCGAGCCGTTGACAAGAAAGCCATTTCGATCAAGCTCGAAATCACCACGCCGGGTATAGAGTGAATTGCCGTTGAACACCGGCGTTCCATCGGAGCTGCTCGTCGGCTGCTCAACGATGAACAGACCGTCGCCGTTGATGGCGACGTGGGTATTGACATCAGACCCCTGAATGTCACCCTGGATCGTGTTGGTCGCCCGCGAGCCGGCCAGTACCACGCCTGCGCGTGACTGTCCTGGCGTTGAATCGGCGACAATCTCTTCAAAAGTCGTCTCGGCCCGCTTGAATGCGGTGGTCTGGGAATTGGCGATGTTGTCCGAGATGTGTTCCAGCGCCAGTGACTGGGCACGCAGCCCACTCACCGCCGTTGCCAGGGCTCCAAAAATACCCATTGCATGGTTCTCCTTTTGTTGACTGCCCGCCGCAGCCAGCGCGGACGGCGGCTTGGAAGATGCTGCGAGGTTTCAAAGCAAGCTCCGGGCCACAATTTTATTCGTCATGTTTTCAACGTGTTGGGAGAATTTCTCAGATTGGAAATGACGTCCGGTTGGGCAATAAGTATCGCGGCAGGCAGCGCTACCCGGCAGCATTTGCCGCCTGCTCCCGGCTCCTGATGACACCACGCGGGCCAACAACGGGTCCACACCCCGGGCAAAACGACCGGGGCCCTTGAGGGTTTTTCGACACGGTGGTTGTTGTCCGCGGAAAGGTGATCTAGAACGTTGCGACCAAACGAGCCGGGCTACCCGCACCGCGTAACGAATTGCAGGCGAAATGATGAAATTCGAGGGAACAGAAAACTACGTGGCGACGGAGGATCTGCGCATCGCCGTCAATGCCGCGATCACGCTGGAGCGGCCGCTGCTGATCAAGGGCGAACCGGGTACCGGCAAGACCGTGCTGGCCCATGAGGTTGCCGGTGCCCTCGATGCTCCGCTGATCGAGTGGCACATCAAGTCGACCACGAAGGCGCAGCAGGGCCTCTATGAATATGATGCGGTCAGCCGGTTGCGCGATTCACAGCTTGGCGACGAGCGGGTCAAGGATATTGCCAATTACATCAAGCGCGGCAAGCTGTGGGACGCCTTCACCATGGAACAACGCCCGGTGTTGCTGATCGATGAGATCGACAAGGCCGACATCGAATTTCCCAACGATCTCCTGCTTGAGCTCGACCGCATGGAATTTCACATCTATGAGACCGGCGAAACGATAACCGCGCGCCAGCGCCCGATCGTGATGATTACCTCCAATAACGAAAAGGAGCTTCCCGACGCATTTCTGCGGCGCTGCTTCTTCCACTACATCAAGTTCCCCGATGCCGGGACCATGACCGAGATCGTGGAAGTGCATTTTCCCGGTCTCAAATCGCGGCTGGTGAAAGAGGCGCTCAATGTTTTCTATGAGATCCGCGATGTGCCGGGGGTCAAGAAAAAGCCGTCGACGTCAGAATTGCTGGACTGGATCAAGCTGCTTCTGAATGAGGATATCGGCGCCGATACGCTGCGTGAGCGCGATCCCGGCAAACTGATCCCGCCGCTTCACGGTGCCCTGCTGAAAAACGAACAGGATGTCCATCTGTTCGAACGCCTCGCCTTCATGGCCCGGCGCGAGCGCAACTGAAACGGTCATTGCCGGCGGAATCCGGCGCCGGCACACTGCTCCGGCATCTCCCTTCATGAACCGCAGATGAACGGCGCTTTCAAATCCGGTTAAGCCGGGCCTCGTTAGGCTCCTCTCAAATCCCGTCGCAACGACGCGGGAAAACCGGGAGGACACGACATGGCAAATGATTACTTTCTGGGGCTGCTGACGCTGGGCGGACTTTACGCGGCGGTGATCGCGGCCACCCTGAGCCTGCAGGCGCTTTGATCTATTTGCCTTTGCCATGAGCACGCCGGCCATGGGCCGGCGGTATCTCCGCGCAAAACCATATCCGGACCGGTTTGCTGCCGCGGTCCCTGGCGCCACGGGACTGCGCCTGTTGCTCAGCGACAGGTGAATTCGCCGCCGGCACCGCAGGCGATACTTTTTTTGATGAACCGGGCCTTGATGCGGTTCAAGGCGCTCATCAAGCCCCACTTGTGTTCTCGGGCCCGTGCCGCTGATCCACCCGATCTGTGCAATCATCTTTTCAGTGCCGCCGGGGACAGATAGGGTCAGGTCTCGATAGTGACATGGAGTGATTCCCCGAAATGCGGACCTTGCTGATATTGCGTCACGGCAAGTCGAGCTGGAACAAACCGGGTTTGCGTGATTTCGACTGCCCGCTCAACGCGCGTGGCCGCGGCGCCGCCAGCATAATGGGCGGATACATCGCGGATCAGGCCCTTGTGCCCGACCTGATTTTGTGTTCGCCGGCGGCACGGGCCCGCGAAACTCTGGAACTGGCAACGGCACGCTTCGCGACGGTACCGGAGGTGCGTTTTGTCGATACGATTTACGGTGCCAGCGCCCCCGATTTGAGGCGGGAAATCAGGGGCCATGGCGGCGATGTGGCCACCCTGATGATGATTGGCCACAATCCGGCATTTCACGCCCTTGCGCTGGCCCTTGCCGGCGAAGGGAACAGCGGCGATCTGAGCGCTCTGGCCACCAAGTTTCCAACCGCCGGGCTGGCCGTGCTGGATTTCGAGTTTACGTTCTGGCGTGATCTCGAACCGGGCGCCGGCAGATTGCGTAAATTCATTGTGCCGAAGGATCTGGCAGGATGAGTTCACCTGCCGGCAGTGCCGCAGGCCGACGGGCGTGGCGCGTCAGTTCTTGCCGGCCGATGTGCCGGCTCAGTCCGAATGCGAAAACTGGAGTTCATTGATGAAACTTGCACAAGCGCTGCTTCAGGCCCTCAAGGACTACGGCGCCAGCGAAGTCTTCGGCATTCCCGGCGATTTCGCGCTGCCGTTTTTCAAGGTTATCGAGGAGAGCAACACGCTGCCGCTTTATACGCTCAGCCATGAGCCGGCGGTGGGATTCGCCGCCGATGCCGCCGGGCGCTACAACTCAATGCTCGGTGTTGCCGCCGTCACCTATGGCGCCGGTGCGCTCAACATGGTCAACGCGGTTGCCAGCGCCTATTCCGAGAAATCGCCGCTGGTGGTCATCTCCGGCGCGCCGGGTGCGCTTGAGGGCGATGCCGGTCTGGGCCTCCATCATCAGGTCAAGCATCTCGCGTCCCAGCGCCTCGTCTACAATGAGATCACCTGCGCCCAGGCCGTACTTGATGATCCGGCGACCGCGCCTGCGGAAATCGCCAGAGTGCTGAGTGTGGCGCGCGAACGCTCGCGGCCGGTTTATATCGAGTTGCCCCGCGATATGGTCGCGGCGGAATGCGGCCCGGTGCCGGAATACCGGCCACGACGACCGAATCCCGAGGCCGCGCGGGCCTGTGCGCGCGAGGTTCTGGAGCGGCTGAAACTGGCCTCCGGCCCGGCGCTGCTGATCGGTGTCGAAGCGCGCCGCTATGGACTGGAAGACAAGATCGCCGCCCTCGCCACCACGCTCAATCTGCCGGCGGCCACCAGCTTCATGGGCCGCGGCATACTGGCTGGCAGCGATGCCCCTCTGATCGGCACCTATCTCGGCCTTGCCGGCGATGTGCCGGTGCGTCAGACGATCGAACGTTCCGACTGTCTGCTCATGCTTGGCGTCATTCTGTGCGACACCAATTTCGGCGTTTCCAAGCGCGTGATCGACATGCGCAGTGCTATTCATGCGTTCGACGGCGAAGTCGCGATGGCCCACCATGTCTACAGCGAAGTGTCGCTCGCGGCCCTGATTGACGCCATGAGCGAGATAGCCGAGCCGATCGGCGGCGCGGCGAACCACGCCGAGCCCGCCTACCCTGACGGCCTGACCCGCGACGACCAACCGATCGCGCCCGGCGACATTGCCTCAGCCGTCAACGATCTGTTCGCCGCCAACGGGCGCATGCCGATTTCGTCGGATACCGGCGACTGCCTGTTCACGGCCATGGAGATCACCCATACCGAGCTGGTCGCGCCGGGCTACTATGCGACGATGGGCCCCGGCGTTCCCGCCGGGTTTGGTGTTCAGGCGGCATCCGGCAAGCGCCCCCTGATCATGGTTGGCGATGGCGCCTTTCAGATGACCGGCTTGGAGCTTGGCAACTGCCGGCGGTATGGCTGGAACCCGATTATCTTGCTGTTCAACAATTCCGGCTGGGGCATGTTGAAGGCGTTCCAGAAAGGCACCTCCTACAATGACCTCGACGACTGGCATTTTGCCGACATGGCCGCATCGCTCGGCGGCCGGGGGCGCCGGGTCACGACGCGGCGAGAACTGGGCGATGCACTGGATGACGCCCATCGTGACGACAGTACATTCCAGCTGATCGAAATCATGCTTGAGCGCGACCTTATATCACCGGTTCTGGAGCGCTTTGTCACCGCAATCGCCAAGAAGTCGGTGCTTGGCCAGGACGGCTGATCCGGCGCCGGCCGAACTGCGGGCGATGCGACAATGTGACCGGCAACAGCCTGCTTCATTGCGGCGAATGGGCTTGAAAATATCCGCGCCCGAGCCCTATCTATAGGCGAACGTGTGGAGGTAATGACATGTTTGAATTTCTACCGGAAAGTCAAGACAATATCCTCGGCATCAAAATGATCGGCAAGCTGACCGATGATGATTATCAGAAAGTTCTGATCCCGAAGATGAAGCAATTGATGAAAGCCCACGAGAAGCTGAAAGTGCTGCTGCAATTCGAAGATTTCGATGGCTGGGAACTGAAGGCGGGCTGGGATGACGCTGTTTTCGGCATCGCGCACCGCAAGGATTTCAAGAAGCTGGCACTGGTCGGCGGTCCGGCTTATGTCGAGTGGAGCATGAACCTGTTCGCGCCGTTCATGACCGGAGAGATCCGACACTTTCCGGCCCAGGGCCTGACGGCGGCCTGGGCGTGGATCCGGGAATAGCCCGGCAAACCCCTGTCCATTAACTTCAACAGACACTGGTGGAGACCGCGATGTTTGACCACAGGAAAGTTGTCGCGGTAGCAGCCGCTCTGATTTTCAGCGCCGCGCTGGCGACAATACCTGCCAGCGCTGAAATTGCGCAACGCCCCGGCTGGGTTGTCAAGCCGACCCCCTACTCCTATGGCGACCTGATCAAACGGATCGACACCGCCGCCAAAGCACAAAAAATCGCCGTCGTCACGCGCGCCTCGGCAACACGCGGCGCCTGGGCGGCATACAAGAAAAAAATTCCCGGCAACATGGTGATCGGGCTGTACCATCCGCGTTTTGCCGTACCCATGCTTGAGGCCAGCATCGCCGCCGGCATCGAAGCGCCGATACGGCTCTATGTTACCGAAAATCCCGATGGCACCGCGACCCTCTCCTACAAAACGCCGAGCCATGTGTTTGCGCCGTATATGGCCGACGGCGGCGACAAGCTCAAAAAACTGGCGGCAGAACTGGATGCCCTGTTTGCGGCTCTTGCGGCTGATGCCGGCGGAAAATAACCGGCTCAGTGCTCTGGCAGGGCAACCCAGTCGGCCAGCGCCCGGTTGACCGTGTCGGGCCGTTCCAGCGTTGAAAGATGACCACAATCGGGAATGATCTCGAGACGGGCAGCGGGAATGCCCGAGGCGATTTCGCGGGCATGATCGGGCGGTGTCAGCTGATCGCCATCGCCCACCATGACAAGCGTCGGGCAGGTGATTTCGGCGAGCCCCGGCCGGCTGTCGGCGCGGCTCATGATGGCGCGCTGCTGGCGCAGGAATGCTGCTGCGCCGATATCGTCAGCCATCGCGATGATCGTGCTTGTCAATGGTTCGTCGTCGAGCCGGTCCGGATGGATCAACAGGGCCAGCAGATGGTCGCGGGTGATTGATGCGAATTGTCCGTTGCGCGCCATCGCCATCAGCGTCTTGCGCCTCTCGGTTGTTGCCGCCATTTCGGGCCGCGCACTGGTGTCAACCAGCGCCAGCCGGCTGACCCGCTCGCGCGCCTGGCGCATGATTTCAAATGAAATATAGCCGCCCATCGACAACCCGCACAAGGCGAACCGTTCCGGGGCAGCCGCCAGGATGGAGCGGGCGATGTCGGCAATGGTGTCGTAGTGGGTATGATCGGCGACCACAATATCGGCGA
>Ga0114931_10009791_pt1 | contig 11453 bp, 8 predicted proteins | sample 2SBtaG_FD_89579 | JGI IMG/M metagenome (GOLD analysis project Ga0114931, IMG submission 89579) | Deep subsurface microbial communities from Kolumbo volcano to uncover new lineages of life (NeLLi) - 2SBTROV14_V59a metaG | ecosystem: Environmental > Aquatic > Marine > Volcanic | place: Kolumbo...
TCGGGGAACTGCTCGAGGATCACGGCCACCTTCATCAGCGCCATCTTGCCGTCGTCGGACAGGTCGGCGCTGCCGGACGGAAACATCACCTCCGACGGCATCTCGACGATCATCCGCCCCTTGCGCACGACCACGTCCAGCTGACCGGAGTCGATCATCGCCTTGAGCTTTTCGGTCAGCTTGCGGAACGCCTCGAGCCGCTTCTCGACCTGGGCCCGCTGCTTGCGCAGGTTCTCCAGCTCGTCGCCGGAGGCAGCCAGGTTCTTCTGCATCCGCTCCAGGTCCTTGTCGATCGCCGCGTACTCGGTCTTGTCGTTGTCGCGCTGGGTCTTGCACGCGGCGACGTCCTGGGTGGCCTTGGACAGCTGCCCCTGCGCGTCCTTCAAGTTGGTCGCGCACAGGTCGGCCGACCAGGCCTTCTTCTCCAGCCCCTTGTTCTCCTGCCACAGCTTGTAGCTCAGGTAGCCCAGGCCGCCGGCGGCACCGGTCATCAGGATCGCGATGAGCACCGCCTTGTACCGGCGCTTGCGCGGCGGCGTGGCGCGGCGCATCTTGTCCCTGTCCCTCTTGTCGTGGCTTTGGCCCTCCGCCATCTCACCCTCCAGGCTGGGCGGCGGCGTCCACGCGCAGGCATAGGAGCTCGTGAAAGCTCCGGGGTGCGAGCGCATCGGGGCGCCCGCTGGAGAAGCCGGTGAGGACGTCGCGCACCATCGTCGGATCGCGATCATACCGCCGGACGATCTCGTCGGGCGGCTCCGGAGCGCGCGACCAGGCCAGGGTCAGCTCGCCCGCGAGGTCGCGGTTGTCGGTCAAGGTACGTGCGTTCTGCAGCACCAACCCATCCTCACACTCCAGTCGCGAGCGCAGGCGGCCGCCGAGCTGACCGGTCGTTTCCAGGGCCCGATGGACGCGGAACCGCGCACCGCCGCGGAGGTCGGTCCACGGCGCCGTCCGGACCGAGGCCGCGGCGGCGCCGTTCTCGGTCTGTACCTTGTGTAAGCCGCGTTCCGCTGCGAGGAAGCCGTAGGCGTGGTGCCCCTGCACCGCGATCATCACCGGCTCGTCATCAGCGGCCGGCTCGCGCAGAACCTCGATGGTTGCCCGGCGCTCCTCGGCCCAGCGCGCGTACAGATCGCAGAGCAAGTCGCGAGCCGCGCGCCCGCCCTCGCCCAGCGGTCGGATCTCGACCAGCGCATCCCACACGCCGTCGGACCCCATGGTGACCAGCTCGCGCCGCGTGACCGCGATCGACTGCTCGAGCTGGGCGTAGCGGTGCGCGGCGTCGACGCGATCGCGGCGCATCTCGGCGCCGCTCAGGGCGGCCTCGACGTCGTCGGCACGCGCGCGCAGCCGATCGATACGCGCCAGCCAGGCCGCGTAGCGCTCGAGGTCGCGGATCGCCATCGCCGCCTCGCGCGGATGGTTCCAGAACTCGTGGTCGCTGCGCATCTCGATCAGCCGGGCTTGCTCGGCCTGGAGGAACGGCTCGTCGACGGCAACCGCCACCTCTTCGATCGCGGCACGCAGCGGCGCCAGGCCGGCGATCATCTCCGGCACGCCGAGCACGCGGCCATCCGGCTGCTTGACCGGCTCGCGCTCGCGCCGCTCGGTCCGGCTCGCGGCCGTGTCGACCACGCGCACGCGGATGGCGCCGCCCTTGACCGTGACCGCCAGGATCGAGCCAGGGGCGACGCGGCGCTCCATCAGCGCCATGGCGATCGGCAGGACCAGCTGCCGCTGCAGCTCGCGCTTGAGTGCGCGGGCGCCGTAGCGGGGGTCGAACGCGCGCTCGATCACGTGGTCGAGGGCGGCGTCGCTGACGTCGCACACCAGGTTGCGCGAGGTGATTCCCTCGCGCTGGAGGATCCGCGCCAGCTCGGCCCGCGCCACCGTGCGCACCTGGTCGGCGCTGAGCGAGTGGAAGACGACGATGTGCTGAAAGCGGTTGAGCAGCTCGGGACGGAAGGTGGCCTCGAGCGCGGTGCGGGTGGCGGCTGCCCTCGCCGACGGATCGGCCTCGGCGCCGAAGCCGAGCGAGCGCGAGGCGTCGCGGGCGCCGACGTTGGAGGTGGCGATGACGATGGTGTTCTTGAAGCTGACCGGCTGCCCGCCCGGCGGTGTCAGCTGTCCCTCGTCGAGCAGCTGGAGGAACAGGTCCCAGACGTTGCCGTGACCCTTCTCCAGCTCGTCGAACAGCACCACCTGGAACGGCTGCGCGCGCACCGGGTCGACAAGCCGCGCCGGCTGGCCCGGCTTGTCCGGCGCGCCGACCAGCATCTCGAACGAGTGGTAGTCCTTGAACTCGGACAGGTCGAAGCGCAGCATGCGCGACGCGCTGCCGAACAGGAACTCGGCCAGCAGGCGCGCCAGCTCGGTCTTGCCCACACCGGTCGGGCCGACGAACAGGGAGCTGCCCAGCGGCCGGGACGGATCGTTGAGGCCGGCCTTGAACAGCGCGATGGTCTCGACCACCGCCTCGATCGCCTCGCGCTGGCCGACCAGGCGCTGCTCGAACCACGCGCGGATCTCGCGCGCCGGCATGGTCTCGCCGTCCGAGACGATGAACAGCGGCAGCCCGCTGTAGATCGCGTAGACCTCCTCGACGAAGCGGCGGTCGACCGCCACCGGCAGTCCCGCGGCGCGGCGCTGATCGTGGAAGTCGCGCACCTGGCGCAGCAACCCCAGCGCCGGCCCCGGCTGCGGTCGGCTGGGCGAGAAACGGGTCGTGGTCTTGACCAGCGCCCGCCGCGCCTCGGCGTCGGCCGGCAGCCCGGCCCCGTCGGCGGCCCGCGCCAGCACCTCGTCGATCGCCTCGGGCGGCAGCGCCGCCACCGCCACCTGCTCGAACAGGCCGCCGAACCCGGGGACCTCGAGGATCGCGCGCAGCGCCTCGGGCGTGGCCTCGCCGACCAGCTGCAGCCGGCCGCTCTCGACCAGCGGGCGCAAGACGTCGATCAGCGCCGACGGATCGTTGGAGGTCCTGCCCATCGTCGCCAGGTTCCAGATGTCGGTGACGTACAGCGCGGCACCTTCGGCGATGGCCGCGTCGGCGACCCGAGTGATCTTGGTCTGCCACTCGCCGATGTACTTGGTGCCGGACATGATCTGGCCGGTCGACAGCTGGCGCAGGGCGCCGTTGCCGCGCGCGTGCATGGCATGGGCGAGCCCCTGGATCACGGCGGTCTTGCCCACGCCCGCGGGGCCGGTCAACAGCACCGAGCGCTTGCCGTCGAGGTGCTGGAGCGCATCGGCCACCTCGCGATCGCGCAGCCACACCTGGGGCAACCGTCCGGCCGCGGCAGCGGCGACCAGGTCGACCGATTCCCGGTCCAGGGCGCGGGCAAACTCGCTCATCGCGGGCCATGATACCCGCATGGGCACGAGCTATGTGGGCGGCCGAGTCCTGCTGATGCAGGGCGACATCACCACCCTGGAGGTCGACGCGATCGTCAACGCGGCCAACCAGAGCCTGCTCGGCGGCGGCGGGGTCGACGGCGCCATCCACCGCGCCGCCGGACCGGAGTTACTGGCCGAGTGCCGCACCCTGGGCGGCGCGCAGACCGGCGAGGCCAAGCTCACCGGCGGCTACCAGCTGCCGGCCAAGCACGTCATCCACACCGTCGGCCCGGTCTGGCAAGGCGGCCGCCACGGCGAAGATTTTCAGCTGGCCAGCTGCTACCTCAACAGCCTGCAGCTCCTGGTCGAGAACGGCCTGTCGACCATCGCCTTCCCGGCCATCTCGACCGGCGCCTACGGCTTTCCCATCGAGCGCGCCACCGAGATCGTGATCGGCACCGCCCAATCGGTGCTGGACGAGACCGACGCGATCGAAAAAGTGATCTTCTGCTGCTTCAGCTTCCGCGACCTTCAGGTCTACCAGAGCACCGCCGACCGCCTGCTCGGCTCAGCCTCCTAGCCAGCGTCGCAGGCGAGCGGCGTACGCCTCGGGGATGTCGACGCCGACGCGCTTGACCTTGGGCAAGGTCGTGCCGTGGAAGTCGGAGCCGCCGGTGGCGACCAGGTCGAGCTCGTCGGCGAGCGCCAGCCAGCGGTCGCGCTCGCGGCGATCGTAGAGGCCGTAGAACGCCTCGACGCCGTCGAGGCCGGCGGCACGGTGGCGGCGAAACAGGCGCGCGGCCAGTGGACCGAGGACGTCCGGGTGAGCGAGCGACGCCCGCGCACCGGCGCCGCGGGCCAGCGCCAGGCCGTCGGCGACCGAGGTGCGGGCGACCGGCACATCGGCGGGGCCGCGGTCGTGAAGGAATCGATCGAACGCCTCGGCGGCGCTGTGCACGTGGCCGGCGTCGACGAGGGCGCGGGCCATGTCCGGACGGCCGACCGAGCGCCCCTCCGCGGCAGCCAGGATAGCTTCGGGGTCGACCGGCGCACCCAGGCGCGCCAGCTTCTCGGCGATGGCGTGCACGCGCTCGCGCCGCGCCTGCCCCTGGGCCTCGAGCGCGCGGTCGACCGGCGCCCAGTCACCGCCGCAGTCGTACAGCAGAACGTGCACCGTCCGCCCTTCTTCGATGCACGACAGCTCGACGCCGCGCAGGGCGCCGTCGCCGAAGCCCCGGCGCGCGGCCGCCGTGCCGGCGCAGGTATCGTGATCGGTCAGGCAGAACAGCTCGACCCCGCGCGCCGCGGCCGCCTTGCCAACCGCCTCGGCCGGCTCGCTGCCGTCCGAGCAGGTCGAGTGACAGTGCAGCTCGACACGCATCGGGGCAGTATCCCTCGCGCGCCGGCCCACGTCCATCGACGGTATGCGCCGGGGCCTGCGCGCGCTATGCTGCGGGCGCCATGGACGGAGAGCAAAAACCAGCTCTGGTCGCGCTCCGACGGCGCCGCGACGAGGTCATCGACACCTTGACCGAGCTGTTCTCGCGCGACGAGATCGGCCTCGACGAGTTCGAGCTGCGACTCGACAAGGTGCACAGTGCCACCGCCCTGACCGAGCTCGACGCCCTGGTCACCGATCTGGTGCCAGCCGGCGCCACCGCCGGCGAGAGCACGGCGATGACCGTTCCAGAAACCGACGCCGAAACCAATCAGGCGCTCGAGCTGGCGCAGCCGAAGAAGAAGACGTTCATCAACATCATGAGCGGCACCATGCGCAAGGGCGCCTGGCGGGTGCCCAAGAAGATGCGCATGTTCTCGTTCATGGGCGGCGCCACCCTCGACTTCCGCGAGGCGATCATGCCCGCCGGCGTGACCGAGCTGCGCATGACCTCGATCATGGGCGGCGCCGAGATCATCGTGCCGCCGACGCTGGCGGTCGAGTGCGACGGCTGGGCGATCATGGGCGGCTTCGAGGACATGCGCCGGGCGCCGGCGGTGCCCGATCCCAACCGGCCGCTCTTGCGCGTCAGCGGCTTCTCCCTGATGGGCGGCTTCTCCATCGAGACCCGCCTGCCCGGCGAGTCGGGCAAGGACGCTCACCGGCGGCGCAAGCGCGAGCGGCGACAAGAGCGCCGCGCCCTGCGCGCGCGCCAGCGCGACGAGCGCAAGCTGCTCAAGTAAGAACGCTGGCCTTGTGCCGCTGCATCGGCGCGCCTTCGTCCATCTTGCGCAGATGGCGCGCCACCAGCATCGCCATCTCCAGCGCCTGCTCGGAGTTGAGGCGCGGATCGACCCGGGTGCGGTAGGCGCGCTCGAGGTCGGTCTCGGACAGACCGCGGGCGCCGCCGACGCACTCGGTGACGTTGTCTCCGGTCAGCTCGAAGTGGACGCCGCCCAGGATCGATCCCATCTCGCGGTGGATCTGGAACCCCTTCTCCAGCTCGGTGAGGATCTTCTCGAACCGCCGGGTCTTGTAGCCACCCAGGGTCTCGGTGTTGCCGTGCATCGGGTCGGCCACCCACAGCACCGTCTTGCCGGTGGCGCGCACCGACTCGATCAGCGCCGGCAGCTTGTCCTCGACCTTGCCGGCACCGAGCCGGTGGATCAGGGTGAGTCGACCAGGCTCATCCTCGGGGTCGAGCGTGTCGACCAGCCGGCGCAGCCAGTCGTCGTCCATGCCCGGCCCGACCTTGACCGCGATCGGATTGCGGATGCCGCGGAAGTACTCGACGTGGGCGCCGTCGATCTTGGCGGTGCGCATGCCGATCCACGGATAGTGCGTGGTCAGGTTGTACCAGCCCGGACGCCGCGGCACCTGCCGGGTCTGCGACTGCTCGTACGGCAGCGACAGCCCCTCGTGGCTGGTGTAGAAGTCGACCCGGCGCATCTCGTTGAGGTCGATGCCGGCGACCGCTTCCATGAAGTCGAGCGACTCGCGGATGCGCTCGACGATGCGCCGGTACTCCTCGGCCAGCTCCGAGTAGTCGAGGAAGTCGAGGTCCCAGTACTCGGGATGGTGCAGGTCGGCGAAGCCGCCGTCGGCCAGCGCGCGGATGAAGTTGAGGGTCAGCGAGGCGCGCTCGTAGCCGCGCAGCAGCAGCGTCGGATCCGGGATGCGCTCGTCGCTGGTGAAACCGGGGCGGTTGACCAGGTCACCGCGGTAGCTGGGCAGCGTCACGTCGCCCTGGGTCTCGAGATCGGCCGAGCGCGGCTTGGCGTACTGGCCGGCGATGCGGCCGACGCGGATGACCTTGCGCCGGGTGCCATGCACCAGCACCAGGCTCATCTGCAACAGGATCTTCAGCTTGGCGGCGATCGATCCCGAGTCGCAATCTTCGAAGCTCTCGGCGCAGTCACCGCCCTGGAGGAGGAACATCTCCCCCTTGGCGGCGCGGGCGAGATGCGACTTGAGCGTCTCGACCTCCCAGGAGGTGACCAGCGGCGGCAGTCGCGACATCTCGTCGACCACCTGCGCCAACGCCTCGCCGTCGGGATAGGTCGGCTGCTGGTCGGCGACCTTCGACCGCCACGACGTCGGGCTCCACGCGCTCATTCGAATCATCGTATACCAACGGCCACGCGGACCGGCAATCGCCATGCGCGGGCGGGGCGTGAAGTGCCGTCAAGGACAGGTAACCGGGCGCTTGCCGGGATAGCTCAGGCGAGGATGCTTCGGGTCGAACAGCGTCGCCGGGTCGAGGGTGCCGCCGCGCTCACCGAGCACGCGGGCCATCTCGTCGCGGATGGTCGGGCCGTTCTCGCGGACGATGGCGCCCTCGGGCAGGTGCAGCCGTCCGAACACGCCGTCGCCGCCCGAGGCGAGGAAGTCGTTGGTCACCACGACCAGCTCGGCGTCGTCGGGCACGCGCTTGCCGTTTCGCATCAGGCCGACCACCAGCTTGTCCTTGTCACAGCGGGCGGTGACGGTGACACCGGCCAGGCAGAAGACGCCGTGCGAGCCGCGCAGGTTTCCGGCCACCGCGTTGACCAGATCGCGAGCGTGCAGGTGAACGGTGGCGAAGCGGTTGTCGAACGGCATGGCCCGGTAGAGCTGACCGTAGGTCAGCTTGCCCGCCGGCAGCGCCGCGCGCAGGCCGCCGCCGTTGGTCAGCGCCACGTCGCCCGGGTGCGCCGCCAGCATCAGGTCGGCGAACAGGTTGCCCTCCGCCGACTCCTCCTTGTACGAGTAGCGGACCTCGCCGGTCAGGGTCACGCCGATCGGCTTGGCTGCCAGCTCGTGGGCGTGGGCGACCGCCGGCTCGAGCAGCTTGCCGATGGCCGCGTCGGCGTGCACCGGGGCGCCGGCGTAGTCGTACGGCTCGCAGCTGGCGGCGCGCGGATCGCGGCACAGATCCTGGGGCGGAAAGATGTGGTGCGCGGTGACTCGCCCGCGCTGTCGGTCGACGGTCAGGTCGACCCGGCCGAACGCGCGGCCGTAGGCGAACGACTCGATCACCGGGATGCCGCCGACGTCGTTGGCGATGCCCGTGTGGGTGTGGGCGGCGACGATCAGGTCGACGTCGTCGGGCGTCAGCGCCCGGGCGACCTTGAAGATCTCCCCGCTGGTGTCGCACGAGTCGAGGGACTCGGGATGGTCCAGGTCGTGACAGGCGCCGCCGGCGTGCGCCGCGACGATCACCACCTGGGCGCCGGCCGCGCGCAAGATATGGGCGCGACGGCGGATGGTCGCCGCCAGCGGCCGCATCTTCAGCCCCACGACGTTGGCCGCCATGGTGGTGTACGGCGTCTCCTCGGTCGCGACGCCGATGATGCCGACCTCGACGCCGTCGACGGTGACCGTGGTCGTCGGGCGTACGTTGTCCCACGCCGGAATCGCCCCGGTGTCGGCGTCGACGATGTTGGCCATGAGGAACGGGAAGTGGGCCTGGTGCGCCCGGGCGCGCAGGGCACCGCGCGGGTCCTGTCCCGGCTCGGTCGCCACGGCCGCCGGGCCTACCGGACCGAAGTCGAACTCGTGGTTGCCGACAGCGGCGGCGGCGTAGCCGAGAGCGTCGTAGGCGCTGACCACCGGCTCGCCCTCGAGCAGGTTCGACTCGAGCGTGCCCTGGAACATGTCACCGGCGTCGACCAGCAGCACGGCGCCGCCGTCCTTGGCCCTGGCGGCCCGAAGATTGGCCAGATAGCCGCCCAGCACCGGGAGCGCCTCGATGTGGCCGTGCAGGTCGTTGGTGCCCACGACGCTGATGACCACGGGCGCGGCCGGCGGGCTCGGCGGGGGGCGGCGGCGCGGGCGCCGGCTTACCCGAGCAGGAGACCAGCAGGGCAACGGCCAGCAGCGGCGCGATTCCAGAGCGCCAACTGGTTTGCCTGACCGAGCAATTTCGTCGAGATGCAAGCAGGGCAAGGCGCGAGGACGGAGTTGGGTGGGCCCCGGCGACCGACGAGCAACACCGCCGTGCGGCGCAGCTCGGCGCAAGGGCGACCGAAGGCAGGCCGGTCGGCGATCTGGTCATCGAGCGGATGGTAGCAGCTACACCCGAGCGCCGCTTCCACTACAATGGGGGAGATGTCTGAGTGCGGGGTGACCGATCACCTCCTGGCGGGACGCACCGACGCCGCGCTGTCGGGAGTTCGCAGGATGCTCGCGCGCGCGGATCTGCAGCTTCCGGACTCGCCGCGCCTGGCCGCGGCCAACCTGCTCCGCGCGCGCACGCGCCTGCGCATGCGCGGCTACCGGCTGGCCGCGCGGGGCCGAGCGCGGGCCACCGGCCAGGCGCGCAAGCAGCTCGACCGCACGTTCGCCGCGGTCAAGGCGCTGGCGTTGCTCGACGGCCTGCTCGCCGACGTGGTCCAGTCTCGGCACCTCTTGTTGGCGCTGCGCCGCGCCGACGCGGGCCACGTGGCCCGCGGGCTGGCGGGCGAGGCGGTCTTCCTGGCCAGCTTCAGCGAGTCGGCGCGGCGCCGCGCCGAGGGCGTCATCGAGCGCGCGGCCGACCTGGCCAGCGCCACCGACGACGAGCTCGCCCGCGCCCTGATCCCGGCGGCGCGCGGCTTCGTCTCGGCCAGCGCCGGCTACTTCTCCGAGGCCCGCGACGCCTGGCGCGAAGCCTGCGCGGTGATCCGCGGCCTGGACGAGGGCGCCCTGATCAACGTCCGCGTCGGCGCGTGGGCCCAGGGCGCGCTGTTCTACCTGGGCGAGCTGCGCGAGCTGACCCGGCAGGTCGACGGCGCCCGCGATCACTTCTCGCGGCTGTGGTCGCACAGCGGCAGCTCCAACCTGATCTGGCTGGTGCGCGATGACGTCGGCGCCGCCATGGCCGCGGTCGAGGAGGCCGAGCGAGCCGGCGCGCACCTGTCCGAAATGATCCTTCGCTCGGTGGTAGCCCGCGCACACATCGATCTGTACCGGGGCGAGGGAGCCGGCGCGCGCAGGCGAGTGCACGAGAGCTGGCCGGCATTCGCCGATGCCCGGCTGTTGCGCTCGCAGCGGCTGCGCATCGAGGCACACTGTCTGCGCGCGCGCTGCGCCCTGGCGGCGGCCGCCTGCGGCGACGATCCGCCGATGCGTCTGGCCGACGCCGAGCACGACATCGCCGAGATCGAGCGCGAGCGGCTGCCGTGGTCCAACGCCCTGTCGCGACCGTTGCGCGCGGCGCTCGCCCTGCAGAGAGGCAACCGCGACGGCGCCCGGGCGTGGCTGCGCGCGGCCGAGGGAGATCTCGATCGCCGCGGCATGGCGCTGCACCTGGCAGCGACCTGGCGGGGCCACGGCGAGCTGCTGGGCGACGCCGATCGCGTGCGCCGCGCCGACCGCTGGCTGCGCGATCAGGGCGTCGTCGATCCCGCCGCGCTGGCCGCGGTGGTCGTGCCCGGGCTGGTGCCGCCGTCGTCGGGCGGGAGTGCTGGATCCGGCTCGCCGGGATAGGCCAGCTCGACCTGGCCCGAAGCGGTGGCGATCAGCGCGCGCACGGTCTCGCCGGCGGCAGCGCAGGTGAAGCGTGCGCCCGGCTCGCTGGCGCGGATGGCGCCGCCGCAGTCGACGGTGACGGTCCGCCCCAGCGCCCGATAGCGCTCGGCGATGACCGACTCGAGCTTGTGCAAGAGCACCACCGGCCGCTCGACGGCGTCGACGCGCTCGCCGTTGCGCGTGACGTCGACAGTGAGCGGCCCGCAGGCAGCCAGATCCGCGACGCACGCGCCATCGCCCGGTGGACAGCTCACGCCGGCCACCTTTTGGCCGTAACGCGCGTGCAGACCGTCGGCGATGCGCGATTCGAGCGCGTGGAGGCCGGCCCGGTCGACCGGCTTTGCGGCCACCGCACGGTCGGCAGAACGCCCGCTCTGGTCACCGCCGGATCGACAGGCCGCGAGCGCGGCCGCGGCTACCAGCATCGCTGTCGATGCGCGCACGCGGTCACCGTATCACGACGGCGACGCCGGACGCGGGAGGGTCCAGATCGTCGGCGAGTCGTACGGCCCCTCGTGCTCGCCGACGACCTTCAGGCCGAAGCGGCCGTAGAAGTCGATGCGCACACGCGGTCACCGTATCACGACGGCGACGCCGGACGCTGGAGGGTCCAGATCGTCGGCGAGTCGTACGGCCCCTCGTGCTCGCCGACGACCTTCAGGCCGAAGCGGCCGTAGAAGCCGAGGTTGACCGGGTTGGTCGTCTCCAGATACAGCGGCACCCCGGCCTCGTCGGCGCGCTCCACCGCGCGGCGCATCAGCGCGCCGCCCAGCCCCTGCCCCTTGCGCTCGGGATGGACGCCGAGAACGGCGACGTACAGGTGCGCGTCGGTCGGATGGACCTCGGCCATCTTCTCCAGCACCGCGCGCCCGGTCCGCCACGCAGTGCGCGGCGGCCACCAGACCCAGGGCCGGCGCCAGAAGGCGAGAAAGAACGAGGCCAGCCGCTCCGGCACCGGATAGGTGCCCGGCGACGCCATCAGCAGCACGCCGGCGCCCGGGCCGTCGGGCGACACCAGCATCTCGGTGTACTGGTGCATCGCCGCAGCCATGATGATCTCCAGCCACCTGGCCCGCCGTCGCTCCTCGGGGAACAGGTGCTGGAACATCGGATCGGCGTCGAACGACAGCGCCAGCGCGCGCCGCGCCGCCCGGCGGTCGTCGCCGCTCAGCGGCTCGCCCACCCTAGA
>Ga0114931_10009792_pt1 | contig 11453 bp, 8 predicted proteins | sample 2SBtaG_FD_89579 | JGI IMG/M metagenome (GOLD analysis project Ga0114931, IMG submission 89579) | Deep subsurface microbial communities from Kolumbo volcano to uncover new lineages of life (NeLLi) - 2SBTROV14_V59a metaG | ecosystem: Environmental > Aquatic > Marine > Volcanic | place: Kolumbo...
GAAAGTGGAGCCTGCCGATCCGGGACTGGGGGACGATCATTACCCAGCTGGCGGTGCTGTTTCCCGAGCGCGTGCGGCTCGGCCAACGAACGGACGAATTATGTTATTAACAGCCATTTACACAAATGTACTTGCACACTCGAAGCATATTTTACATACTACAAAATCGCCTCCGCCGAAGCACTCTATGCCGCTATCAATCTCCTCCCCACCTCCCTCACCGAGCTTGACTGCTCCGACACACTTCTCACCATACTCCCCGAACTTCCCGATTCACTCACCACGCTTTACTGCAGCAACACGCCCGCAGCCAAAGACCCCAAAGTCATCGCACGCCTCAAGGCATTCAAAGAGGCACACCCTCACGCACGTATCATCTACTAACCCACCATGCCCACACACTGCGTACAACTCTATTTTCAAATACTTCCCGTGATATGAGATAGCTGAAACGTTTTTATGGGCGACTATTTAGGGTACAAACGACACGTTGTATGTGGTGTACATGGTTTTAAGGACTCTTATGTGTTATAAAAACTCGAGCTGGCCAGATCGCCAATTGAGAGACAGCGTAACCACAGAGGAGATTTGCTAATGACTCTACATTTTGTTCTTTCCAGAAACATAGTAGCTACGGTTCTGCTCGGGATCACCCTAATCCTTACTACAGCGGCCCATGCAGATCAAACGCTGAAACCTTTTGAACTCGCGTATACTGACCCCGGCGGCAATCTTTCGACAGACCGGCAGGCGGTGATAGAAAAACTCGAAGTCGCCGGGTTCCAGATTGTTGGTGAATATACCCCCTACGACGATGCGGTTATCATTGCGGTGACGAATGATGATCTCAAAAGAGCGGCAGCAAGCTCAAACTTTGGTGGCTACATCGCCGGACAACGGGTTACACTGACCAATAACAACGGCACTATAGAGGTTGCCTACACCAATCCGGTCTACTACGGCGCTGCGTACCGGATAGAGGACACCGCAGCCCTTGAGCGGGCCTTCCAGGCCTTGGAACACGCACTTGGTGCAAACAAGGCCTACGGAACAGGTGGTAAGAATCTTACAGCCAAAGACCTTCGCGAGTATCACTACATGTTTAGCATGGAGCATTTTGACGACCCAAGCATACTTGCAAAGTATCCCAGCCAGAAGGAAGCCAATGCCGCTGTCGAGCAAGGGCTTGCCGAAGGTCGTGGCGGTGTACAAAAAGTGTACCGCATCGATATTCCAGGCAAGGATGAGACGGTCTTCGGCGTAGCACTCACAAAAGCGGACGACTGTAGCAGCGATGCATACATTATGAGTCATATCGACAAGGATACACCGCGGTCTACCGGCCATCTGCCATATGAGATGCTGGTCTCTGACGGTGAGGTGTACGCGCTCTATGCACGTTTCCGTATCGCTATCAGCTGGCCACAGTTACCTATACTAGAGAGCGACACCGGTGCAACCTTCTTCAGTATCATGTGTGCGCCAAGCGCCATCGAGGAAGCGCTTATACAAGCTGCCGGTGGAAAGGACTAGGCCGCTACAGTATTACTCTATGTTCGTTCTACAAAGGCCCCGACGCATATTGTCGGGGCCTTTTGAGCATAAAGAAACAGGAAGCTAGTGCGTCCTCCCGTGTCATAATGCACCGTTACTTTAAATAATCTATCTTTTGCAAACCTCTGCGATACGTACTATAGTCGATGCAAATGTGTAGGGAGTGAACAATGTGCTGAACATATACGTCGGTGGGTGTACATCCAAACACACTGCAACAAGCTTCGCCTAGAAAGGCAGACTTGCAAAAAAGTTGGCGAGTTTATTGTGCTGCACAACAAATTTGTACCTGAAAAGCCCGAGCAACGTGAAGACGCCATGGAGTTCAGCTCGCACACCTTCAGGTCCAGTAAACACCTCTTCCGCCTCTTCAACGAGTGTGCGTGTGTAGTGCTGTAGTACATCGTCATCTACCTGAGACCGCACATGCTTGAGTATGTCTTCAAACTCCCCCCGGTCCAGCCAGATACCATGACCTTCCTTACACACATCAATAGACACATCCGAACCATCATACGTGAGCGTATAGAGCGGCTTCGCACACACAGGACATAGCCGTTCAGAAAGTACTCCCGAAAACGAATCTCCATTCTTCCACAACTCGATATCGTACCATGCCAAATCACTATCGGCCGCGTCCTTTGCCTTTCGGAGCTCGTCATGTGCGAACCAGTATCCCCCACACTCCGGACACGAATGGACGGAGCTAGTCCCTAATTTTGCCTCAACAAGCTCAACGGTCCTGCAACTTGGGCACTTCATATGTGCATAGTAACAGCTCAGGTCTACAGACACAACACGCGCCCGACGTAGACCATGATATCTGACCAACGATGAGTACGTGTACGTTCCTTGCCAGTGCCTACAACATACGCCTTGACCATGTATATAGAACTAGCGTTATCTAGACAGCTTGTCAGGCAACAACGGTATAGCGCAACAGTCATTGCTCCGGTTGGTTTGGTCGCAGATGGTCCATTTATGGAAGAGAAAGGTGTTCTATTTGCTGACGTATAGATCAATCAGCGTCAAAAAAGGCACGGCGGTCGCTCGACGGCGCGGGGCACTATGCGCGACCTGATACCTTTTCTCTCACGGTACACTTCTACCCACGTAGACCGGTTGATCTTCAGAATATGTAAACACCCCTCCACCAGTAAAACGGAAGGGTGTGTATGAATGAAGGATTACTCAGGCTCTACAGCTAACAGCGCAAGATACTAGTGTTGTGCCGAATTGATATACTGCGGCAACCAGTCCATGAACTTCTTACGGTGTCGGTCTAGTGTCCATATCTCCCTATTTTTGAAAAGATTTGGATATGCATCCCTAAACATGGTGAGTGACGCAAGTGTTGCGCGAGGAAATGCTTCGGGAAGATCCTTATTGTAGACAGCAAGAAAATCCACCATTGAAAGCGGTTGCTCGCTTCGCTCTTTTTCAAGGTCGGGAGTATACATAAGTTGTGTGTGACTAGTCAGTGATGCTTACGCAGGCACGAACGTGAGCGCCATGCCACGCTTATCAGCTCTCCCCGTTCGCCCAATGCGGTGCACATAATCTTCAAATGTGCCAGGTAGATCATAGTTTATAACATGTGAGACGTTGTCTACATGAATACCGCGTGCAGCAACATCTGTTGCCACAAGTACACGCGTATGCCCGGTCTTAAACGCACGGAGCGAGCGCTGTCGTTGACCGTGACTCTTGTTGCCGTGAATAGACTCGGCAGGTACACCATGTTTCGTAAGCAGTCGCGCAAGTGCCTCAACCTTGTGCTTCATAGCACCAAAGATGATGACACGCTCCATATCGGGTGAGGCAAGAAGGGAAGTGAGTGTTTCGAACTTCGTAGCTTCGAAGTACCGCACTACGTCTTGCTTAATACTATTCGTGACATCTTTCTTTTTGACGGATACAAGTATTGGATCCTTCAAGAATTCACTTACTACCCGCTCTGTTGCGCTTGACATGGTCGCAGAGAAAAGCAACGTTTCGCGCTCCCGGGGTATAGTCCGAAGTATGGTTCGCATATCATGTATGAACCCCATATCCAACATACGATCGGCTTCATCCAATACGACCGATGTCACCTCTTGTGGGGTAAAACTTTTACGACGCATGAGGTCCATGATACGTCCCGGAGTGCCAATAACAAAGTGATTCTTCCTGCGAAGTGCCCGTATCTGGGGCTGAATGCCTGTGCCGCCAACACAGATGACAGAATATAATTTTTGTCCGCGCGCGAGCCGCTTAAGTTCATCTTCTATCTGTATCGCCAATTCGCGTGTAGGCGTAAGGATAAGTGTCTGGCTGTTGTGCGTACTAAGTGTCCTGTCAATGAGAGGTATCAGGAACGCTGCCGTTTTTCCAGTGCCGGTCTCTGCAACGCCAATGACATCCCTCCCTTCAAGAATGTGCGGAATGATCTGGTCTTGTATGGGTGAAGGGTGCTCCAAACCCATAGTGGCTACTGTCTGTACCAATCTGTGGTTCAAGCCAAAAGTTGAGAATGTGTGTTTCGCTTCGTATACAGGCACTACATCTTCTCTTGGATTTGTGTTGATGAACTGCGTTGGGTTAAAAGTTGGAGTCTTGCGTTTGCCACGACCGTATGCCACACGGTTGTCGCGTCGCATAAAACCTCCGCCGCTACTGCGAGCGGGGCGTTTATGCTGTCTTTTGGTGTGTTCGAACGGGCGACGTTTAGTTACGCTAGACCCACTCCGACCACGTCGGCTCGTATTTGTTTGCATGTAATTGTTGTTAACGAAACGCAAAGCGTTTCAGGGCTGTGCAGGTTGTAAATCCAGAGTGTAAACGAGTGCGTCTACATTTTCTGCAGTATTGAGCCCCACACGAGTTTCAATAGCTTATGTTAAGCATAGCATTAATCTAAAATACTGTCAATGCATCGTTGTACGGAGGTGAGGGTACTGGCGCAATACATGCACTACCAGGTGCATGCTTGACAAAAAAAATGGAAAGCACACTCTAAAATAAGAATATATAGGAACATATTCACATTCTGTTCAAACCCCGACCTTGATGTGTCGGAAGGAGATGAAAGAAAATGAACATGCGATGTGTTTTCCTTCTTGATATAGCGTTGACTTTGGCTGCTTTATTCGTTGCGATGCCTTTTTCGTACGCACGCGAAACAGCTGACAGCAAAGACATTTGCGAAGTTATAACAAACAGGATAGCAAACAATAGCAGTCAACAAATATTTACGTTTACACTTGGAGGTTCACACACATGCAAGAACCCGATAGCCATTCGTAGATCAGACGTGAACCTCGTGCTAGTAAATCCTAATAAGGATGCTTCACTGGTGTCTGAAGAAGATCATGAACACCCACTCATTCTAGTCGCCGGCCGTGAGGAAAAATGGATTGAAAATATCCAGTTGCATCTACATGGGCTTGTCTTATATGGCAATGACGTAACCCATGAATGTTGGGGTGATACATGTGGTAAGGGTGGTGCCATGTTCCGCAACAATGGGGTGAGTGCGAAGTGGGTGCACAACCTTCATGTGCGTGATGTTGTTGTTGTGGGCGTAGCATCCGGCGGGTTTGTTGTTTCTGACTCAAGTCAGGTGTTTGGATACAATATCCAATGCATGTCACCGAAATTCGATTGTGTAGCATTCGCCGGTGTCACGGATTTTTCCCTTACACACGTCGCGTCGGTTAGCCATGGAGAAGGTGCTACGTTTTCTTCGGATTGGTTTACAAGAAGAGGAAGACTTGTGGACATTTCCGGTGAAAATGTGCGGCACATACTCTTTGTTCGCACCGGTGGGGAATTTCACATTAGCCGCATGACAGTCGGGGAGCATGTACAAGAACCTGTCGTACTTTTTAGATGGGATGCTACTATGGATGATTTTGAAGCCGATGCGTTCAAACTGGATTCGTGTCCACACGACATTCACATTACAGACGTCTTACTTACGCGTAAGCAAAACGTGGTTACATACGTATGTGATCCAGAAACATTGACCGTGACAGGTGTAAGCATTCTCAACAAGAAAAGTGACAGTGCAACACTGTAAGAACTTGTCATACGACAACGTGGGAGGGACCAACACCCCTCCCACTTCTTGCGTTGTAAAAGAATGGGTAATGTAATGGGTAATGTGTAGTATCGGAAACGTGTCATCATGGACGGTACATACAGTGTACTGGCATTCTGTGTATCGTACTCGCAATATACGTCGCGTCGCTCGTACCTCAGTGGGTGTGTGCACTAGCACATTTCATAGAAGCGTGCAGCAGCTCAACAAACCACTATCGGTAGTGCAACGCTGATAGGTTGCCGAGCAAAGCGCCCTACCGATGTTGCACTACAATAGAAGATTATCGACACACTTTTTACTTCCAAGATGTGTGCCCTTGTTCCGGGCTGGTATGCCTACAATACTGCCGGTACCACAGCCGCGGGATTGCGCACGTACATAGGTAGATTGGAAAGGCCTCGTGGGCCCGTTTTGTTGTTACAACGCATCCACCCTTGAGAATTTCAGCAAGGAGTGTAGAGTAACCATAGTTGTAGCTGTACGTTCACAAAGCAAATTGGAGGTTGGAAATGAGAGCAAGAACGTTTGGTAAAAAGTCGACGGCAGGGAAAAGACAGGGCACAAGAAGAGAGGTATCGCGTGGAAACTCAGTACGCCGTGTCACAAGGTCGCGTAAACGAAATGACCTATCTCGTATACAAAACAACGGTATTGGTGACTGCACACTAGACACTAACACCTTTACCGCGTCTCCCACCGTCTTGTTCAAGATCAATCATGATGTGTTTGTGCCGCACCAGGTCTTGTTGGAGCTGGACAAACTGAAATCCGGGAATGCGACCGCAAACTTCAATGCCAGGAAAGCAATCCATCTCATCTGGGAATTGGTAAAGCGTCAGCCAATGGAGACCCTGAAGGACGGCATACCGATTGCACCTCCGGGGAGTAGTGCAAAGAAGATCAAAAAAGCACTAACCAAGGTGTTCTTCAACATTCCATCCACAAAAGAGATCGAGGAGCGGCTGAGTCCAACAAATCCTGATCAAGCGATATTGTTGGAGATACTTGAACGCAAGAAGACACTCGGCAACAAAAAGCAAAAGCTTGTCTCGCGGGACATCATGATGCTTATCATGGCGCGCTTCGCCGGCATCTACTCAGAGGAGCTTGAGGAAGACATGCTTGACGAAGAAGTGCTAAGTTCCATGGGGTGGTATAAGATGCCCCATTCGTTCTGGGAACAGCAAGTTCATCTCCACAACAGGCCAATCAAGCCGCATGATGTTCTGACACTGCGGGGCAAGGATCCCATCCTGGTTAAGTCGGTGATAAACGAATTTTTATTCATCGATACCGGATGGAAAAGCGGCCCGCTTCAGGTACGTATACTTGAAAAACCAACACCCACAACTGCTCAAGTGCAGGTGCTTGAGAATTACCTGAACGGTACTGAGCGTGTATTCGGACTACATGCCTGGAACATGGTGCAGAATGCGCTGATAAACGCCAGTATGACCGAAGGCATCAATGCGATTATTGCAGAAGGTGTCGCCGGTTCAGGCAAGGATATCTGCGTACTCGCCGCATGTCTCAAACTCATTGTGACGCAAGCGTGCTACGATGGCCTCAAGGTCACACGAGACCCGATAGCAGCGGCAGAAAACCTGGGGTTTATGCCCGGAACAAAGGATGAAAAGCTTGCACCGTGGCTGGGCGGAGTCTGGGACAATCTTGCGCAGATCGCCAGGATACATTTACGCCGACACAAAGACGCAAGTGCGACGCGACAGGATGCACAATCGGAGGATACTACCGAGCAGCGCAGGCAAATGCGAAAGAGGCTCAAGGACGAAGTACAGAAAAAGGTAAAGGAGTACAGCAAATATGTAGAGATGCTCGAGCTGCATGCATGTCGAGGACGCAGTATTCACCGAGAAATCATGATCTTGGATGAGGCACAAAACGAGTCCCCTGAAGTGATCAAGATGTTTGTCACACGTGCGGCAGAAGAGACAAAGGTCTTCATACTGGGGAATTACCTCCAGTCAGACTTGGATAGCCGTAAACGTGCCCCGAGCGGATTGGCGCGGGCCATCCAGGTGCTGAGAGGACGACCTGACACAGTATGCCTCACACTAAACGAAAATGTGAGGTCCGAACTGTCGCGGTATGTTGAGGCAAACCTTTAGAGTGCATTAATGAAGGGCTACCGTTTGGTAGCCCTTTTTTTATACACGCATATATACACGCATAACAGTATAGTGAGCCCTCTCGCTGCCATACAAACGTTTTAGTAAGTATACACACTACCACGTGCACAATGTGTGCCACACAGTATCACACAAACTCAGATTCCCGAACCACAGTACACTTGCCACAGAAAAACTCAGACGAATCCTGGTACCCGTTCTCCATGAACACTACTGCCATAGGCATTGAGTGCCGTGTGTCCCTGTCATGCATGACTGCCGCACAAACGCCACGCAACCTCAGACGTATGCCTACTCACGTAGTCAACGCACAAGACACGCGGTCATCCATACTGTTTGCATGACACTAAACACTACACAACCCATTTGCTCATTTCGATCACACAACCTACGATGTGCCTGCCAAAGTCCTCGCATTTGTCAGACACACAGTACACCAACGGTAACTGCGCACACCTCCCAAAATCTCACTGTCTGTAGCGCGTTGTGCGGCAGAGCCTACATACCCACATGGAAGACTAAGAGCGGACAAGCACCCTTGGAGCGGTCTTCCCTATAGGTATATGGCGGCGCATGTGCACAGTAGCGGAAATATACCGTGAGCAGTCACCCACCAACGTTATTGACGTAAACACATCTGCCATGTTATTACATGCCCAGAACACAACCGTCCCTTGAGCTACCACTTGTACAGTTTGCCATAGCCGCAAGCGGCCGATGTTCGGCCTCTGCCTGCTATGGCAAACCCGAATACTCGGTTAGGCCCGCTAGCAGTTGCAAAGGAGTAGACCTGTGTTTACAAGTACCTCACACGCTAAAGACAGCACTGACGAGCTGGTACAACATGCGGACTTAGTTGGCCACATCGCAAAAGCAATGGCACTGATTGCCCCCAAAATGACACAACAAGATCGTCAGCGGTGGATTAGTCGTTCACCAATTGAGCTTGCTGAAACACTCGCAACGAAAGTATTCTTACTAACACTTGACGAAAAGGTAGTGCCCACCTGGAAGACGGTGCTACTCGGCAAGTACAAAACGTCAGCTATGTACCGACAAGCGCTCAAAGGTGCGGGTGTGTGCATGGCCACTTGGGACAACAACAACGCTCGTGACGTACTCGACGTCACTTCCATGGCACGTACAGAAACCGAAGTGGACTTGGTCGTCCGTTCGGTTGGTGATCTCGGCTTCAAGCACAGTGGCTGCTACGCGGACATTTGCGCAAAAGCAATCAGGCTAGGTTTTGCGCTTTGCCCTGCGGAAGTCGGCCCCGCCCTGCGCTTGCAGTACAGTGATCAGCCGAACGGTGAGCGACTCCGCGTCGCCATGAAAGCCATCACTGACCACCACGGCCGGCGCTGCATCTACCACGTTGATCGCAATGGCGAATTGTGGCTCGACTGCCTGAAAGGCCGTCCTGATCACATCTGGTTTGCTGATCAACGGTTTATCTTCATGCGCCCCAAACAAGCACGATAACGCGTTGCTTTCGACAAGTTGTTCTTTCGCCCTCGCGCGTAACGCGGGGGCTTTTGTTACACCGACGATGTGGCACTACCGATATAGAAAGGAATCGAACGCATGAGCGCACGTGTCTGAACGTCTCGTATCACACAAACCACAGACACCCCACACTTCACTCAAAGGGCGCTAGTGACATGTCGTAACACACAGTGGCAATGTAGAAGTACTGGAGATGCCGTAGTAGAAATGCGCTCAGTGTGCTGCTGCGTATATGTGGGACCGACTGTCATGCTAGCCGCTCTGCGTAGCGTTCGCAGATGTCTCGGACAAGTCCCGGCCCCTCGATGATCATGCCGGTAATGAGCATCAAAAGATCTGCCCCCGCGTCCAGTTTTTCTAGCGCGTCTTCGGGAGTGAGTATACCGCCGACCCCAAAGATGGTGAAGCGGTCACCATAGGCTTCTCGCGTTCTGCGTATTAACATCGTACTTCGTGCGCGAGTCGGTTTACCCGAGAGCCCGCCCCGATACTCTTTCGGTGCGTCTTCCGGAAAGTCGAGCTCGGCGTAATCCTTGTTAAGGTTACCGATGACGAGCCCCTGCACACAATGCTTGTCCACGACTTGTAGAAGCGCGTCAAACGCATTCCACGCAAGGTTGATGGGCATCTTCAAGTACACAGGCCTGTTGGTTGGTATAGCGTCAAAGGCCGTCAGAAGCTTCTCAAGGAGCTCAGGCGTCGTAAACGCTTCGCCGCCAAATGCGTTCGGGCACGAGAGGTTAATGGTGTAGTAGTCGCCAATGTTTGCTGCGTTGAGTTTTGTGAAAGACTCAACATAGTCCGCGACACCGGCATCACTGTCTTTGCACGACGCCTCGTCATTGCTGCGCGCGAGTGATATGCCGAGCACGTAGCCGGGCACACGTTTGGTGTGCTGCAGCCGCTTGATAAGCGCGTCAACACCCCTGTTGCGCAAACCCTTATTCACGATGATTGAACGATTGCGTACGAGCCGGGTGAGGAGAGGACGCGGATTGCCCGCACAGGGATTCGCGGTGATCGAGCCAATCTCCTCACCACCGAAAGAAATGGATTGAAGTATCTGCGTGAGGCGGCCATTCGTATCAAACCCAGCCGAGAGCAGCACGGGCGTTTCATACCGAATACCGTCAACCGTCTTTGCAATGTCCGGGCCACGGTAGCGGTAAAGCGCGCCAACGAGTGCGCGCAGCGATGCAAAGCGACCGACACACTCGCCAATCGTTACGAAAGCACTATGCACGCGCTCGGGATCACACCGAAACAAAGCCGGTTTGAGTATGTACCGATAGCATGTGTCTTGCAAACGCATGCCGCCCAGTATACGCCGACCTTGCCCTGAAGTGTATGCTTGGAATATGCACAGCACACCAAAGACAGACGAAGAATGGCGTGGGAAGCTCTCGTCTGAACAATGCAACGCACTGTCTGAGAAGGGAAAAGGGAAGTGCTAAGAAGTAAAGAGTGCTGTCTACACTCCCCATCGAGCTACTGGCGAGCAGTATCTCACCCACGTGGATACGCGCATCAAACCAGAGGTGCTCGAAACACTGCGCACGTCAGTAAACAAGAGCACACCTCTTAGAAGTGAGAAGCAGGTCGACAAGCTGCTATCGAAACTGAGCATTACCCCTTCGTGTATTTCAAAATAGCTCCTTTACCACGTGTTCTGCCATATGTTACACTCTCGAGTGGAACATATGGCAGAACACACAAAGGAGTATATCTCGTGAAGAAATATATTGGAGTTTGCTACAGTATCGTCGCGTTTGCGTTTATGTTTTTTGCCTTCAGCACGGCTCTACAGGCTAGGCCAAACCGCATCACCAATCTCGCACTTCAGCCAATGACAGTCAATGGCACAGAACTCACTTTCACTTTTACTGAGCCTGCGCCAGGGCCGGGTTGTTTACTTGTGGCACACGATGTGCGCTACGCGACATGGCCCATCAGTACCCGTAATTGGTCTCATGCGACTGCTCTTGTTGTTCCACCTGCTGTTGTTTCGCCAGAGAGTACTGTTAGCGGAACACTTACCGCACTTACTGAAGCGACAACGTATTACAGTGTCGTAAGGACACAAGACACCTGTGGTTGGAGCAGGTTGGTTAGTAACACGGCAGTGGCAACGACCTCGGAGCCAGGTGCAACAAAAGATC
>Ga0114931_10009793_pt1 | contig 11452 bp, 10 predicted proteins | sample 2SBtaG_FD_89579 | JGI IMG/M metagenome (GOLD analysis project Ga0114931, IMG submission 89579) | Deep subsurface microbial communities from Kolumbo volcano to uncover new lineages of life (NeLLi) - 2SBTROV14_V59a metaG | ecosystem: Environmental > Aquatic > Marine > Volcanic | place: Kolumbo...
ACCCTCGGCGAACGCGCTGAACTTGCAGAAGTCGAGGCTGTCCGAAAAGGCGTGAAGATCCTGGAACGTCTTCACGAGCTGGCCCTTGCCCTTCCACTCCAGCGGATCCAGGGGCTCCGCCTCGCCGGGCACCACACCGAGCTCGGCCGCCGCGACGTAGGCGCGAAGATGGCAGGCACCGCGGTTGCTCGTGGCATAGCCGAGCCCCATGCCCTTCAAGCCGCGCGGGTCGTAGGCGGGCACCGCTTGGCCCTTCACGGCCATGGCAATCTCCGGGTGCCCGAGCTTCGCCGCCGCGAGGGCGGTGCCCTCCGCCAGCAGCTCGCCTTCACCGTCGCGCCGGCCGATCGCATCCGTCAGCGACACCATGGCAGCGGTGTCGCCCCATGCCAGCCCATCGGCGTCGGGTGCCCAACCTCGCTCGGTCGCCTCCATGTACATGGAAAGCACGTTGCCGAGTTCGATGGGATCCATCCCCAGGTCGTTGCACTGGTCGATCAGCTTGGCGACAGAGGCGACGTCGTCGTTGTCGCAGTTTGCCCCGAGCGACCAGGCCGGCTCGTACTCGACGCTCTCCATGCGCAAGCCCTTCCACGGCCCGTCGGCGATCTCGACCTCCTTCTTGCAGGCCACGGGGCAAGCATGACAGGTGGGATCCCCAACCAGGATCGTCTCCTGCACCCGTTCGCCGCTGATCGCCTCGGCACGGTCTCCGAACGAGGTCTTCTGGCTGTTGCGGGTCCCGAGCGCGCCGATCCGGTTGGTCACGTTCATCAGCACGTTGGTTCCGTAGACCGAGAGGCCGCCCTTGCGAGGACTCGTGATGTTGACCTCGTCACGGATCACGTCCAGAGCCTCGCGGCGGACCCGCTTCCACTCGATCGGGTCGTCGACGTCGCTTTTCTTTCCGGACGCGCGGATGACGATGGCCTTGAGATTCTTCGCGCCGCCGACGGCCCCCGTTCCACCGCGCCCGAAGGCGCGGTCGTCCTCGTTCAGCCAGGCCGCGAAGCGGTTCAGGCGTTCCCCGGCCGGACCGATCGCATTCACCGAAAGGTTCTTGGCACCGTAGCGGCTCTGGAAGAACGCGATCGTGTCGTGGATGCCCTTGCCCCAGACGTCGGCCGCATCCCGTAGCTCGACCCGCCCATCTTCGACGTAGGCATAGACCGGCGTCGGCGAGCGGCCCTCGAAGACCAGCCCGTCGAAGCCCGCCCATCGCAGGCGGGCTCCGGTCCAGCCTCCTTGGTGGCTGTCCGTAACCGTGCCCGTGAGCGGCGACTTCGTCACGCACGCCCAGCGCCCACTCATGCTGGCCTCGGACCCGGTGAGCGGACCGTTCAGGAAGCAGAGGATGTTGTCCGGGCCGAGCGCGTCGACGCCGGGCCCCGCCTCCAGCACGTAGCGGACGCCGAGGCCCCGGGCTCCGATGTAGCGGCGGACCCACTCCGCGGGCGAGGGCCGCAGGTCGAAACGGCCGGTGGCGAGATCCACGTGAGCCACGTTTTCGCCGAATGCCGAAAGTCGCACAGAACACCCTCCTCGGAGGTCGTGAGCCGTCGATCATACGGCCTTCCCGGGCAGGGTTTCCAGTGTAACGTCGGGAGGTGAGCTTCCTGCGAACCCTGGCTGCCCGCGCGGTCATTCCACTGGGTCTGCTGCCCGGCCTCGTGGCCTGGCTCGCCACTCGCGACCGGCGCACGGCCGTGAACCGCACGCTCACCGCCTGGGGTGAATGGGGTGCACGCGCCGCCGGGATACGGCTGGCTGTGGAGGGCCGCGAACACCTTCGCGTGCGGCCGGCCGTCTTCTTGCTCAATCACCAGAGCGGTATCGATCCGATTCTGGTCTGCGCGCTGTTGCGCCGGGATTTCACCGCCGTCGCCAAGAAGGAGATCCGGCGCAACCCCGTGCTAGGGCCCGCCTTCGCCTTCGCAGGCGTCGCATTCGTGGACCGCGCGGACCGGGACCAGGCGCTGCGCGCGCTCGAGCCGGCGGTGCGAGCACTGCGAAACGGCCTCTCCCTGGCCGTCGCCCCCGAAGGAACCCGCAGTCAGGGCGCAACCGTGGGTCCGTTCAAGAAGGGCGCGTTCCGGATCGCCATGGCCGCGGGCGTCCCGATCGTACCCATCTGCATCCACAATGCGCGCGACGTACTGCCGCGCGGGGGCCGGATCATGCGTGCGGCGACCGTGCGGGTGAGCGTCCTCCGGCCGATTCCCACCAATGCCTGGACGCTCGATACGCTCGACGAACGGATCGCCTCCGTCCGCAACCTCTACCTGCACGCCGAAGGGGACGGTTCCATTCCCTGACGAAACCGGAGGATCGAGGATCGGTGCTCGGCAAGGGCGGGTTTCGTCAGGGAATGGAACCGTCCCCTTCGTCAGGGGGTGATTTGGAGGGTGGGGAGGGGCTTTTCGATGAGGTCGGCGTAGAAGTCGTTGCCCTGGTCGTCCACGACGATGAAGGCCGGGAAGTCTTCCACCTCGATGCGCCAGATCGCCTCCATGCCGAGCTCCGGGAACTCCTGCACCTCCACCTTCTTGATGGAGTGCTCGGCCAGCCGCGCGGCGGGGCCGCCGATGCTTCCCAGGTAGAACCCGCCGAACTTCTTGCACGCGTCGCGCACCTGCCGCGAGCGGTTGCCCTTGGCCAGCATCACCAGGCTGCCGCCCCGCTCCTGGAAAGGCCCGACGTAGGAATCCATGCGCCCCGCCGTGGTCGGACCGAAGGAGCCCGACGCCAGGCCCTTGGGCGTCTTGGCCGGCCCAGCGTAGTAGATGCAGTGATCCTTGAAGTACGAGGGCAGGTCGCCGCCCGCATCGAGGCGCTCCTTCAGCCTTGCGTGAGCGATGTCGCGCGCCACGATCAGCGGGCCGGTAAGCGAGAGCTGGGTCGTCACCGAATGCTTCGAGAGCTCCGCGCGAATCTCGCCCATCGGCTGGCTGAGATCGATCCGGACCACGTCGCCGGAGAGATCCGCCTCGGAGACCTCGGGCAGGTAGTCGGCCGGGTGCTACTCGAGCTGCTCGAGAAAGACCCCGTCCCGATCGATCCGGGCCAGGATCTGGCGATCGGCCGAGCACGAGACGCCGAGCCCCACCGGACAGGAGGCGCCATGGCGCGGCAGGCGCACGACCCGCACGTCATGGGCGAAGTACTTTCCGCCGAACTGCGCGCCGATCCCCGTCTCGTTGCAGAGCTTCAGGACCTTCCCTTCCAGATCCAGATCCCGGAAGGCGCGGCCCAGATCGTTCCCGGTGGTGGGAAGGCGGTCGAGATAATGCGTCGAGGCGAGCTTCACCGCCTTCATCGTGGCTTCCGCCGACGTCCCGCCCACGACGAGCGCCAGATGATAGGGCGGGCAGGCCGAGGTTCCGATCGTGCGGATCTTCTCCGCGATGAAGCGAAGCAGGGACTCCGGATTCAGGAGCGCCTTGGTCTCCTGGTAGAGGAATGTCTTGTTGGCGGAGCCACCGCCCTTGGTGATGAACAACAGCTCGTAGGCGTCGCCCGGCTCGGCATGGAGCTCGATCTGGGCAGGCAGGTTCGTGCCCGTATTCTTCTCGGTGTAGACGTCGAGGGGCGCGAGCTGGGAGAAGCGGAGGTTCAGCTCCTGGTAGGCGCGATAGATCCCCTTGGAGAGCCACTCGGCATCGTTCGCACCGGTGAAGACGTTCTCGCCCTTGTGGCCCAGGACGATGGCAGTGCCCGTGTCCTGGCAGCCGGGCAGGATGCGGCCAGCAGCGATGTTTGCGTTCTTCAGCAGCTCGAGCGCCACGAAGCGGTCGTTGCGGGAGGCCTCGGGGTCGTCCAGGATCTTTCGCACCTGGGCCAGGTGACCCGGGCGCAGGAGATGCGAAACGTCCTCGATTGCGGCGCGCGCCAGGCGCTCCAGTGCCTCGGGCTCGACCTTCAGGATCTCGCGCCCGTCCAGCCTGGTGGCCGCGACGCCGTCGGACCCGAGCGACCGGTAGGGTGTCTCGTCGGGACCCAGCTCGAACAGCTCCTGGTAACGAAACTCCGGCATGGGCTTCTCTCTCCTCTCGGGACGGTGGTCACAGGCTAGCACCGCGCCCGTCGCGCCAGGCCGTATTCGACGAGCCGCTCTTCGAGGAGCGGAATGCGGTCGTGGCCCCAGAACTTCTCGCCGCGCAGCACGAAGGTCGGCACTCCGAAGACCTCGTCGCCATGGGCCTCGTCGATGCATGCCTCGAGGCACTCCGCCCCCTCCTCGACCGCCCACGAAAGATAGGCGCCCGCGTCCCCGCCAAGCTCGTCGATCAACCCCGCGACAGCCTGGGGGACGTCGAGCTCGAGCCGGCGCTCGAAGAACCGCGCGAAGGCCGCGCGGGTGTAGGCGGGGAAGAAGCCCTGGCGCTGTGCGAAGAGCGCGCCGACGAGAGCCGGCGTCGAGTCGTAGACCTTCTTGGGCCCCAGGATCCGCAGGCCACCGACGCGGTTCGCCCAGCGGCGCGCGTCCATGTAGGAGTAGCGGACCTTCCACTCCGAGTAGACGCTGCGCTGGCCCTTGCCCTTGATGCGCAGCTGGAAGGGAAGCCAGCGCAGGGCCACCCGGTAGCGCTCGAGCAGCCCGAAGGCCGGCTCCGCCGCCAGGTAGGCGAACGGGCTCTTGTAATCGAAGTAGAGCCTCAGCGCCTCGAGGTCTTCGGCCATGGGCGGCGCACCGCGGCTAGTCTTCGCGGCAGAGAACGAACCAGCCCATCACGCGCTTCTCGAGGCGGTGGGCCTCACCGATCGACACGTGGGCAGAGACCCGGCGCATGTAGTCGCGGGTCTGGTGGTAGACGAAGCGCTGGAGCCCGCTCGAGTTCGGCTTCACGGGAGGCCAACCCGGAGCCACCGCGCCTTCGGGCACCATGAAGTAGTCCACCACGATCGCTCCGCGGGGATCCCGCCCGCCGTCGGCGGTCTCGTGGGCGACGAAGTAGCCGGGCCCGATCAGCGGGCGCACGGCCGTCTCGTTGTAGCCGTAGAGGGCATCCTCCCGGTCGGCGGGCCGGCACCAGCGCTTCTGGAAGTTCCGAAAGGCCGGCTGGCTGTTCTTGCCGTGATGGACCACCTCGGTGAGAGACGGCGTCCCGGCCGGCACGTAGAACTCGAAGTCGAGCGGCGGCGAGTCGGCGGCCTTGCGGAAGAGCTGCTTCTGGTCGGGGCCCGAGAGGCTCTGGGTCTCCCGCAGGCGTTCGCCGTGGGACAGCGCGTCCAGGTGTTGGGCGATCTCCAGGATCTTGGCATCGGAACGGACGAGTTCGACGAGGCTCATGACATCCTCCGGCGGTGGTTCGCCCGGCGATACTACGCCGCACCCGGGCAAAGCGCATGGCCGGAGCCGCGTCCGGGCTCCGGGCTCCGGGCTCGAAGCTCCGAGCCCAGGCAGTCTGGGCCTTCGGTCGCAGGACGATCGGCTAGCGTTGCGAGCCATGAAGCGCCTGACGACGGAAGGCGGCAGCCAGTGTGCCGTGTGTGAGGCCTCGCCGGCCGACCCGCGCATCGACCTCGGCGACTACCGCCTCTTCCACTGCGCGGCCTGCGGCAGCTGGTCGAGCGACGCCGGTTTCCGCGGCGCCGCCGTCTCCTTCGAGCCCGAGGCCTACTTCGCCAATCCCGACGCCGACCGGCATCGCTGGGAGGATCTCCTCGGGCGTCGCCGGCACGCCGGGCTCCCGATCGGATCGGTCCTCGACATCGGCTGCGGGAGCGGCGCCTACCTGGCCTTCGTCCGCGAACGCATGCCCGAAGCGACGCGCGACGGCATCGAGATCGATCCCGGCCGCGCCGCCGAGGCCCGCGCCCGGAATCCTGGGGCCGCGATCCGCGAAGGCGACGCCCTGGCCATGCTCGACGCCATCGGCGGCCGGTTCGACCTGATCACCTTGTGGGACGTGTTCGAGCACGTGTACGCGCCGGGACGGCTGCTGAGCGCCCTGGCGAAGAAGCTCGCGCCCGAGGGCTGGATCTATCTCCAGACCATCCACGAGAACAGCTTCGTCCCCATGAGCGGACGTTGGATTCACCAGCTTTCGGGCGGACGCATTTCGCACCCGGTGCGGCGAACCCACGAGGCGCATCACCTGGCCTTCTTCACGCGCGGCGCCCTGGACACGTTGACTCAGCGAGCCGGGCTGCACGTGCGAGACCGCTGGTGGGGCCGCCTGTCGCGCGATCGGATGGACGGGCCCGGCTGGCTGACCGCCGCGACGGCGGCCGTGCTGTGGGCGGAGAACGCGCTCGGGAACGGCCTCTTCGTCAACCTCCTGCTGGAGCCCGCGTTGCGCGCAGCAGCAGGTTCTTCCCCAGGACCCGGCCCAGCAGACGGTCGAGCAGCCGGCTGACGGGAAACACCAGGCCGTCGTAGAGGCGGACCGCCCGCACGTCGAGGTCTCCCTGCTTGCTCCCAAGGAAGCGGTAGCAGAGGGTCGCCGGAAACCCGATCGAATCGACGTAGCGGGCGGACTCGACCTCGAAGCCGGCGGCGCGCACGAGCCGGACGAGTGGGCCGCGCTTGTAGCGCCGCACGTGTCCCACCCGTACGTCGTTGGAAGTGAAGAGCAGCGGGAAGGCGGGCACGTAGAGGAAGAGCCTCCCGCCCGGCCGCAGCCGCTTGCGGAAAGCTGCGAGCACGGCGGCGTCCTCCTCGATGTGCTCGATCACGTTGATGCTGTAGATCCCGTCGAAGCTCTCCGGCCCCACGGCCTGGAGGCTCTCGTGGGCGCGGACTCCGTGTTCGGCGATCCTGCGCCGCAGGCCCGGATCGGGCTCCACCGCCTCCACCGCCACGCCCCGCTCGTGCAACACCGCGCAGAAGCGCCCGTTGCCGGCACCGAAGTCCAGGATGCGTGCCGCGCCGCGCGACCAGGCCGCCACGGACTCGATGAGGAAACGGTTGTAGCGGACGGCCTCGTCCATCACCTCGATCAAGTCCGGGGCCTCGAACGCGCGGTCCACGCTAGCGCCGGTCCCGCAGGTGGTGCTTCCAGAGCTCGATCGTCTCCTGGTGAAGCTTCGCAATCGTGTCCAGGATCAGCCCGGCCGTCACGGCGACGAGGGCGAGAATGGCCAGCGCCGCGGCCAGGATCGCACGCGGCACGTGGTAGACGTACCGGCTCTCGATGAAGTCTGCGACCGGCGCGCTGCCGATCGCGAGCGAACCGAGCGTCAGCAGCAGGGCCAGCCCGCCGAAAAACAGCAGCGGCTTGTAGTCCTTGAAGATCAGGATGATGCAGCGGAGGATCAGGAGTCCATCGCTCCACGTGCTGAGCTTCGACTCGCTGCCTTCGGGCCGGCTGCGGTTGTCGATGGGCATCTCGGCCAGGGCCAGACGCTTGGTGAGCGCCTGGAGGGTGAGCTCGGTCTCCACCTCGAAGCCCCGGGTCCGCAGGCGGACCAGCTGCACGAGGCCCGCCGACAGGATCCGGTATCCCGAGAGCACATCGGTGCAGGCAGTGCGGAAGACGAGACGGATCAGGCCCGAGAGCATGCGGTTTCCCAGGTGGTGGAACGGCCGGAAGGACCCGCTCCCGAACTGCTCGAGGCGCGTCGCCACCAGCATGTCGAGCCCGTCGCGTCGGAAACGCTCGATCAACGCCGGAGCCGCCTCGGCCGGATAGGTGTCGTCTCCATCCACGAGGACGTAGAGGTCGGCCTCTACCTCGTCGGACATGTGGCGGATCACGTTTCCTTTGCCTCGCTGAGGCGAGTGCACCACCGTGGCTCCCGCGCGGCGAGCGGCTTCGGCGGTGCCGTCGGTCGACCCGTTGTCGAACACGTAGATGCTGGCGTCCGGGAGCGCCTGGGAAAAGTCGCGCACCACCTTCTCGACGGTCGGTGCCTCGTCGAGGCACGGAATCACCACGGCGACCCGCGGCTCGGCGGCCCGGCCGGCTTCCCCGGCCTGGTCCACGGCGCTCTCCGACATCTGGCCACTCCTCGGAATCGAGAACCGCTGAGTCTACCTCGCCGCCGGTCGGGTCACTGCCCCGAGAGGTCGGGCCCTTCGAGGCGAAGCCCCCCCAGGACGGTAGCCTCTGCGATCCGGAGCGAGGCGCGGGCGCCGCCCGAGCCGATCTCCCAGGACGGGCCGATTCCCATGCTGCCGGCGGCAGCTTCGTTCGAGTAGGGCAGCACCAGCTCGTAGAGTCCTTCGGCATTCGCGCGCGTTCGCTGCACATACTCGTAGGGGCGCAGGCGCGTCCGAAGCGAAAGCCGAGCCTCGACGGGTGCCGCGGGCGGCGCCCTGCCTACGACCCGCGCCCCGGCGACGCGTTCGAAGACGCGGTAACCGCCGCCCGGATGCAGCTCGTAGATCAGCCGGTGGTGGCGGAGCGCCGGGTAGCCAGGCTGGGCGGAGCCCACCCGCAAGTACAGCGCCGCGAACTGGCTCGCGAGGGTGTAGCCGGGCGTGTGGCCGGAGCCGGCACGCGAGACCACCACGTAGCGGATGCGCAGCTCATCGGCGATGGCGACGGCCCGCGCCTCGTCGGCGGCGGCGAAGTACGCCTCGGCGAGGTCGAAGCGGGCGCGGCCGCCCTTGCCCACGTGACCGAGAAAGTTGTCCTGCACCATCGGGCGTTCGGAGGCGTACCGAAGCAGGTGCCCATCCCCCCAATTGGCGAGGACGCCGTACTCCGGGCGCTCGCTCGGATCGAGGAAGCCGGCGGTCTTCGGCGTGTGCGCACGCAGCCAGCGTCCGACCCGCAGCAGCCGCGCCTCGCGCGCGGCGAACCCGATCGGAGGGACGGGCTCGCCACGCAGGTACGCTCCGAGCCCGTATGCCTCGGCCCGGTAGAAGACCGCGGGCGGGCCCAGCACGACGATCGCGACGGCGGCGGCGGCCACAGCCCCGGCACCCGCGATCCAGGCGCCTCGGCCGCGGAGCAACGCGCGCGCTCGCCGACAGCCTTCCACCGCCGCCCAGCCGACGACGAGCGCATAGGCCGGCGCGAACGAGTTGTTGAAGCGCCGCTGCAGCAGGGCCAGGCTCAACATGAGCGCGCTCCACCAGCACAGCAGCATCACCCGCGCGGGGGCACGACCGCGTCGAGCCGAGAAGGCAAGGGCGGCGACCAGCAGCGGAAAAGCGTAGAGGAGCCGCGAGTAGAGCATCTCCGCGCGCCTCGGATCGAACACGCCGCGCGGAAGGAAGAGGGGCTGGAGCTCGGCCACATAATGTTGGAACTGCTCCGGCCGTCCGAACCATCGGAAGGCGTCGCCGACCGGCCCGCGCAGATCGGGAACCAGCAGGGCCAGGCCGACCGCGGCGGTGCCCAGCCCGATGGCCAGGGACGCTCGGGTCGCCGGCGTGCGACCCGCCGGCCCCCGCGCCCAGAGCCACGCCAGGAGCAACCACAGAACGGCCGCCGCGGCGAGGAAGAGGGGCTGGAAGTCCGAGAGCACGGCGGGATCGAACGGCCCATAGGCGACCCATTCGTTCCCGAGCGATAGGGGCGCCACGACGACGGTGGCGACCCCGTGAGCGACCGCCAGCAGGCGCGCCGACCGGGCGGCCGCCGCGCGCTCCGGCCGGGCCAGCACGAACGCCGCCAGGAAGCTCTCGATGATCGCCACGTGCACCAGGCTTCCGGGCCAGACGAGCAGCACGGCCGCCAGCCAGAAGCCGAGCCAGATCGCTGCGCACAGGCGCGGCGAGCCGGTCACGAACTCCATGGCAGCCCCGAGGAGCATCAGCGAGGCCAACGCCACCGCCACGTGATGGTCGACGAAGCCGAGCCGCGAGAACTGTACGCTGGCGGGCAGCACCGCCAGGGTGGCCGCGGCGGCGAGGCCAACCGCCGTCGAGAAGTACCGCCTTCCGATGGCGTAGATCCCGAGCACCGTGACCACCGCGAGAGCCGGCGGCACCCACACCGCGAAACGCTCGACGCCCGCCTGGGAGCCGGTGCCCACCACCAGGCGAGACGCCGCGGCGACGCTCCAGTCGAAGATCGGGGTCCAGACGGTGCGCGCGCCCTCGGGAAAGTTCAGGTAGCCATCGAGCCCCAGCACCGCGGGGAAGTTCCGGACACCCCACACGATGCGACGCAGGTGATACCAGGCGTCCGGCGCGACGGGGATCACTCCGAGGGGTGTGAACACCGAGGCGACGCCCAGCGAGCGCGCGCCGAGGGCGAGGGCCGCGAGCAGGCCGAGAGCCGTGAAACGGAGCGGGGCACGCATCGCCTCAGCCCCGGCGGCGCCCGGCGAGAGCACCGACCCCGAGCAACCGGCCGCTCGCTTCGAAGAGCGTTGCCTGCATGCAGGCGAGCAACGTAGCGCCGCTCCCGGACGCCTGCTCCAAGGAGCCGGCCCGGGTCGAAACGATCAGGGGCTCGCCTCCAGGCTCAGAGTTGAAACGATCAGGGGCTCTCCTCCGGGCTCAGAGTTGAAACGATCAGGGGCTCTCCTCCGGGCTCAGGGGCTGGCCGCGGGCTCGCGCGCAAGGGAGCGGCGAAGCGCCCGCCAGACCTCGGCGACGTCGACCTCCGCGAGCCGCGCCTCGACCCGGCTCTCCACGGGCTCGAAACGCCGCAGCCGCGGCGGAGGCGAGAGCTCGGGCGGCGCGTCGGGCGCGGGCGCGAGGCCGAGCGCTCCGCCGCCGGTGACCGTCACGATCCAGCGCCCCTCGCCGAGCGTCCGATAGGCCGCCTTGCCGTGGCCCGCACGGACGTCGTCCCAGTCGATGGCCAGCAGCGCCGGATCCACCAGCACGCCTTCGCGCGGCGGCACGTCCTCGGCGAACACGCGCCGCACGAAGAGGCGCCCATCCAGCACGGCGTAGTCGACGTAGATCTCCTGGGTCGGGTCGTAGGGTGTCTCGATCTCGTGCAGCACGCCGTCGAGGCTGCGCACCACCACGGACAGGTGCCCGTCGGCCACGCGCAGCTCGGTGACCGCCGTGCGGGCAATCACCGCCCCGTAGCGTTCGCGCAGCGCCTCGTAATCGGCCGCCAGCAGCTCCAGGCGATGGCGCAGGATCTCGTCGGAGAGCCGGGCACGCAGTAGCCCGTAGCCCGAGACGAGAACAGCGCCGGCCAGGAGCGGCACACCGAGCCAGACGACGCCGCGGAAGAAGCCGCGCACGACCCGCATCGTTCACCCCCCGGCGGGAAGGGTAGTGCGTCCCGACGAAGACGCCGGGAGCCGGGGCCGGCGCTGCAGGAAACCCGGCAGACGGAGGCTCCGGCGCGCCTCAGGCGACCTCGGCCAGCCGCACCGGGAGACGCCGCGCCCCCCAGTCGCCGGGCTCCGCCTCGAACACGCCTGCGCAGCGGGCGCCGCACGCCGCGCAGTGGCCCGAGGCCGTCAGATGCCAGGCGCCGAGCTCGTAGCCGTCGCGCTCGATCAGGCACTGCCCGCAGGCGGGGCACCACGTGCTCTGACCCTCCGGATCGTGGACGTTGCCGGTGTAGACGTGGTGAAGCCCGCGGGC
>Ga0114931_10009794_pt1 | contig 11452 bp, 12 predicted proteins | sample 2SBtaG_FD_89579 | JGI IMG/M metagenome (GOLD analysis project Ga0114931, IMG submission 89579) | Deep subsurface microbial communities from Kolumbo volcano to uncover new lineages of life (NeLLi) - 2SBTROV14_V59a metaG | ecosystem: Environmental > Aquatic > Marine > Volcanic | place: Kolumbo...
ATACCAGCAGGAGCCTTCGTCGTGGTCTGAACGGGGGCCGCGCCGACGCACCGAGAATGGCCGGGTGTGATCGGTCCTGCCGGGGTCGAAGAGCAGGGCATAGGCACAATGAGGGTTCCCCAGGAACGTGGGAGACCCTGACGTTTCCGCGCGAAAACCCCGGGATATGAGGGCAAACCGGGTGACCAAGGCGCCCTGCGCCACAGGTGTTTGTCGCTTGCCGCCAGTGGGTGCGAAACCGCAAGCGTCCGACAGCGGTACCGCCAAGCGAAGGAAACGAAGTGCGGCGGGACGAACGGCAGGGAGTCGTAGCGCGCTGATAGTACCGACGAAGCCGGGGAAGGCAACGATCACTTCATCTTCGTGGCCGATGCGCCCGATCCCATGCAGCCGGCGCCTTGGGCCAAGGCGGGGCAAGTTGCCGGGTGGGATGCCTTCCTGGCTGATGAAAACGACAACGCCTTTACCGATTGGTTTGACGCGGCAGCCTCGACGCAAGCGGCCACCGGTCCCAACGGCGGCGTGTTGGAAGGAACGCTCAACCTCGCCGAGCAGTATGGCACCGTTCCCGCGACCATTTGTCTCGCCATGGGGCCCTATCCGACGGCTGACGGCAGCGCGCTTCTGAGCACCTTGCAGGTTCCCTTTTCTCAAAACGGTGACGCGAACATCGACGCGAACGAATACGCCTGCTTTCAGACGGTTCGCAAGGGCGATCTAAACGGCGATTGGGTGATTGATCTCACCGACGTCGCTCCCTTCGTTCAAGTCTTGCTGGGAAGCGATACCAACGCCGATCACCTCCTCGCCGCCGATGTCGATGGCAACGGCTTTCCGGATGGCGCCGACGTGGCAGGCTTCGTCCGGTTGTTGACGACGCCTTAGCGTTTTGCGACGTCTTCGAGCAGGCTGCAGCCGGGGCCACGTTCAAGAAACGCCAAAAGTGCCTGGGCACTGTTGTGCTCTTGATCTCGTGCCGCAAACACAAAGGTCATCGCTCGGCCTTCCGTCTGGCGCAACAGCGACTCCAACACAGACTGCTGCGCTGTCAGCTCTTTCCAGTATCGCTTTTGGAACTCCGGCCACTTTTTCGGATCATGCCCGAACCACTTTCGCAACGCCGTGCTGGGAGCCACATCTTTCCACCAAAAGTCTATCGCCGCCTTTTCTTTCGCAAGTCCCCGCGGCCACAATCTCTCGACGAGAACCCGCAGCCCGTCCGAGCCGGCGGCCGGTTCATACGCACGTTTCAGTTTTATACTCATGATGGCCTCATGATAACAATCTAGAGCATTTCACGTTTGGCTGCGCCGCAGACGATCCGCGGGCTTCAGCCCGCGCGGCCTTACGCTGGAGAATCTACACAAACATGGGCAGGTTGTATCCAATCGTGAAATGCCATATTGCCAGGGAAACGCGGCGGTCGAACCCATTTTCGATGCGTATCTGCGACCATTCCACGACCTCGACACCACCACCATCACCATCCGCAACACTGGCGGGACCGACCACCTCTCCTTCGACGCCGTCGGCCTGCCCGGCTTCCAATTCATCCAGGACCGCATCGACTACAGCACGCGCACCCACCACACGAATATGGACTGCTACGAGCGGATCATCAAAGGCGACGTGATGCAGGCGGCCGTGGTCATGGCATCATTCGCATACCACACCGCCAACCGCGATGAAAAGCTGCCGCGCAAGGCCCTGCCCAAGCCAAGGGAGCCTCGAAAGGCGACGTCGAAGCCAGAGAAGAAGGCCAAGCGTCTGCGGTCGCTGTGACGTGCGACTACGCCGATCTCGGATTCGACTTCTCGACAAGACCGGGGCCGAGGACGGCCCGGCTCGCTCGACGCTTTAGAAGATACTCAGGTGGTCAACAACTCCTCCCGCCGTCGGCGGAGGCCGAGCGCGGGCCTGATCCCCCCGCCATTTCGACGACGGGGAATCCTCCCGGCAGCGGGGGCAGTTCGCCTTCCAGCACGCCGCGTATCTTCGGCCAGAGCTTCAGGGCTTCGGCGACCATCCAGACCTGCAACGCGAGGATCAGCACTCCGGTGACCACCAGGTGCCACTGCCCCGTCTCCCACCAGCCGGCCTCGTTGAACGCGCCGAGTTGATACACCATCGCGCAAAACGGCACAATGAGCATCATGATCGCCGGGCCGACGGTGAACCAGGTGGGCATCTTCCGCCGGGCCAGATAAAACGCCACGACCAGAAACGCCAGGCCGGCAAGCAATTGATTGACCGCGCCGAACAGCGGCCAGAGGATGAGCCCGCCCTTGCCCATGCCCGTCGCCCACGAGGAGCCAGGCGGCGGGACGGCGGCGACCACCAGGGTGGTGAGCACGGCAAAGAGCGTCGCGCCGTGTTTGGTTTGCAAGGGACGAAGCTTGAAGGTGGCGGCGAGTTCCTGCACGACATAGCGCTGCAAGCGCGTGGCGGTGTCCAGTGTCGTCGCGGCAAATGAAGCCACCAGCACGGCCATGAGCGCGATGGCCACCTTGAGCGGGATGCCCAGACTGGCAACAAAGTTCGCCCCACCCTCGACAAACGCACCGACCTTCGCGGAGAGGCCGCCGGCGGTGGACCAGTTCAAATAGCGGAGGTCCCAAGCCGCCCGGCCAAACGTCGCTGTCTTTGCTGCGAGAGCACCATCTGGGTGCGATGGTTGGTGCTGGCTCATGCCAATGCCCGCGCAGCACGCCAGGATGACCAGCACGGCGAGGAAGCCTTCGGTCAGCATTGAGCCATAGGCGACGAACTGGGCATCGGGTTCGCAGGCGAGTTGCTTGCTGCTCGTGCCGCTGCTGACCAGACAGTGGAACCCGCTGATGGCCCCGCAGGCGATGGTCACGAACAGGAACGGCATGATCGGTGGGGCGCCGGCCGGATGGGCCTGCACCGCCGGGGCGACCATCGGTGCGCCGCCCTGGTGAAAAAAGGTCGCCGCGGCGATGCCCGCCACCATCAGCACCAGGCCCAACAAAAGCTGATAGCTGTTGACATAGTCCCGCGGCTGGAGCAGCAACCAGACCGGCAGCACGCTGGCGAAATAGCAATAGACGAACAAGGCCAGCGTCCAGGAAATCGTCGGGCTGATGGTGTAGCCGGCAACGGTGAAAGCGGGAATCCTGAATTGCAGCGCGGGCACCAGCGCGGCCAAGACGATCGCGCCCAACATGATCGCCATGGCGACCAGCGCCGGAACATGCGGGCTGAATCCTTTTTTGTACACCAGCACGCCGACCACAATCGCCACGGGCATGGCCACCCACACCGCCAGAACGCTGGCCGGATAGGTATCGAAGATGCTGGCGATGACCAGCCCGAAGATGGCCAGCACGATCATCAGCGCCAAAAACAGGATCAGCAGAAAGAGGACCTTGACCCGCGGATTGATCAGCCGGCCGGCGACTTCGCCGATGGTTTGGCCGCGGTTGCGGATGGAGATGACCAGCGAGCCCAAATCATGCACCGCCCCGATGAAGATACTGCCCAGAAGCACCCACAGCAGGGCCGGCACCCAACCCCAAATCACCGCCAGGGCAGGGCCGACGATCGGGCCGGTGCCCGCAATGGAGGTGAAGTGGTGGCCGAAGAGGATTTCGCGGCGCGTGGGGACAAAGTCCTGCCCGTCGTTGAGTTGACGGCTGGGTACGGGGGCGGCCGGATCGAGCTTGAAAAACTTCTGCGACAGCCAGCGACCGTAGGTGTGGTAGGCGACGATGTAGAGAACAAAACTCCCGACTGCGATCAGAAGGGTGGTCATGGTTCAACCCGGCGCCAGGTCGTGATGGTGTCCCATAAAGCCGCCGATGACATCGGCGGCTTTGTGAGGATCACATCGACGGTTTTATGACAATCGCCGACACTACCTCGCCATCGCCGCCAACTGCTTTTCGGTGACAAGGCCGTGGTACTTCTCCTGGGCCATCACCTGGTCGGTCGGCACCATGGTGATGACGTCCCAGGGGCAGACCTGGGCGCAGAGCTTGCAGCCAATGCAGGTCTGAAGGTCGATCGTGCAGATGCCCATGGCATACCCCGGATTGAGCGGGTCGCGGATTTTGTCGATGCAATCCACCGGGCAGACCGTCACACAGGCATCACAGCCGGTGCAGAGGTCCTCGTCGAGGATGGCAAGCTGTTTGGGGAGTTTCTTGGCCATGTTGAAGCAGCGACGTAGCCGAGCCTACTTGCCCTATCGGTCCGATCGGGACTGATCGGCCAGCAACCATCGGCACGATGCGAATGTTTTGCTACTAAGAGGATAGTAGACCGGCAAGATTCAGGCAAGATCACGTCGCGACTTGGACGAACTCCGGGATGACCGGGCTTTCGACCGGAGCAAGTGGGGCGGGATCATGTCGGAAAGCGGCTTGGGCTGCTTGCCATTCTTGCCGGGTCTGTGGGTGGAGTGGCCGTTTCCGGAGGCGCGATTCGGTTCTGACAGCAGGGTCGGCCGCTGGGCGCTTCGATTCTTGGCGTTAGAGGGCGTGATGTTCTCCCACCACTCGAGTTGCTCCAGCTCGTCGTCCGTGCTGACCTTCACCTGGTGGGCATGGATGGCCTCATCCATCGCCCCACTGATGAGCTGGTCGGTACTGACCATAAATGCGCCCTTGGCCTCTATCTGGCGGAGAGACAGATCGCCGTCGCTCGCCGACCAGTGCCCACAGGCATCCTTCACGACCACCACCCGATGCAGCCGCGCAAGAAGCCCCAGGACCGTCGACTTGACGCAGCAACAGGTCGGCACGCCGAAGATCACCCAGTGATTCAAATCCAGGGCGTTGATCAGGCGGTCCGCCTTGGGGTTGGACAGAAGCTCCGTGCAGCGCTTCGGGAAAATGATCTGCTGGCATCGCCGAAACGGGTCGGCCGGCACATCGAGCGTGTTGTCACCCGGCAAAACCACGCGATGGGGCATCAGCGTAAAGGGCAGCTTTCTCTGGCCCTGCGTCCCCTCGAGACAGTGGGGGGGCAGCCCGTGAAGAGACTCGCCGGAGCGGTGGGCTTCCAGACTGGAGATGACTGGAAGTTGCTGGGCGCGGGCCCAACTCATCAGCTTGCGGATTCTCGGAACGATCTCCGCCCGGTTGGCAACGGGCAACGCCCCGCCGGGCAAGAGGAAATCACACTGCGTGTTCAGGTCGACCAGAACCCGATCCAGCGAGCCGCTGTGTGTTGAAGCGTTCATCCCCACCTCCCCATATGGATGCCGACATGTCTGTGGCATTCACGCCGATCGGAGCCGCCGGCGTTGTTTTGGCAGGGATAATAGACGCGCGAGAAAGCGGAGTTGTGAAATGTTATCTTCTTCCCACGTCCAGGCTATTCCCCTTGCCGGATACTAATGCTATCCCAAGCTGCAAGACAAGGCGAGCCTGATTGCAAAAAATTTTGCCCATCTCGGACGTAAAAAGTTTGTATCCATATGATGTCGCTATGGTTAAACAATCCTGCGAAATCGGTACATCCGCTATGCCCGTAACCAGGCAAGGCCCCCCTGCCATGTCGGCAAAAGCCAAAAGGAAGGCCCGATAGGTCCCATAATCACTGTGGTGGGGGTTTCGTAGTGCCGTTGACACGCTCTGGCCGGAAGTCACAATGCCGGCGGGATATGCTCCTGCCTGATGATGCTCCCGGGACGGCGTGCGGCTCGACTGCAATGGCCCGTCCAGACCACGACCCAGCGGTCGGCGACCCGGCCCCAAAGCACGCCACGATGATGTCTACTCATAGGTCGGCCATCCTGCTCCTTCCGCTCGGCCTGGTGGTCGGGGTTTTGCCGGGATGTGGCCGGCTGGAATGGAATTGGAACCCCGCATGGTGGCAACGCCCCCGCCGCATCGTCCGCCCGGCCAAGGTCCAGCCTCCCGCGAACATCCCAAACAAGAGCGAGGCCCCTTCCCCATCCGAAGGAGAAAACTCTGCCCAACGTAATAGCAACGCCACAAAGACCGAGCCCGTCCAAGCAACGAGCCACCTCCTTTCCCACGTCGCGATTCCTCCAGTGCCCAAGACCCGGCCCTACTACCAACTCTACCTGCTCAGTGACAAACCTTCGCCCGGCCCCCAACGCGGTGAGGCCCACGTTCGCCTGAACCGCGCGACCGCTCAACCCTGTGCCCGCCTGCTGGAGATGCTCTACGTTCCCCTCGGCCGCTCCGGCAGCAGCCAGGAGTGCTATCTGATCTACGAACAGCGCGAAGAGTTCGAAGCGGCCCGCACGCTGGCCCCGCTGCTCGATCTCAAACCCGACGCGCGGGCGACGAGCACGGTCGGCCCCGAGGCCGCCTTCAAGGCCGGAATCGCCGCGATGTTGTGGATCATCGACCAGGGTGCGATCGTGGATCGGGCGGTGATCGACCGCTGTGAGCACCACCTGGCGGAGGCCAGCCAGGCGGCTCATTTATCACGGCGCAAGCGATGGGCCGCGGCGGTGCTGGGCGGACGACTCCTCTCGGACTACCGCTACAACTACGGCGGCGCCCGCAGAGACTTCAACCAGGCCCTGCGATTGTCCAAGGAGGGCTCGATCGAGGCGATGACCGCCCAGTGGTGGCGAGCGGATACCTTCGTGCAGGAGGGCAAGACGGCCCAAGCCGACGCCGCCTACAGGACGATTCTGAGGAACAATGCTGATCAGTGGCCCGGTTCCCAGATCATCGCCCGCTCCAAGGCAATCTTGAAGCAGCTCAGCAAGAATTCGCACTAAGGTCGCGACGCGTGTCACAGGCCTGCACACCAAGGAACTTGTGAGAACCAAGGCGCAACAGGGCGATGGAACACGATGACAGGTCGGGCACCTACGGCCCGGCATGTTGCCTAGTTATTGGACGCGCCGACGGCGGCGACCACGGACGTAGTGGTGGTGATTGATTCCAGTTGCCTGAGGTAATCCGCCAGTTCGTTTTCGGTGAAGGCCTCCAAAAACTCTTGTCTGGCCGATCGGTTCAGGTCCATGATGCGCTTGATAAGCTCTCGCTTCGACATCCCGCGTAGCTCCCTCAATGGTCGGCGACGTGTTGCACGCTGAAGAGGAGTGTGGGCCACGGTCGACTCGGCCGCACAAGCCTATCGGCCGGGCGCATCGGGAAACTTTAGCACGACACGGTGGTATACAATTGACCGATGAAGTCTCGGGATTAAAAGACGCAGTGCTTGCCGACGGTACTCGTAAAAGACTTGGACCATCGTCGAAGAAGAAGGGTCCGACCGTGGCCGAACAGCGCGGAGATAAGCACGAGACGAAGGCCGCTGAAATGGTCGGTGAAGCCGAGGGCGCGCCGCCGCGATCAACAACCGATGGCAGGAATACCCGCCACTGCCACGCCGTCAAACACCGTGCCCGTCATCAGTTCGACGGCTGGGCCCACACCTACGATCATTCGATCGTACAACACCTGTTGTTCCAGCCCTCTTATCGGATGTTCATGGAAGAGTTGTACCGCTGGCGTTGCGACATGTCAGAACCGTTCGACTTACTCGACATCGGCAGCGGCACCGGCACCTGGGCGGCCATGGTGGCGGGAAGCCCCCTCGCCGCGCGCCGAATCGTCGGCTTGGACTATTCGAGACAGATGTGCACCGTCGCCCACCGCAAGGCCTGCGAAATCCCCGACGGCGCGCCCGGCTTCCTCAACGGCGACGCCGAACACCTGCCGTTCGCCGACCGGTCCTTCGACGTCGTCACCTGCGGAAACTCCTTCCACCACTACCCGCATCAGGCCGAGGCCGTCCGCGAGATGCACCGCGTCCTACGGCCCGGCGGCAGGCTGATGATTATCGACGGCTTTCGCGACAACGTCATCGGCTGGTTCGTGTTCGACGTTCTGATTACACGAGGCGAGAGCACGCCGCAGGCTAAGGTCTTTCACGCCCCCTGGTCGCTGATGCGACGGTACTTTGTTGAGGGCGGTTTCAAAGACGTCCGCCAACGAAAGAAGAACGTCTGGGTCCCGCTCTTCATCACCACCGGCATGGCCTGAAAAGGCGTCCTTGGATGCAACCGGTGCGCTGAGAATTGAGAAATGCGCTATGCCCGGACCTTCTTGCGTTGTGACGCGGTGAGCAGGCGGTCTAGGCGGGTCTTGAGTTCCTTGAAGAGTCTTTCGGTCGGCTTGTTTAATTCGCTCAAGCGCTGCTTGCGGGCGGCGGGGTCTTGCAACTGCTTGGCCGCTGCGATCCGCGGCGCATAAATCTGCTTGATCTGTGCGCCGCGCATCTGCACGTCCTTGAGAATCGACATCGCCGCCGTCTGTTGGGCGGCAGTAAGCTGGTGCTTGCGGATGAAATCGCGAGCGTATTTCTCCCAGGGGCTCAACGGCCGGGGCTTGGGCGCCTGTTTCTCCGACCGCTCGGCCGCCTCGATGCGCTCGCGAAGCTTGCGGCGGGCCTCTTCACTCAATGGACGATCGGCGAGTTTTTGCCGGGCATCGGCCAGCAGCCGCTGCGCCGCGGCTTGCTCCTCCGGTGAATGGGCCTCTTTTAGGGTCGCTTCCGCCTTGCGCAGAGTCCGGTCGATATCTCGCTGCGCCCGCTCCGCATCGCGCTGGCGACGTCGCTGGCGAAACCGATCGAACCGCTGAAACCTCTCCTCAAGTTTTGCGTGACCCTTTTTGGCCTGTTCCTCCGGCAGCAACGCTTCAACCCGCTGAAGTGATTCCCGCCAATTGAACGGATACTTCCGATCAATCTCCCGCATCTTGCTTCGCAGTTTTTGGAACTTTGGATCGCTGCGAACCTGTCGCCAGAAACGGCGGCCCCCACCTTGATCCCCGGCCTTCTCGCGACGCTGCTGCCAAAACCGAAACATCTCCTCGCGCAGTTTGTCATATTGTTCGGCCTCCGCGCCCATGGCCGCACGCCGCTCCAACTGAATCTGCTCGATTTCGTTGCTGACAAGCTCCTTCTGCGACTCGTCGAGTTCGTACGTCCGCGTGGCCATGTCTACCATGCGCTGCGACCGCATCTTCTGGCGCTGCTCCGGCGAAGCTTCACGATAGCGCTGCCACCGCTGGCGTCGGGCCGCCCGTCGTGCCTCGTCCGAATTGGCGTCTTGCTGCCCGCTTTGATCTTGGGCCGGCGGTCGGACCTCATCCTCGCCCTGTGGTGCCGCCTGTGAGATCGAACCGGCCCAGAAAAGGTTCAGTGCAACCAACAGAATGTGCGTTGACATCTCTCGATCCTTTCAACACGACACAAACCAAACTTGCAAGCCGTTCGCTCGATCAAAGCTGCGAAGATCAGGACGCCGCCCTCACCCCAGTCAACAACCTTAGATGAACGATGCCGACGACGCGGCCTCACTTCCTCCGCGTCTTTTGCCGTTGGGCCGCCGTCAACAGGCCGTCCAGGCGTCGATTCAATTCGCCGAACAGGCCCTCGACGGGCTTGGACAGTTCCAACAAGCGTCGGCGGCGTTCCTTGGCATCGGTGATCCGCTCTGCCGCAGCCTGCTGGTCTCGATTGGCCTTCTCGATCTGCACCGCCCGCGAGGTCAACTCCTTAAGGATCGACAGCGCGGCATTGGTCTGAGACGGCGTCAGGTCATACCGCTTGATAAAATCGCGGACATACTTCTCCCAGTCGCTCAGCGGCCGAGCCGGACTGGCCGCCCGCCGCGGAGTCCGCCGATTCAAAGTCTTCGCCCTTCGAGCGGCTGCTTTGGGGTTGCCGCCCTCAGAGCCTCTCTTTGCGTGACGAGGATTCTTTTGGGAGCCGGGATTCTGCACCACAGCCGCATGTGGAGGCTTCTTGAAACGTTTTGTGGACAGACCGGCGAGCAGGCCCCCGATCTTAACAGAAGGCCGGACCGCCGCCGCTCGCTTGCGCCACTGGCGATGGGCCAGTTCCACGCCCGCAGGATCCAGCAGCGGTTCGATACGATTCATCAGATTGATGAACCGATGCGGATGCCGACGCTCGAACAACCGAATGTTGCGCAGAATCTTGGTGAATCCCTTGTTTCGACGCAACTCGATGGCCGGAACGTCCGCTCGGCCCTGACGCTTGCTCTGGACCAAAAGCTCGCCGTAAAGCTGCGACCGCTTTGTAAGCAGTTCGACGTACCGCCCGATCGCCGGGTCGTGGTCCCACCGCTGGGCCTCGATCCGCGCGATCTCGTTGTACACCGCCGCCGATCGCCCTTCGCCGAAGCCATACATCTTCTTGGCGATCGTGAACATATCATTCATTTCCAACGCGCGGATTTCGACAGGCCCCAGCCGGTAAAGCTGGGTCCGGGAACGCTTGGCCGCTTCGCGTGGGTAGGCACTGTTCCGCGATCGGGCCGGTCGGTTCTTGTGGCCCGGGCGAGGATTGTCCCGACCGCCGGCGCCGGCCTCGCTCACCAAGAGCAGCAGACAACCCACCGGCACCGCCAACCCACGCCCCCATCTCGACCGACGTTTTGCAGCGATCATCAGATCACCCCGCCACAGGTCCCGACCTGCTCCTGGAGACACCGCCGGGATTATTTGTGCGTCTGTAATAGCAGAGTATACCGACATCACCATCTCGACTCAACCGCCCGAGGGACTCGGGCCTCGCACAGGGTCCATGACAAATTGGGCGGATGCCTAAAACAACGTCAAGCAGCAGGGTTCACCGCCTAGCCGCCGGCGGAAGCCGGCGGTTTGCCGCCAGCAGCGTCCGCCTTGTATCAGGTTTTGGCTGCGGACGCCGCCGATTCTGTCCTGGACCCCCTCGCACACCCAGGGCGCTGCTCGGGCCGGGGCCGATCTATCGGGCGGAACGATCAATTAGACCGGTTATTGCCGATAAGCCGTCCCACCTCCGGCCCCGCCATCGAGGTGGCTATAATGCCCCGATCAAGGCCGGTTTGGCGGCCACGGAGACCACCTGATGCACTCAGAGCAGAACGAACCCCGCCCTCAACAGCGCTTCGTCAGTGACGACACACGGCGGGCACAGCGAATCCCGCCGGGCCAGACCGAGACCCAACAATGGCCGGTGTTGCACTACGGCGGCGTGCCTAAGATCGACCCGGCGCACTGGCAACTGCGCATCGACGGCCTGGTCGATCGGCCCTGGGAGTGCGACTGGCGGACCTTCTGCACGTTGCCGCGCATCGAAGTCTTTTGCGACATTCATTGCGTGACCACCTGGTCGCGCCTGAATAACGTATTCGAAGGGCCTTCCACCCGGACGGTTCTGTCCCAAGTCAACATCAAGCCCGAGGCCCGCTTTGTCATTCTCCACGCCTATGAAGGCTCCGGCGGGCCGTGGTCCACAAACCTGCCGCTGGCCGACTTCCTCGATGAGGACTGCCTCTTCGCCCTGAAGCACAACGGGCAGGCATTGACGCCGCATCATGGAGGCCCGGTTCGCGTGGTGGTGCCGAAGCTCTATTTCTGGAAGAGCGCCAAGTGAATACGACGCGTGGAACTGGCGGCAGAAGACCGGGCCGGCTTCTGGG
>Ga0114931_10009795_pt1 | contig 11452 bp, 8 predicted proteins | sample 2SBtaG_FD_89579 | JGI IMG/M metagenome (GOLD analysis project Ga0114931, IMG submission 89579) | Deep subsurface microbial communities from Kolumbo volcano to uncover new lineages of life (NeLLi) - 2SBTROV14_V59a metaG | ecosystem: Environmental > Aquatic > Marine > Volcanic | place: Kolumbo...
TCGATGTTCAAATTCCTTCACGCCGCCGATATTCATCTCGATAGTCCGCTGAAAGGGCTGGAGAAGTACGAGGGGGCGCCGGTCGACGAGATTCGGGGAGCGACGCGGCGGGCGCTCGAGAATCTGGTCGAACTGGCGATCGAGCAGAAGGTTGACTTCGTTCTGATCGCCGGCGACCTGTACGACGGCGATTGGAAAGATCACAACACCGGTCTGTTTTTCGTATCGCAAATGGTGCGGCTCCGCGAAGCCGACATACCGGTGATCGCGATCAGCGGCAATCACGATGCGGCCAACAAGATGACCAAATCATTGCGGCTGCCGGACAACGTCGAATGGCTGAGCCATCGCCGCCCACAGACGGCCAAGACGAAGCGACTCGAAGAATTAGGCGTCGCCGTGCATGGCCGCTCGTACGCCAAGGCGGCGGAGTTGGAGAATCTGGCTCTCGAATATCCAGACAAGTCGCCGGGCATGTTTAACATCGGGTTGCTGCACACGTCGCTGACCGGTGCCAAGGGGCACGAGCGGTACGCGCCCTGTTCGCTGGACGATCAGCGGTCGAAGGGCTACGACTACTGGGCGCTCGGGCACGTTCACCAGCGGCAGGTCGCATGCGACGACCCGCACGTCGTCTTTTCTGGAAACATCCAAGGCCGGCACATTCGCGAGACGGATGCGAAGGGCTGCTACCTGGTCGCGGTTGACGATCGCGGCAGCGTCGATTTGGAATTCCAACGGTTGGACGTATTTCGCTGGGCAGTCTGCAACGTATCGGCGACCGGCGCGGAACGGCCCAGCGACGTGCTCGACCTGTTTTCCGACGAATTGTCGCGGCTGATTGCCAAGCACGACGACATCGCTTTAGCGGTTCGCGTGCAAGTCACTGGACGGTGCACATCGCACGATCAACTCGTGGCCGATCAAGTTCATTGGACCAACCAGTTTCGATCGACGGCATTGGAAATCGGCGGCGGGCGCGTGTGGATCGAGAAAGTCAAATTCGCAACGTCTCCCGAACGCGCAGTCAAACTGGCCCCAATGACCGACGGCCCGCTCGGCGAAGTTTCGCAACTGTTCAACGAACTGCGGACAGACGACGACCAACTGGCCGATGTAGCGAGCGAACTGGACGACCTGAGGAAAAAACTGCCCGCCGATCTCGCCGGAGGAGACGAAGCGATGCGATTTGACGACCCCGATTGGCTGCGCGGCATGCTCGGTGAGGTTGAGCCGCTGTTGATCAGCCGACTGCAAGAGGAGGCCGAACAGTGAGGATCCTGCGACTTGAGTTGCAAAAATTTGGCCCGTTTACCGGCCAGTCGCTCGATTTCGAAGCGGGCCCCTTCGGTTTGCACGTCATATTCGGACCCAATGAAGCGGGCAAGAGTTCGACATTGCGGGCGCTCGTGCAACTGCTGTACGGAATTCCGCACAACAGCTCCGACAACTTTCTGCATCCCAATCAGGAGCTGCGGATCGGCGCTGTGATGGAAGACAGCAGCGGCCGGCGGTTGGAGTGCGTGCGGCGCAAAGGACGCAGCAAGACACTGCGCGGCGCGGGTGACGCCGGGGCGATCGAACCACAGTTGCTGGCGGACATGCTCGGCGGCATCGATGACGCAACCTTTCGTCAGCGCTTCGGCATCGATTACGAAGAGCTGCGCAGCGGCGGCGAGCGGGTCGTGCGGGGGGGCGGCGACTTGGGTGAGATTCTGTTTGCCGCCGGCAGCGGCATGGCCGATCTCGGCCGCGTGCAGAAACGTTTGGCAGACGAAGCCGACGAATTGTTCAAACCGCGCGGTTCGGTGCAGCGCATCAATAAGGCCGTGTCCGAGTTGAACAACGCGCGGCGGGCGATCAAGGAAGCTCAACTGCCCAGCGCGGAATGGGCCAAGCACGACAAGGCATTGCGACAGGCGAATGCGCGCAAAGCGGAACTCGACGGCCAATTGTTGGAACAAGAAAGCGAGAAGGGCCGGCTCCAGCGGATTCGCGACGCGCTGCCGGTCATTGGACGCCGCCAGCAATTGCTCGACGAGCTACAGCCGTTGGCCGGCACGCCGCTTTTGCCCGACGACTTTGCCGAGCAGCGCCGCAAGCTCGTCACGCAGCTCGAACTTGCTCAGATGGGCGCGGACGAAGCCGAATCGGCTATCGAGTCGCTCAGCCGCCAGATGGACGAACTCGACGTGCCCGAATCGTTGCTCGAACATGCCGGTGCCATTCAGCAGCTCAAGGAGGAACTCGGCAGCTACCGCAAGGCCGCCGGAGACCGCGGCGGATTGGCGGCTCAGGCTCAGCAAGTGGAAAAGGACGCGCTGGAGATCCTGCGCGATTTGGGCCGCGACGAGCAATTAAGCGAGGCGGACAACTTGCGCGTCACGCGCGTCGAGCGGCAGCGGATACAAGAATTGGGAAACCAGCGCAGCGCGCTGGTCAATGCGCTCGACACGGCCAAACACGATGTGAGCGACTTGCAGCGTAAACTTGCCGGCGCGCACGAGCAACTTGCAACGCTTTCCGAGCCGCGCGATACCACGGAACTTGACCGCGCGGTTCGGCAAGCGCAACAGCAAGCTGATCTTCCGTCGCGGCTGGAGAAGCTGCGCGGCGAGTTGAAGCTCGCCCAGCAACAGGCAGAGATTGATCTGAACAAGCTGCCGTTGTGGTCCGGTTCGCTCGCGGACTTAGAGAGTTTATCCGTCCCCTCGCCCGAAACGATCGACCGATTCGAGACCGAAATCGATTCGGCAAAAACGGAACACACACAACTGCAACAGCGGCACGATGAACTGAGCCAGGATTTGGCCGACATCGATCAACAGGTCGAAGCCTTGCGGTTAGAGCAGGATGTGCCGAGCGAGGCCGACTTGCACGCCGCACGTGAACACCGAGACGAAGGTTGGCAATTGATTCGCCAAATGCTGGATGCGGGCGACGCGGCGGATGGCGAGGTCCGCCAGTTTATCGAGCAGTTTGCGCCGGATCGTGACTTGGCGGCGGCGTTTGAGGAGAGCGTCAGGCAGGCCGATCAATTAGCCGACCGGCTGCGCCGCGAGGCGGAACAGGTGGCGACGAAAGCCAAACTGTTGGCCGAACGCGAGAAGCTGCACGAGCGCTTGGCCGCAGCGGCAAGCACAATTGAGTCCGCCGCCAGTCGCCTGGCCGAGAACAATCAGCGTTGGCAGCAGCTTTGGCAACCGCTCGGCATCGACCCGCTCAGTCCTCGCGAAATGCGCCGGTGGGTGCAACAGCAGTCCGCTTTGGCAACTGCCGCGGCGTCGATCCGCAAGCTGCAAAGCGAGACCGGCGACTTGCGGGACAAGGTGGATTCGCTTTGCGAGGATCTTTCCCGCTGCCTGAAGAATTTGGGCGAGAACACCGAGGGAAACGACACTTCGCTTGATCGTTTGCTAGACCGCGCGCAGCAAGTTGTGGCGCAGTGCCAAGCGGTTGGCGACCAACGGCGCGAGTTGGACCGCGAGATCTCGCGATTGAATGCCGATCGAGAGACGGCGCAATTGGCCGTCTCTGATGCCGAGCATCGTCTGGACACATGGAAGACCGATTGGGCGGCCGCGACGAAGGCATTGCAGCTTGAAGACGACGCCACACCCAACGACGCGAACTCGGTTCTCGATGCCATCCGCGAGCTGCGCGAAAAAGTGGGCGAAGCAGAACAGCTTCGCGAGCGAATCGCTGGCATCGACCGGGACGCGCAGCGGTTTGGCGAATCGACGGCTCGCGTGACCGGGCGAGCGGCTGCCGACCTGGCCAAGCTGCCCGCCGACCAGGCCGCGGCCGATTTGCACGATCGGTTGATTGCCGCTCAGCGGTCTGAGGCAAAGCTGGCGGATCTGCACGAGCGACTAGAACACGAGACCGCGAAAAGGGACGAGGCCCGATTACAAATCGAGTCGCGAACCGCGTCGATCGATGCGATGTGCCGCGAAGCAGGCTGTCAATCGGCCTACCAATTGCCGGACGCCGAACGCCGCTCCGCGCAACGGCGAGCGGGCGAACGCGAACTGCGGCAAGTCGAAGATCAACTATTGCGATTGGCCGCCGGCTCGACGCTCGACGAGTTTATCACGGCGGCTCGGCAGGTCGACGCCGATCAATTGGAACCGATGCTGCGTCAATTAACCGACGACGTGCAACTGTTGTCGAATGAGCTGAGTGAAGTCTTGAAAACGATCGGCAGCGAACAGACGGAATTGCGGCGCATGGACGGCAGCGGCCGTGCGGCCGACGCCCGGGAACAAGCGGAATATCTGCTCGCCCGCACGCGGGCCGATGCCGAACAATATGTGAGGTTGCGGCTTGCCTCTGCGGTGCTCCAACGGTCCGTCGAACGGTTCCGCGAAAAGAATCAAGGACCGGTACTCGGGCGGGCTAGCGACTTGTTCAGCGAGCTGACGCTGGCCTCGTTCGACGGTTTGCGAGCTGACTACAACGACAAGGGCGAGCCGGTGCTGGTCGGAGTCCGGCCCGATGGCCAGTCGGTGGGCGTCGACGGTATGAGTGACGGGACGTGCGATCAACTGTATCTGGCGCTGCGGCTGGCCAGTTTGGATACGTACTTAGAGGATCGCGAACCGCTGCCGTTCATCATCGACGACATTCTGATCATGTTCGACGACGACCGCGCCGTCGCGGCGCTCAAGACGCTGGCCCATCTGTCCGAGCGCACGCAGGTCATTTTCTTCACGCACCACGAGCACCTGCTTGACCTTGCCGGCGAATACATCGACGAAGAGACACTGCATATCCACCGGCTCGGCGCGCAGTCACTTTCAACTACTGCGAGGAGCAGCTAACGAACCGGTGTGATGGCGACGTCGCGATTCCTTGGAATTGCGTTGCCGACATGCTGGCATTCAGTAACTTGGCGGCTGCTGCCTGCCGGCTCATGCAAGAGCCGCGCCTGCCGATCCTTTCCCAAACCGTGCGCGCACTGAATGCTTCGAGAAATTCGCCGAAAGCACCTTCAGAATGACCTTCGCCGGACCTCGCGATTCTGTTACGATCCCGCCCCCTTGATCTTTTCTTAACATGGCAGATCCCTGCCACAATATCGGAGCGATCTGGTTATGTGTGGCATTGTTGGTTATGTCGGTTCGCGCGCGGCAAGCGAATTCTTGCTGGAAGGTCTGCGGCGGCTTGAATACCGCGGCTATGATAGCGCAGGCGTGGCGATCGCGGACGCTGCGAATGACATTCACATTTGCAAGACGACTGGCCGCATCGAGCGGTTAGCTTCCGAGTTGGCAACGTCACCCTTGAGTGGAACGACGGGCATCGGTCATACACGTTGGGCCACTCACGGTCCCGCAACCGAAACCAACGCTCATCCACACTATGGCGGTGACCACACTGTAACGGTGTGCCATAACGGCGTGATCGAAAACTTCCAGACGCTCAAACAGCAATTGGAAAGTGAAGGATTCGTCTTTCAATCGGCGACCGATACGGAAGTCATCGCACATCTGATTGCCTCGTGTCTGGATGAAGTCGAGTCGGCCTCGAACCCGCCCGCTGATCCCCACGAACGTTTGTCGAAAGCAGTGAAAGCAGCCTTGGCTCAATTGCGTGGAACGTATGGCTTGGTGCTCCTGTTTCGTGATTATCCGGGCGTGATTGTGGCGGCGCGGTTGGGCAGTCCCTTGGTGCTGGGTGTTGGCGACGGCGAACATTTCATTGCCAGCGATGCATCGCCATTGGCAGGTTTCACCGACAAGATTGTTTATCTAAACGATCATCAAGTTGCCGTCGTCACCGCCGATTCAGTGCGCGTTTCGCATCGTGATCACGGGCAGGTGAAGCATAGCGTGGAAAACCTGCAGGTCGCGTCAACCTCCGTGCAACTGCAAGGCTATGCCCATTACATGTTGAAGGAGATTTTCGAGCAGCCGGAGTCACTCCGCAACGCAATGCGGGGTCGCATCTCTGAAGACGACGCAACGGCAATGTTCGGCGGATTGAATCTCACGCCGCAACAGTTGCGCAGCGTCGACCGCATCATCCTGACAGCGTGCGGCACCAGTTGGCATGCCGCCTTGTTGGGTGAGTACCTGCTCGAAGAATTCGCGCGGATTCCGGTCGAGGTGGAGTATGCCAGTGAACTGCGATACCGCAATCCGCCGGTCGATCACAACACGCTGGTATTCGCCATTTCGCAGAGCGGCGAGACCGCGGACACCCTTGGGGCGCTGCGCGAAATGAAACGCAAAGGGCATCGTACGCTGGCGATTTGCAATGTCGTTGGCAGCAGCATCGCGCAAGAAGCCGACGGCGGAATCTATCTACATGCCGGGCCGGAGATCGGCGTCGCGTCGACCAAAGCGTTTACCTCGCAATGCATGGTGCTGGCTCAACTGGCACTGTACTTCGGCCGCATGCGGCACCTTAGTTACGGAGCCGGGCAGCGCATCATCAACGCTTTTCACAGCTTGCCCGACAAGGTGCATTTAGCTTTACAGAGCAACGAAGTTGTCCGCGGAATTGCCGCGAAGTATGTCGAAGCAACAAACTTTCTATACCTTGGGCGGCAATACAATTTCCCCACGGCGCTCGAAGGGGCGTTGAAGTTGAAAGAAATCAGTTACATTCACGCCGAAGGCTATCCCGCCGCGGAAATGAAGCACGGACCAATCGCGCTCGTTGACGAAGTCACCCCAAGTGTCTTCATCGTGCCCTCGGGATTCGTCTACGACAAAGTTCTTGCCAACATCGAAGAAGTCAAAGCCCGCGGCGGCCCTATCATCGCGATTGTCGAAGAAGGCGATACGCATGTCGCCAATGTCGCCGATGATGTGATTACGGTGCCTTGTGCCGACGAGTTTATTCAGCCGCTGGTCAGCGTCGTTCCGCTCCAGCTTTTGGCTTATCACATCGCCTTGCTACGAGGCTGTGACGTCGATAAGCCTCGCAATTTAGCCAAGAGCGTGACAGTTGAATGACCAAGCGCCTAGCACAATCAGGCCAGAAGGGAGTCTTGAGATGCAAGATATTCAACTCAGCCCACAAATCCGTAAGGCTTTGTGTGTTCATTTGGGCGAAGATGCCGGCACTGAAGTCGCCAATCTGCTCCAGCGGCTTGCCTCGCGGATTGAAGAACTTGACCAAGGCAAAGTCGATGTGATTCCGATTGTGCCGACAAGCCATCGCGTCGTCTCGCCCCGTGAAGCTGCTTGATTTGGCCACGGCAGAAAGCCGCCGCAAGGCAGTTCACGCCACGAATAGACAACCGGTCGTGCCTGATCGCACCGAGACGATCACACTGTTGCGTGCACGGTGATTGACACTCAAGTTACACGGTCAAAGCGGTCACAAAGCCAGCGCAGGTCTTCTTGTAGCTCTTGTCGCGATTCGCGCAGGCCGAGAAACTCGTAACGGAAACGGCGCCACGCCGACCAGCCAACGAAGCTGCCCAGCAACAGCAGCAGTCCGGCGACGCCAACCGTCGTCCACGGAAAGCTGAACTCGCAGGCGGCGTCGATTCGCGATGTGACGACACCGACCAACAACGGTAACGCGGTCAATGCGATCACGATGCCGGCACCTCCCACGATCGTGAAACGCTTCGTCGACACGACGTCGCTGCGAATCTCGGCCTCGGCCAACTGCCGCCGCAATTCCAGCATGTCGCGCAAGTCGCCCCACAGGGCGGATTGGTCAGGCACCGGCGCCGTGTCGGTTTGCGGCGCAGCATCATTCATCGTCAGCCTCCGCGCTTACATCGGCAATCGGTTCACTGCGGAAAATCGCCTGGAAATCTCGCCAGACAGCGCGCCACTTGTGTTCGTCGAATCCGTCGGTTGGAAGACCCGCAAGCCAACCATCGCGCGAGAACAATCTCGAAAACAGTATGCCGAAACCTGCCGCCGTCAACAGCGACCGGCCCGGATGCTGGCTGAGAAAACGTCGCGGCGCAGCGATCAGCAGCGCGCAATTGGCCATGTCATCGACCCGCCGGTCGCAATGCAGGCGTTGTCGCGCGATGCGCGCTCGCAATGCTTGGCGTGCTTCGAATTCCGTGGATCGGCGCGGTGACCACATACGCTGCGTTGCCTTTATCGTTTTGAAACGCGGCCGAGAAAGAATCCCAAGGCAGCCGCTCCGATCACGCCCGCGCCAGGATGTTTTTGGACGAAGTCGAGCACCCGGTCAACAGCCTCGCCGAGCGTCGTGTCGCGAAGCTGCTGTGCTTGCTCGGCAGCTTGCGTTTTCATCGTTTCGTAATACGCTTCGGCCTTCTGTAATTGCTCGCGTGCACGTTCGAGTTCAGCGTGTGCAGCTTCCACTGATCCGTGTGCGCGGGTTGCGGACGTTTTCCTGGCCGGCGTTTTCTTGCGTCCCGCACTCCGCCGGCTCGTTACCTTTTTCTTTGCCATGCGTTTTTCAACTCGATCGTAGCTTCGTCTGGGTGGACTTGTGGGCTCTTACACCCTAGCTCACGGCTTTCCGCCGGGTGCCAAACCGCCGAAAACAATATCTCGTGATGGTCGACTAACCGTGACAAGCGTTGCGATCCGCCGGTTCATTGCCATCGGGCCGCAATTGAATTAGACTGGGCTTTGTCTCAAAACCCGTAGCGGAAGTCGCCAAGACTTCCGAGAAACCACGGAACTCCGAACTCTTGGCGAGTTCGGCTACAAAGAAGCGATCGAGCTGCAGCGTTTTGAGACAAAGCCTTGGGCGATCTTCTCTAAATTCGAAAGTTCTGGCTTGCGCGTCTCTCTCATTTCCTGCCAGTGGTCGACTGCGCCGACAATGTTACTGGTCTTGGCCGCGTTGTCCGGCCAAGCGTCTGCGCAAAGCGAGAAGCAACTGACGGATGCGCGAATGCGCATGGTGCGCGATGACGTTGTCGACGCCGGCATCAAAGACAAAGGTGTGATCGAGGCGCTGCGGCAGACACCACGCCATTTGTTTGTCTCGGGCCAGCAACGCAGCAAAGCCTATTTGGACATGGCCCTCCCGATTGGCGAAGGGCAAACTATTTCGCCACCGTTCATCGTTGCTTATATGACCGCAGCACTTCAGCCGCAGCCGACCGACCGTGTGTTGGAGATCGGCACGGGCAGTGGCTACCAAGCGGCTGTGCTGAGCTCGCTCGTAGCAGACGTCTATTCGATCGAGATTGTTGCGCCGCTTGGCCGCAAGGCGGCGCAAACCTTGCGGCGGCTCAAATATAATAACGTGCACACGAAGATCGGCGACGGCTTTCAGGGCTGGCCGGAGGCTGCTCCGTTCGACAAGATTATCGTGACGTGTTCACCCGAAAAAATCCCTGTTCCGCTGTTTCAACAGTTGCGTGAAGGCGGGCGGATCGTGGTGCCGTTGGGCGAACGCTATCAACAGACAATGTTTCTGTTCAAAAAAGTCAACGGCAAGCTGCAAGCCGAAGCATTGCAACCAACATTCTTTGTGCCGATGACGGGAAGGGCCGAGAAACTGCGTGTTAAGAAAGACGATTCAGGCACCCCGCAGCTACTGAATGGAAGTTTTGAACACGTCGACGAGGATGACCGGTTGCTGTCCTGGTATTACGTCCGCCAGGCAAAGCTTGGCAGTAAAGATGCTCCGCAGGGGGAACGCTTTGTGACGTTCCGTAATGAGACCGCAGGTCGCGGCGCGCAGGCGCTACAGGCCGTCGGGCTCAACGGCCGCAAGATCAGCGAGATTGAAGTTTCCCTGTGGTTGCAGGCAACCGACGTGCGGCCCGGACAATCAACGCGACAACTGCCGCGGATTGAAGTTAGCTTCTTCGACGAACGACAAGCCCCTTGCGGCGCCAAATCGGCCGGTCCTTGGTACGGCACGATTAGTTGGACGAAGAAGCATGCCAAGATTCCAGTTCCCCCCAAAGCCAAGCTCGCGGTATTGGCCATTGGTATGTTTGGTGCCGCCGGCGAGTTGTCGATCGACGGTGTGACCCTGGAGGTTTCGCACGAACGATAGCAAATTCATTTCTTTCATGTCTCGTTGCTTTTCTCTTCTCAACTGACGAGACGCGACAGCCCACTTGTTAGAAACCGCTCTTTGTGACGACGAACCATAAATATGTGCTCTCGGTAACGGCCGGGCTCTTGCTTGTCGCGGCCACAGCCGGCGCCGAAGATCCTCGTGTTGAAACAGCGGCACCGGCCGTGGTTCTGCGCGAATACAAATCGCCTAATCTGCACGTCCACACGGACCTCGCCGAAGAGGATGCGCAGCGGCTTTTTGCGCGTTTGGAAATGACGCTCAAGTTCGCGGCGCGATACTGGGGCCGCGCACCGCGCGGCCAGATCGATTGCTACGTCGTTGACCAACTTGACAACTGGACGGATGAGCAACTGCCGCACCGTTTAGCGCGTGTCATTGTGGGCGGCGTAGGCGGTGCCAGCGTGCCGGAAATGATCGGCCGCGGCCAGAATGCTCGAACGGTTCCGACGATCTTTGCTTCGAGTGTTCCCGGCATCGCGGAACATGAAGTCGTGCATGCCTATTGCACGCAAACGTTTGGATCCGCGGGTCCCGCTTGGTACAAGGAAGGCATGGCCGAAATGGTCGTGCGGAGCTGCACTCGTCGAAGTGGTCTTGTTTGCACGCCTCAGCAGATCGCCGAGTTGCGGAAGGGGCAGCGAGCGACAGTCCGCGACGTGCTTTCCTCGGGGCAAACCGGGAACCGCATCTTTACGTCGCTCCAGAAGATGTGGTTGGACCCCAAGTATCAACCACGTCACATCCCGCTGAGCGCCTGGACGCAGCGCGATCGCGACAACGTCGCCCTGGCGCGGCGGGAATATCTGCGGACGTGGGCGTTTTGCTACATGATGCTACACAACCCGAACTACTCAAAACGCTTCCGCACTTTGGGCAAAAACTTCGTGACCGGTCAGCGGGCGAGCTTCGATGATCTGTTTGGTGCGGCTGGCGAGGAGTTGGTGTTCGAATATGCTTTCTTCCTGAAACACGTTGACACAGGCTACCGCGTCGATCTTTGCCGATGGGATTGGCACCAGCGTTTTCAAACCATGGACCGCGGCGAGTCCTGCAAGATCGGTGTGCTGGCTGCACGCGGCTTTCAAGCCTCTCGCATCACGGTTGTCAAAGGGCGGCATTATGCTTACGAGACAAAAGGAACCTGGGGCACGTGTGCGCAGACACGGGTCAATGCCGATGGCGGCGTTGACGGTTCCGGCCAACTGATCGGCGCGATCATGAACGATTACAAGATCGGTGAGCCATTTGGGTTGGGTTGTCGCGGCGAATGGGTCGCTCCAGCGGATGGCCTGTTGTATTTGCGCTGCCGTGATGCCTGGCATGAGCTGAGCGATAATCACGGCCAGGTGTTCATCCGTTTCACCGGCCGGTAGTTTCGTCGGCCACCGTCGCAGCAAGCGACGGGCTCGGTCGCTATACTAGGCTTTGTCTCAAAACCCGTAGCGGAAGTCGCCCA
>Ga0114931_10009796_pt1 | contig 11452 bp, 11 predicted proteins | sample 2SBtaG_FD_89579 | JGI IMG/M metagenome (GOLD analysis project Ga0114931, IMG submission 89579) | Deep subsurface microbial communities from Kolumbo volcano to uncover new lineages of life (NeLLi) - 2SBTROV14_V59a metaG | ecosystem: Environmental > Aquatic > Marine > Volcanic | place: Kolumbo...
AAGAAGGTTGAGTCTGAGCTTAGCCGTTTTTACTTTCAGTTGTCAATCTGTCCTCATGATGCTCGCTATAAGTCGCTTTCTTTCAGGCATTATTGCCCATCTCACTGAACTCTCGTTGTAGTACTAAGGACTGATAATTATTTTACTCATCGATTTTGCAGCGTCTACCAGGGTAGGACAGACAGAAATCGCTGATTTGACCATCAATCCTAAACGCATCAGGGAAATCCAGAACGTTTCTGGTCAGCGTGATGGATTCGTCTGCAATATTCAAAAGTTGCTAAGGACTGGACTTTGGACAAAACGTGATTTACCCACTACATCTTGTGTTTTATCGATAAACAAAACCACAATATATAGTGCTTTGTCCAAAGTCCAGTAAGGAGGCTCTACAGCATCAATCCAAAGCGTGGGGCGTCACCACCGTCTTAATCCCCTCATAGCGACCGGCGGCTTCAAGGGAAGCAAGAACCCCGTCCAGCCCCACCGTGGCGGTGACAAACCCGGAGGGGACGAAGTCGTCTGACGCCAACAACGCCAGTGCGCGTTTGAAGTGGGCGGGCCAGAAGCCGAATGTGCCCAGCACCGTGATCTCATCATAGTGAATACGGCTGGCCGGTAACGTAAGCATGGCGTCGCGGGGCATGCCTGCAAAGAGATTGATGGCTCCCCCCTTGCGGATCAGCGGAATGGCGGCGTGGATCACATTTTCGTTGGCGACTGAAACCACCACCTTGTCCACGCCGCCCGGTGCAACCCGGGCCAGGACAGCGGTCAAGTCCTCTTTCGATGCATCCACCACCATGTCGGCCACCCTGCGGGCAAAGTCCAGACGATGGGGCGTCGCACCGCTGAGGATGACCGAATCTGCACCCAATGCTTTGCCCAGCATGGCCTGCAACAACCCCATGGGGCCGTCGCCAATGATGAGCAGCGAGCGTCCGGGCTGAACGTCCATGGCTTCCAGCCCATGGATGCAACAGGCCAGCAGTTCGGTCAGCGAAGCGGTGACGTAGTCGAGGTTGTCGGGGATCCGCAACACACCCTGGGAGATGATGCGTTTGGGCACGCGGATTACCTCTGCAAAGCCGCCCGGTTCAGGGAACTCTTCGAAGAGGCGGTCGCAGAGGCTGTAGTGGCCGCGCTTGCATGCGTCACAGGCCAGGCAGGGGGCATAGGGCGCGACCACAACCCGCTCGCCAGGCGAAAAATCGGGGTTGTCGCTTTCGGTGATCACGCCGGCCATCTCATGGCCCAGCACCGATCCCGGCGGAATCTTGGCGTGGCCGCGCAGGAAAGTCTTGACGTCTGTCCCACAGACGCCGCAAGCCTGGATCGAAACAAGGATTTCGCCCGGGCCAATGGTGGGCGCGGGAATTTCCTCAAGCGACGCCTGGCCGGGGCCATAGTATCTGAACGCCTTCATTTTCTCCTCCTCAGGGGTGGATAAGTTGAATTAAGGCCAGTCAGCAAAGAGCGGATCGAGCAAGGCCGCGCATTGTCGCAACGTCTGCGCCGGGTCTTCGCCAAGGGTGTTGGGCAGAAGTTCCAGGATAAAATTGCCGTTGAATTTTCGTGCGCGCAGGGCCCCAATAATGGATGGCCAGTCCACCACGCCATCACCGGGCGGCGTATGTCGTTGATCGGTCGCCGTGTTGTAATCGCTTGCGTGGACGTGAGCGATCTCCGGCAACGATTCCAGATAGATCATGGGGTCCTGCCCCAACTGGTAAGCATGGGTGATATCCACAGTAAAACTCATGTTGGAGCGATCGACCAATTTTGCAAAATCAACCATGCTCTCCGGCGAATTGGAGAGCGGTGCGCTGGGCGTGTTTTCCAGGGCGACCAGCACGTCATGACGGGCGCACATGTCGCAGAGCCGCCGGAAATTGGCCAGCGTCGCTTCCAGGAAAGGCCCGGCGGACATATTCTCCCACGGGGCGTGGATCACAATGCTTGTGCATCCCAGAGCGCCGGCGAGATCCCCGATATCGGCGCAGAGTTGCTGACCATATTCGAACGCGCCTGGATAGGGATTGTAAAGGAAGGGGGCCAGGATCTGGGGGAAGTGGATGGCGCGAAATCGGAAACGGTCAGCGCCCAGGGACAATAACGTTTCTGCAAAGGCCGGCCGACATTCGCCCGGCGTCTGCGGCATCAGTTCGACCGCGCGCCACGGTTGTTGCGCCAGAATATCGAATGTTTCTTCCAGTGATCTCGGGAAAAACGCCGAGGTGCTTACCCCTAATTGCAATTGTGTGTTCACATCAATTTTCCTATTATGTTGAAAATCTCCGGGAGGTGGCCAGCGTCGCTCAGCCGGGTCACCTCCCGGAGATTTGGTCCAACTGATTCGGGCGCGCCCGAATCAGTTGCCCATCTCTTCGGTCAGTTTAGCCGAGGCTTCGTCCAGCGCCTCTTGAGGCGTCTTTTCTCCTAACTCCACCTGCTCGATGGCGTCAGCGAGGTAGTTGTCCAAAGTTCCCATCTCCCAAAAGTGGGGATATTGAGAAGCCACGCCCAGTTGTTCGAAGCCGGCGATGTAGGCCGGCTCGTCGGCGAACAACTGCTTGATTTCGGGCGACTCAGCCGCCTGCTTGTGGATGGGCACGTAGCCGGTCGCGGCGGAGAATTTGGCGCTGTTTTCCGGCGAAATGAGCCACTTGAGGAAACGCCACGTGGCCAGTTCATGGGCTTCATCATCCGGGAACATGACCAGCGCCGCGCCGCCCACGGTTGCGCCCTGTTTCACGTTGCCAGGCAGGAAGGCAGTCCCCCAATCGAACTGGGCGCCATCCTTGACGCGACCGATATTGCCTGTGGATGACATGAAGAAGCCAACTTGACCGGCGAGGAAGAGGTCGCGTGAGTCACCGTGCTGCGCGGCCGGCATCAGGCCATCATCGACCAGTTTCTTCCAATATTCCAGAGCGCCATAGCCTGCCTCCGAGGCGAAGGCCGGGGCCGATGCATCCTCGTTCATGATCTGGCCGTCGTTCTGCAGAATCAGGCCCTTCAGCCACCAGTCCGTGCCCCGCACTTCGACGCCGATGGCGCCCGGATTGGCGTCGACAATGGCTTTGGCCTGTTCGTACAGTTCATCCCAGGTCTGGGGCGGTGATTCGGGATCCAACCCGGCCGCGGCCATCAGGTCCTTGTTGTAGTACATGACCATGGTGCTGTTGTTGAACGGCAGCGAGCAAATATGGCCCTCATAGGTGTTGTACTGCCACAACACGTCCCAGTAGTCATCCATGTTGATGCCTTCTGGCCCATTGATATAATCCTCGATCAGGTAGTTTCCTTCGCGGCAGGTCCAGAGCGGACCAGCCGGCGCCAGGCCACCGTTGGGGAGATCGCCACTCTCCAGTGCAGCGATCACCTTGGTGGCCGTGTCGCCATAGCCGCCAGTGAAGGTGGCGTCCACAGTGACGCCGTCCGGATTGGTGGCGTTGTACTCGTCGATCATGGCCTGGAGCACTTCACCGCGAGAGCCGCCCAATGCGTACCAGAAGGTGATGGTCAGGGGCTCAGAGGCCGAATCCGTCGCCGCCTCCTCTGATGGCGGGGCTTCATCAGCCGGCGCAGATTCCGGTGCAGCCGGTGCGGTGCAGCCGGCGAGCCAGAGGGCCAGCAACATGGCTGACAGAACCAATAGTGCGAACTTCTTCATTTTCTCCTCCTTGTTGAAAAAAATTGAAATGACGAACCACATATACTAACCTTTTGTCCCGGTGAGGGCGATGCCCTCGATGAACTGGCGTTGGGCAAAGAAGAAAACAACGATAATCGGTGTAACAGCCATGAGCGCGGCCGCCATCATGAAGTGAAATTGGGCTCCGGACTCATCAATAAAAAAACGCAGGCCAATGGCCAAAGTGCGCATATCGGTGGAGTTGGTCACCACCAGCGGCCACAGGTAATCATCCCAGTAGCCCAGGAAAATGAAGAGGGTGATGGTGGCCAACGCCGGACGCGATAGAGGAAGCATGATCTGAATCAGAAAACGCATCCGTCCGCAGCCATCCAGCTTGGCGGCGTCCTCCAACTCGATGGGAATGGTGAGAAAGAACTGACGCAGGAAAAAGATCGCGAACGCATTGGCCAGAAAAGGGACGGTCAACGCCTGGTAGGTGTCGATCCACCCCAGGCGGCTGATCAGCAGAAAGAGTGGCAGCATGGTGACCTGGGTGGGCACAATCAGCGTGGCCAGGTAAAGGTAAAAAATCGTGTCACGGCCAGGGAAAGGAATGCGGGCAAAAACATAAGCCGCCAGGATCGCCGTCACCACCTGGCTGACCGTGATGATGGTGGTGACGATGATGGTGTTCAGATAAAAGCGCCCAAAGGGAACCGTATCCAGCACATGGGTGAAGTTTTCCCAGTGCAACTCGGACGGGAAGAGGGTCGGCGGCACCCGGTACACTTCCTGAGACCCCTTCAGCGAAGTGCTGATCATCCACAGGAAGGGAACCGCCATGATGACGGCGACCATAGATAGCAAAATATAACTGCCCCATTTTGTGAAGCGGCGGCGAGATTTGAGCGTGCTCATTCGTAATGGACCCTTGGCTCGATGACGCGGCGCTGGAAAACGGTGATCCCCAAAACAATGGCGAAAAGAATAAAGGCGACTGCGGCCGCCTTGCCGAATCTGAACTCCTGAAAAGCCAATCGGTAGATGTAAAAGACCAGGACTTCCGTACTGTTGAGTGGGCCTCCCTCCGGCGTCATCACATGGATCAGCGAGAAGACCTTGAAAGAATTGATGATGCCGATCACCACCACGAAGAAGGTGACGGGTGAGAGCAACGGCCAGGTGACATGACGAAAACGCTGCCAGCCATTGGCGCCGTCTATTTTGGCCGCTTCGTAAAAAGTCTGGGGGATGCCCTGAAGTCCGGCCAGAAAGATGACGATATCATAGCCCAGCCCCTTCCACAGCGCCACCATGGTCACAGAGGGCAAGGCCATATTAGGATCAGACAACCAGCGTTGCGGCGGCAGCCCAAACAGGCCAAGGAAACCGTTCAACAGGCCGAAATGTGGGTTGTAAATGACGCGAAACACCGCGCCCACCGCCACGATAGAGGTGATGACCGGCAGGAAGTAAAGCGTGCGGTAAAAGCCGATGGCCCGCAGCTTTTGGTTGAGAAGCAGGGCGATGCCAAGTGCGAAGACAAGGTCCAGGGATATTTTAAGAACAGAAAAATAGATCGTGTTGCGGACGGCGTTCCACAATTCACCGCTGCCCAGAAGATCCACATAATTCTTCACCCCGATAAAGGCTGCGTCCGTAGAGCGCGCTTCCCAACTCGTGAAACTGAGAAAGAGGGCCGTGAGCACAGGGAGAATGACGAAGACCAACAGCACGATCATCGAAGGAGCCAGATACGCCAGGCCGGACAATAGATCGCGGCGGGTTTGGGGTTTGCGCCAGACTGTGAACAGCGAGTCGCCTTCCGTTCGGGTTGTGGACGTTGTAGAACTTGACATGCATTCCTCGGTCAATCCTCGTCAACTCGGACGTCGCGTAGCAGGACCAGGGCCTGGGCGGTCGCCTGCAAATCAAGGTGGTTGACCGTCTCTACTTCCGCCAACAAATGCCCATCGATGGCGGAGAGACCGCTCAACCCGCCGCAGATGGAGCCTGCCATGGAGGCCAACGTGTCGGCGTCCCCTCCCAGATTGGCGGCCTGGATCATGGCCTGCTGTGGATCGCCGCCGGCCAGAAGGGCCAGTCCCACGGCATTGGGAACCAACTGTTCAGGATAGAGATCGACGCCGATGAGATCGCGGAGACGGGCCAGAACCTCCTCTGGAGGGTGACGTCGCACCCAGTCGATCACGTATTCGATGCGCCGCTCTATGGGCGGCGTCCAACTCCAGTCGCCATACTGCCGGCCAATCTGCGCCCCTTCCTGGGCGGCGACGGCGACCGCGTGCAGATCGGCTGACTCGCGCAGGCACTCAGACAGCGCAAAGGCCATGGCCATGGCTCCGGAGATGGCGTTGCGCGTGTAGTGGGTGACGGCGCAGGAGGCCACAACCTGGTCGATGAGTTGGGCTCGATCCGGGAACGCGATGGCCAGGGCGGCGACGCGCATGGCCCCGCCCACCGTGGTCCCCCCGCGCGGCATCTGCTCCAGGGGCGCTCCCCGCTCCATGGCCGCCAATGATTTCAGCGTGGACGGACCGACGAAACGATTCTCTTGCACCCGCGGCGTTCGGCTCCAGGCCAGCAGACGCGCGGCCCACGCCTCCGGCTCGATATGGCCAGACTCGATCAGCAACTCAGCCAGCAACAACGTGTGATCCGTGTCATCTGTGACGGAGCCAGCGGGCAGTCGGTGATGGGGGTGATCGGAGTGGGGAGCGACAAAGTGGTCGATATGCCCGAACCAGGCCTGAATCTGTTCAGACGTGAGGAATTCGGCAGGCATGCCCAACGCGTCGCCAATGGCCACCCCGGCCAACATGCCCGCGGCCCGATCCACAAGCCAGGTCGTCGATTGTTGTGCGTCGCCGCTGCTAGGATGAACCATGATTCTCTCCCGCCTGCAACCGCAAGACCTGCACGGCCTGTGGCCGAACGCGGATGCTGACGATATCTTCCGGGAGTAACGCTTTGAGGGGGTTGCCGTCGGCGATCAGGAAAGCGGGCGGGCCAATGCCTGTGGTGTGAATGACTTCGTCCTGGTTCAGGCTGATGTAAGCGCTGTGAAGCGGCTCGACCGCGCGCAATTCTTCGACGGATAGCACGGTGCGCACCAGAGGCTGATCGGAGACCAGACAGCCTGCCGGCTGCCTCGTCAAATCGGTGAGACAGACGCCGCCCACGATGGCCTTGCCATAGAAGCACTCATAGTTCGCGAACCCGGCGATCAACGTGCCCACAGCGGCTCCCCTGGCGACTTCGACGGTCCGTCCGTTAGCGACTTTTGTCACGACAGACATTGCTGACCCCACCGGTTGGGGATGTCCGACTTTCCGCTCCCCGGCCACGAACGCGGCGGCGTCGAGATCGCAGACGTTGCCATGCAGCGTGCCCACGATAGTGGCGCCGATGACGACGTCGTTGAACGCGAGGGCAAGATCCTGGCCGTTGCATCCGGCCACCAATGCATTCACCGGCTCCACCCATAATCGGGCTTCGCGCACCTGCTCGACTGCATCGGCGCGACAGATGATCAGATCGCCCACGTTTGTGGAACCGGCGCCAATGCCGAGGATCGGACACGAGCTGCCTGCATTGACAAGGATGAAGGCGACATCGGCCAGCGTCCCGTCACCGCCGATCACAACCAGGACATCCACACCCGCGGCGATCAGGCCGCTGGCGAGATGTTGGGTGGCGGCCCGTCCGCGGACCTCTGGGATGGGGATGATCTCTGCATGCGGCGTGGCATCCGCTCCCAGGTTGCCCGGACCGGTGAGAACGCGCGCTGGAGAAAGGGCGGCGATGGCCGCGCCCGCCACGGCCAGGTTTCGTTCTTCCCCCAGGCCGGCCGTTGGATTGACAATGAGTCCGACTTTCGTGAACTCCATCGTGGTTACTCGCTATGTACGATGCGGGTGATTGCGCGGGTCATGGCGGTAGCGTCTTCCCGGCTCCACACATTGCGCCCGATAGCGACGCCGGCCGCGCCAATGCCTACGGCGTCCTCCACTTGCATCAGCATTTCATCCTCTGCCTTGGCGCTACCGCCCAGAACAAGAACAGGGACAAAACAGGTTTCGATCACTTCCCGGTACGCTTCAGCCGGACCCACATAGGGCAGTTTGATGATGTCTGCGCCCATCTCAGCCCCGATCCTGGCGGCCTGCACCAACTGGGTGAGGGAGGGATTGGCGCCATAGCCCAGGGGCAACATCTCCGCCAGCAGGGGAACGCCAAGGCGGCGGCATTCGATGGCGACTTTGCCCAATGTTTCCAGGCTGCTCGATTCATCTTCCGTGCCACAGTAGCCCATGACTGCCACAGCGTCGGCCCCCATCTTCAGGGCATCTTCCACAGAGGCGATCAGGCGCATCTCGCCGGAGCCTCCGCCCAACATGGTGATCGCGCCATCCAGCCGCACGATCAATCCAAGGCTGCCTAGCTGGTGGGCGAAACGGGCCACGATCCCCGGCGTGGTCAGGATGGCGTCTGCACCGCCGGCTGCAATTCGCTCCATGAGCCTGCCCGGCTGTTTCAGGCCTTCCAAGGGCATCATGCCGGGCAGCCCATGATCCATGGCCACAACGACGGCGCGTTGATCGCGAGCAAAAATATGGTTCAGACGGATCTCTTTGCCAGGGTTCATGCGGGTTCTCCAACCTGTGGAGACGAGGCTTGCGCGCGCCTGGACGACTGTAAAGGGGGATCCGATGCAAATAGTTCGACAATACGCGATGCGGCCGTTTCATCGGTGACCAATGCATTGATAAACCCGCCCCGGGCCGCGCCGATGATGGCTGCGGCCTTTTCCGCGCCGCCAGCTACGCCCAGGCGAAACCGCGCCTGGCGCAGTTGTTCCAGCTCAATGCTCATCACACCGGGCAGACCATCGGGGATGGGCGCTCCTTGAATATCAAAGAAGCGCATACAGATGTCCCCCACCGCGCCGACCTGTTTTAAATAAGACATACGGTTGTCGTCCATATAGTCGGCGAAGAGCATGTGGACATCCGGTCCCAGGTCCACATTGCCGATGCCGACCACCACAGCCGTCAGGTTTTCCCAACGTTCCATGACCTGTTTGACATCCTGTGAAGCGAGAAGCGATTGGTGCACGGTCTCATTCTCGGCGATGGCGGGGACATAAAAGGGTCTCCATACGCCGCCCAATTTTTCGCTGAAGATCCTCGCCATCTGATGCACCTGAAAACTGGGGGATATCTGGTTCAGGCCACCCATGAGGGGGATCACGGTCAACGCCTTGGTTCCATTGGCGGGCAACGCCTGAACCACTTCAGAGAGGGTGCGCCCCCACCCGATGCCGACTGTATCGCTGGGCTGGATAGCGTCTTCGAGAAAGCGGGCGGCCGCGTATCCCAGACGTCTACGGATTTGGGCCTGGTTGTTGGCCTCTCCGGGGATGACGATCACGGTGTGCAGATCGAGCTTTTGCCGCAGGGCGTCAGCCAGTCGTTCCATGCTTGAAAATGGATCCGTGATGGTGATTTTGACAATGCCCTCATCCCGCGCCTGGATCAACAGCCGCGAGACCGTCTGCCGGGAGATGGATAACTCCTGGGCGATCTCATTTTGGGTTTTGTTGGCCGTGTAGTAGAGCACGGCGACAAGGTGCATAAGTTGAAGGCGTTCAACTGTTGTCATGAAAAATAAGATTTGTGGGCATATGCTATTGGCATTTGCTCACAATATACATGCAATCGACGACGATGTCAAGTCGATTTTTGAGATATCTCAGGATGTCAGGGGGACGCCGCATCATTCAAGACATTTTCAACGGCGTATACGCCTGTGGAGGACCACATCAACGCCGCGCCGGATGAGATCTGCAAACTCGATGCTGATGCCGGCTTACCGCCAGGCCCTTGCACCATCCTTCGCCGCCATCGTGCAGGGGTGATATTAATGCTCTGTTGGCTCTTTGTTAGGGGACTGTTAATATTTCGTTTTTACATCGTCCATCAGAAATGGCCATCTACGCCGAAAATCCCAGATAAACTTTACAAACCTCTCCACTCCTCCCCCAAAATTTCATATTTTCTTCACAGGTTGCGGCCATACTGGAAAACGTACAGACAGACGGGTCTGTACTGATTCTTTACATCCACTCCGTACCTGTCCGATATATCGGGGTCAAAAAAAAAGTCCGACTTCTGACAAAAGTCGGACTGCTGCCCCGAAATCTTGAGCAGATACGCCACTTCAACCTGAGGAGGTATGAAATGAACGAACAGCAAGAGCAGGGCCAACGCTATGACCTGGCCAGGCATCGCCAGCCTGGCTTCATGCGCTTCGGCCTCATCGCCCTGATCACCATCCTGATCCTGGGCTTCGGCGGCAGTGCGATCCAGCAATCAGCCTGGTCGCAGGGGTACGTAGCCGGGCTGGCCGCGGGCGGCGGCGGCGGTGATGCGCTCTCCCAGTATGTACTCTACAACAGCCGCCCGGGGGGGCCTTCGTCTGGCTTTGGCATCCTGTTGATCTTGGGCCTCGGCGTCTTCCTCCTGTTCTCCGCCGGCAAGTTCATGCGGATGCGTGCATGGCGCATGGCCGGCGGAACGGAGGGCGGTAAAGGGCGCGCTCCATGGCATGGCGGACCGCCACCTTGGGCGGCCCACTGGCGTCAACCCTGCGGCGAAGCGGAAGCCCGGCCCCAGCCGCCAGCGCCCGGCGTCGCGGATGACGAACCCTCCCCGCCCGCGGCCTGACGGTCACACCTTCCTGGAAGCTGGCAGCTTCCAGGAAGGTCCCCCGCACCTGTCCCCGCGAGGACGGCTCTGCTATAATGAAGGCGGCTGCGTGAGTGAGCATTCAATAGACCGCGAATCGAGATCCATGAACGAACTGATCCTGGTGGTGGACGACGAACCGAAGATCGTCAAGCTGGCGCGGGATTACCTGGAGCGCTCCAATTTCCAGGTGACCTCGGCCGACGATGGCGTGACCGCACTGGCCATGGCCCGCCATGAACGCCCCGACCTGATCGTGCTCGACCTGAACCTGCCGGGCATGGACGGGCTGGACGTCTGCCGGACGCTGCGCCGCGAATCGGCCGTGCCCATCATCATGCTCACCGCCCGGGTGGAGGAGACGGACCGCCTCATCGGCCTGGAGCTGGGCGCGGATGACTACATCGTCAAGCCCTTCTCCCCGCGAGAGCTGGTGGCCCGGGTGCGGGCCGTCCTCCGGCGCGTGCGCGGCGACGTGCAGCAGAGCGGCCTCATCCGCGCCGGTGACCTGGAGATCGACGAGCGCGGGCGGCGGGTCGCCAAGCGGGGCGAGCCCATCCATCTCACCCGCATCGAGTTCAACCTGCTGCACACCCTGGCCAGCCACCCCGGCCAGCCTTTTTCCCGGGCCCAGTTGCTGGACCGGCTCCACGGCGTCGCCTACGACGGCTACGACCGCAGCATCGACGCCCACGTCAAGAACCTGCGTCTGAAGCTGGAAGACGACCCGGCCCACCCCCGCTATGTGCTGACCGTCTATGGCGTGGGGTATAAATTCAGTGATGGATAGACCGCGGATTAAGCGGATCGAGCCGTTCTTCACGGATTTCTTAAAAACCCGTTTTGATTCGCCCGATCCGCCCAATCCACGATCGATCTCCTGCAAATAAGGATCAACTGTGAAGAGACGACCGTCCTGGTACGACGAGCGTAAACACCGCCCCTGGCGCGACCATCGCCCCTGGCGCAGTGGGGAGTGGGGACCCTTTCCCCCGGACGATCCCGTGCGCAGGGAAGCGTGGCGACGCAAGCGGCGCGCGCT
>Ga0114931_10009797_pt1 | contig 11450 bp, 10 predicted proteins | sample 2SBtaG_FD_89579 | JGI IMG/M metagenome (GOLD analysis project Ga0114931, IMG submission 89579) | Deep subsurface microbial communities from Kolumbo volcano to uncover new lineages of life (NeLLi) - 2SBTROV14_V59a metaG | ecosystem: Environmental > Aquatic > Marine > Volcanic | place: Kolumbo...
TTAGTAGCTATTGGCTTAGCGTACTTGCTAGAGATGCCCAATTCTCTTACACTAGCGTCGGCTAAGTGTTGCTGGTTTTTATCATGATAAAAAATTACCGATCTATACTGAGAGCCTATGTCCGGGCCTTGTTGGTTAATTTGCGTAGGGTCATGTGTTGACCAAAATTTTTTTAGCAGCTGCTGGTAAGTTATTCTATCAGGATCAAATTTAAGCTGGACTACTTCTGCGTGCCTTGTTTTGTCAGAACAAACTTCCTCGTAAGTTGGATTTTCTTTTGTACCACCCATGTAGCCAACTTGAGTTTCTACTACTCCATCTAAATTGCGGAAAGCTTCCTCTACATACCAGAAACACCCGGCGCCAAAAGTCGCTGTTTGTAAATTAAACATATTAAAATTATACAGCCCTAAATGCTAAAAGAATTTGTTGAAATATTTCGCGGCCGCGAAATTTTTCAACACTGATATCTTTTTTTAATAATAGCTAAATACTCTTGCACTCCTTTAAGCCAGCCGCCAGTAAAATAATCCTCTGGCTTAAAGTTTTTTATATCTACCCATTCTGAATTTTTATGATGACTGGCAAGGTCAATCTCCCCTGCTTCATATAAGGCTTCATAGCCTATAGCAAATATTCTCACTGTAGGATTACCTGAGGTTGACTCAACTCTTTCATGGCCCATAAATACTAAAGGCTTCCTTATAGTATAATTTACATCATCTCCAAGTTCTTCAGAAATTTTTCGTTTAATCACCAGATCTAAGGAAGTATTAAATTCGTCTTTTTTAATCCTGCCGCCTGGTAGGTCCTAGTCACCAAAACCATCTTGAAATATAAAAAGCGACATCTTGTTCTAGAAAAGCTTTACAACTACGAAATATTTGTCTTTATCACTACTATTCATGATTATTTATAATCATCTGCTTGGCTCGGGGACAGGGATTCGAACCCCGATTGCCTGGACCAAAACCAGGTGTCCTGCCATTAGACGATCCCCGAGCCCAAAAGACGATTGTTTTAATGTGTTGTCAAATTATACTGAAAACATAGGTTTAGTCAAGCTTTATTTATAAGTGCTAAAAAAAATAACAAAGAGAATGCCGACTATGACAAAGTATGTGGTGATTACAGTCAGCAAGGCAAAGGTAGCCAGCACGGTATAGACTACTTGCGGGGCAGACACGGCTTCTATAAACCTGTTTGATTGCTCCAGCTTTTCCTGTGATATATATTCATTGACATAACTATTTTCATCAAACATTCCTGCTTGGGCAAAATCAAAACCTACAAAATTTATTGTTATAAAAATTACAGATAGCAGTATAAGTTTTTTCATTATACTTTGGGACATACTGTCTGGTGTCAGACAGTAAGGCACCCTGTTATCATGGCGTGACGAAAAGCCACTATGGATTTTTTAAACTTTAAGATGTTTCCTAATAGCAATAGCAGCTGATATTGAGTTGATCAGAGTTAGCGCTAGCAGCTGTTGCCAGAAAAATTTAAAAAAATTATTTAGAAAAAATTCTTGGGCAGAAAAATCAATCTCTCTTAAAAACCCGTCAAGGATTGGGTTTATCCAACTCAATAGCAAAAAGAACAATGCCCAGAAAATAATAATGCCAAATAAAGCATACAAAAATCCTTCAAACACAAACGGCAGACGGGTGAAAGAGTTGCTAGCACCAACTAGTTTCATAATGCCTATTTCCTCTCTGTGAGCGTAAATTCCCAGCCGGATAGTGTTAAAAACTACTAGTATGGAAATCAGGACAAATATAGCACTGACAATAGCTAAGGCTAGCCTGGTTTTATCTGTTAGTTTATTGAGTTTGTTTATGAGGATTTGCCGATCTGCAAACTCAATGTCTTCTACTGACTCATCTATGCCAAGTGTGCTTATTTCTTCTATAATATTATTATAGTTATTTATGTCATGGGCTTGAACTGAAATTATCGGACCTAGGGGGTTGGTTTCTAGTTCAGCTAAAGCTTTATTGATTAAAGGATCGGAAGCGTGTTTTTGCTTAAAAGTTTCCAGCGCAGTTTCCGCTGATGTCAAAGTAGCGGTTTTTGTATCAGGCAAATTCCTGATTTCTTGCAAAGCTAAAAGCACAGATTCTTGCGGAGTATCTGACTTTAAGTAAATTGCAATATCTATTTTATCAGCCACAGACCTTATTATGGCTTGGCTAATAGCATCTAAGCCAATTAAAGTGTTCACAGAAAAAAGAGACAATACGATGATAGTGATTGTCACTAGCGAGAGCCAAAAATTTCTGAGAAAATTTTGAATGGCAAATTTAATTAAACGATATATAGAAACAAGTAGCATATATTAATAAGTATAATAAATTATAACATAAAATCCATAAGCTGATAAAGTTATTCATTTGATGTTTGTAATCTGCTAAACATTATGTATGTATGAGTAAATGTGGTATAATATCTAATATCTAACTAAATAAAATTTGGCTATTGTTAGCAATTCTGAAAATTAAACTTTTGTAAAACCAAATTGGAAGTCAAATAAATTGGTTAGTTTAAAATTAGACTAGTAATTTATGAAAATACTCATGCTCGGGTGGGAATTTCCTCCCTTTATCAAGGGCGGCCTAGGGCCAGCGACAGCTGATCTGGCTAGGGAAATTGCCAAACGGGAGCATAAATTAACTTTTGTTTTACCCTATAAATTATCAGTATCATCCAAATATTTTAATATTATTTTTGCTGGCGAAAAGCCTGAATACACTAACCTATATGAAGCTTATAACACAGCTCATACTATAAATAGAGAGGATATAAATCCTGATGAAAAAACGCGCCAGATTCGGTCAATGATTGATGAGGTAAAGCTGTACGCCCAAAGGCTTAAAAAAATACTCAAGGATATAGACTATGAGATAGTTCATGCTCACGACTGGCTAACCATGCCAGCCGGACTAACAGCTAAAGCTTTCAGTAGACCGCTAGTTAGCCATATTCATTCAACTGAGTATTATCGCTCGGGCGGACAGGGAGCCAATAGCCAAGTTTTTGATATTGAGTATCAAGGCATGCACCAGTCAGATAAAGTTGTTTGCATAAGCAGCCATGTTAAGGGCGTGGTGACAAAGCACTATAGTATACCAGAAAGTAAAATTAACATTGTGCATAATGGAGTGGGTTGGAATGCATGGAAAATTGATAGAGAAAAAATAAACAAGCTTAAAAAGCGGCACAAGCTAGTAGTTTATGTGGGCCGGTTAACCATACAAAAAGGCGTAGATTATTTGCTACAAGCAGTAAAGCTGGTAAAAGAGTATGAGCCAGAGGCTTTGTTTATTATCATAGGCGATGGCGATATGAAAGAACAACTGGTTAATTACACAATCTCAGAAAATTTAATGCGCCATGTTGTATTTACCAGCTGGCTAGACCACGAAGAGATAGTAGATTACTATGCTGCAGCCGATCTGCTGGTTATGCCATCAGTGGCAGAGCCCTTTGGCTTAGTGGCCTTGGAAGCTGCCTTGTTTGATACGCCGGTGATTATGTCAAAAACTAGCGGTGTGAGCGACGTGTTCAAACACTGCTTGCGAGTTGATTTTTGGGATATAAAAATGCTAGCTTCTCATATTATAAACGTTTTAAGAAAAAACAGCTTAAAACAAGAATTAACCTTAAACGGCCAAAGGAACGCCCAAGTCATAACCTGGGCTAAAGCTGCAGCCAAAGTTGAAAAGATTTATGACGAAATAACATAACTTTACGAATTACGAATTACGAATTTGTCCCAATATACGAATAAGAAAAGCTTTACGAATTACGAATTTGTCCCAATATACGAATAAGTATATAAGAAGTAAATAGATTAACTTACCTTAAGCATTCGTATATTCGTATTGATTAGTAATTAGTAAAACCATGCCTGCTGTTTGTTTTTATTTTCAGGTTCACCAACCGTGGCGCGTCAAAAAATACACGCTTTTTGACGTTGACTCAAATCAGCAGTACTTTGATGATAACTCTGAAACTAACTTAAATAACGCCAGAGTCATCAAAAAGGTGGCAAAATACTGCTATATACCGACCAATCAAATTTTACTTGAGCTTTTAAAGCAAAACCCAGACTTTGAAATTGCTTTTTGTTTGTCAGGCACCTTGCTTGATCAGCTAGAAAAGTACTTACCCGAAGTGCTTGATTCCTTCAAAGCTCTTGTAGCTACTGGCCAAGTTGAGGTGCTCAACGAAACTTACTACCACTCATTATCATTTATTTACTCAGAAGAAGAATTTAAGAGCCAGGTCAAGCTGCACCAAAAGAAAATTAAAGATTTGTTCGGCCAAACCCCAGATATATTCCGCAACACAGAGTTGGTGTATAATAATCAAGTAGCTTTAGCTGTTGAAAATCTAGGCTACAAAGGAATTTTAGCAGAAGGTGTCACAGATGCGCTAGGTTGGCGCTCGCCAAACTTTATCTATGAGCCTCCAAACACACAGAGTTTAAAACTGCTCTTTAAAAACTTTAGGCTATCAGATGATATAGCCTTTAGGTTTTCAGAGAAATCTTGGTCAAGCTGGCCTTTGACTGTAGACAAGTTTGCTCAATGGGTAGATGCTTTCAATGGCAGTGGTGATGTGATAAATCTGTTTATGGATTATGAGACATATGGCGAGCATCAGCCTAAAGACTCAGGCATCTTTGATTTTTTACGGGCTTTGCCAGAAGCTATTTTACGCCACCCAGACAATAGTTTTGTCACGCCATCCGAGGCTATTGCTAGGTTTCCAGTTAGGGATGTAGTTGACATAGAGCGAATCACATCCTGGGCTGACGTGGAAAGGGATTTAACTGCCTGGACAGGCAATGAAATGCAAAAAACAGTCTTGGCTGAATTATACGCCCTCGAATCTGATATACTTAAAACCAGCGATAATGAGCTGCTAAATGACTGGCGGCGTTTGCAGACCTCAGATCATTTTTATTATATGTGCACTAAGTGGTTTGCCGATGGCGATGTACACGCGTATTTTAACCCGTATGACTCCCCTTACGAAGCCTATACATCATTTATTAATGTGTTAGATGACTTGAAAATAAGAATTCAAAGGAACAAAACCTCCACCAAATAGTATCACCAGCCTCGATGGCTAGGCGGGCAGAATAACACAGAAATTATTTTTCTAGGTTCTGTGAACTTCTGCGTCATAATTCTGTGGCAGTTTTGTACCATTTAATATCATGCTCAATAAAATATTTAAAGTTAAAGTTTACAATACAACCAAAGAAATCGCCCAGTCTATACTAGCCCCCAGATCTGGCGAAGCTTGTTTTTTTGTCTTTGAAGGTGGGCCGATTTGCTCTCTGAGTGATTTAGTTATTTCATTAAACACCATGCCAAGCTCAACTTATCTTTATCACGCTAACCAAGAGAAAAATGATTTTGCCAACTGGGTTAGAAACACGTTAGGTGATGACCAATTAGCAGATGCATTAAAAAAATCAAAAAACAAAACTCAGGCCACAAAAATATGTGAAAACAGATTCAAAGAACTAAAGGAACTAATTAATAAATAATTTTTATCAAATTCTATTTTTTATTTTTTAACTTTTCATTTTTAATTTTTAGTTTATTATATGCCTCAATCGCTCGTCTTAGGTAATGGATCACTACTAGTAAATTTCAACAACCGCGCTTTGGTCAGGGATTTTTATTTCCCTTATGCGGGATTAGAAAACCACTCAAGTAAAAAAATCCACCAGCTCGGTGTCTGGGTGGATAGCCTGCCTAGCCAAGCTAACGGCGAGGCTGGCGTTTTTTCTTGGCTGACTGATCCTGCTTGGCAAATCGAGCAGTGTTATGAGCAGGCCACCATGGTTGGCTCAACTATAGCTTGCAATCCTAGGCTTGGGATAAAGCTTGATATAACTGATATAGTTTACAATGAGAGGACTATTTTCATAAGAAAAATAATCGTAACAAACCAAGCTTCTAGTAACAGGCGGATTAAGGTTTACTTGCATCAAGATTTTAAGATTTCAGACTCTAATATGGCTGATACTGCCCTATTTGATCCAGAGACTCACTCTATACTGCATTATAAAGGCCGGCGCTGTTTTTTAATTAACTCTATAATTAATAAAAAGCCTTTTCATCACTATGCCATCGGCATGAACGATCCGACCCGCGGACTAAAAGGCACGTGGATGGACGCTGAGGATGGCGAGCTGACTGGCATGCCTATAGAGCATGGGCCAGTCGATTCAGTGGTTGGCTTGGCCAGCGACTTCAAAGCTAACGGCACTAAAACTATTTTTTATTGGATAGCAGCTGGTACCAACATAGCCGAGGCTAAAGACTTGAATCAATATGTATTGAAAAAGACCCCGGCCCATCTTATTGAAACAACTAGAAATTATTGGCGGGCTTGGGTGACTCAGCAGCAATACAGCTTTTATAAATTGCCGCCAGAGATTATCACCCAGTTTCAGCATTCTTTGCTAGTAATTCGCACTCAGGTTGATAATCACGGATCCATCTTAGCTGCCAATGACTCTGACCTGCTCAAATATGGCAAGGATACTTACTCCTATGTCTGGGGGCGCGATGGCGCATTAACAGCTTTAGCTTTAGACAAAGCCGGCTTTTCCCACTTAACTAAACGTTTTTATAAATTCAGCCGCCAAACTTTAACTAGCGACGGTTACCAACTGCACAAATATTTGCCTGATGGTTCACTGGCTTCTTCCTGGCATCCATGGGTAGATAGCCAGGGCCAGCCGCAGCTGCCTATCCAGGAGGATGAAACCGCGACTATCCTTTATTCTCTCTGGCACCACTGGCTGCACCATAAAGATTTGGAGTTTATAGAAGAAATGTATAATCCACTAATCAAGCGTTCAGCGCATTTTCTGATGAAATACAGGGATAAAACCGGCCTGCCTTTGCCAAGCTATGATCTCTGGGAAGAAAAGAGGGGGGTTTCTACCTACACTGCAGCATCGGTTTATGGTGGCTTGATAGCAGCAGCCAGCTTTGCAAATTTGCTGGGCAAGCAGCCAGAGGCTAGAAAATACGAGCGGGCGGCACTACAAATTAAAAAAAATATTTTAAATTTGCTCTGGGATGAAAAGCAACAGTATTTTATAAAGCAATTGGCTCCTGATGAGGGGGGCATATATCACAGAGATTTTACAGTTGATATTTCTAGCATTTACGGTATTATTAAATATAAAGTTTTATCTATCAATGATGATAAAGTGCAAAAGGCCATCCAAAAAACCCGCCGAGTCTTACATGTTAATACAGAAGTGGGTGGCTATATAAGATATGAGGGTGATAATTATCATCGGGCATCCCCTAACGCCCAATGTAATCCCTGGATTATAACGACTTTATGGATTGCTCAATTTGATATTATTCAAGCAAAATCAGAAGAAGATTGTCTAGAAGCTATTAAAATTCTCCAATGGGTCAATCAACACAGCTCCCCAACTGGCATAATCCCAGAACAACTAAATCCTTATACTGGCGAACCTTTGTCAGTAGCGCCGTTGACTTGGTCACACGCTGTTCTTGTAGAAACTGTTATAGATTACCTCTATAAGCTCGAAGAGCTCGGAGTTTGCAAAGCCTGTGTAGTGCCAAATTATCAATAGTAATTGAATAAAACTGACAAAACACCCAATACTGGGTGTTTTTTATTGACTAAATAGTATATTTACCTAATAATATAAAAATGATCAGTTTATTCTAATTGATGTTTTATTTATTTTATTGTTATTTATTGTGTTATACTTAATTAATTCATATTTATAAATTTATTTTAAATGTCCCAAAGATTCAAAAAAATATTATTGCTCGGTGGAGATATAGCAGTTTTATATGTTTCCCTCTGGCTAACCCTGCTTATCAGATACCAGGCGCTACCTGAATCTGAACGTTGGCTGCAGCACTTCTGGCCATTTACTATAGTTTATTTTATATGGCTGGTTGTTTTTTATATCAATGGCCTTTACTCTATCACGACAACAAGAAATGACTTTAAGTTCTTTACCAGTCTTTTTCAAGCAATGCTAGCCAACGCTTCTTTGGGGGCTGTCTTTTTTTACTTGACCCCATTTGTAAGTATTTCACCAAAGACCAATTTTGTCATCTCACTGGTTTTAGGCTTTGCTCTAGTTGCTCTCTGGCGCCAGCTGTTTAATATTTTCATCGGAGCCAAAGGCAGAAGAATGAAAACACTGCTGATCGGAGAAAGCTCTCAGATAGATGAGTTGACTAGCTTTTTAGATAACCACCCCCAGCTTGGCTATAAAGTAGCCAAAACCATCTCACCGACTGAAGTGCTGAACAACTCTGATTTTGACCTTAAAAAGCTTATAGAGCAGCACCAAATCAAAGTAGTGGCAGCTGAAAATATAGCCTTAAGAAGCCAGACCATGGTAGATCAGCTGTTTAAAATTATTCCTTTAAAGCTAAAAGTTTTGGACTTGGCTAATTTTGCCGAAGAAGTCTCTGGTAAAATTCCTATAAGCTCTATAGGTCAGGTGTGGTTTCTGGAAAATCTCAATCTATCTTCACAAAATAGCTATGAAATAGCCAAGCGAGTTTTTGACATAATAACCTCTATCTTACTACTGATACTTTTAAGTTGGTTGATACCTCTGATTGCTCTGGCTATCTAGCTCAACATGGGTAGTCCAGTAATTTTCAAACAAAAAAGAACCGGCTTGTTAGGTCAGCCGTTTCTAGCTATGAAATTCCGTTCTATGGTCAAAGAAGCTGAAAAGTCAGGCCCGCAGTGGGCCCAGAAAAACGATCCGCGAGTCACCCGCTTGGGCAGTATTTTGAGAAAAACCCGTTTAGATGAAATCCCCCAACTGCTAAATATTATCCGCGGCGAGATGAGCTTTGTCGGCCCGCGCCCTGAAAGACCGGTGTTTGTAGAAACTTTAAGGCAAAAAATACCGTTTTATAATGAACGGCATTTAGTCAAGCCAGGTTTAACTGGCTGGGCGCAAATTAGCTTTCCTTATGGCGCTTCAGAAGCAGATGCTTTAGAAAAATTACAGTATGATCTCTACTACATCAAAAACCGCTCATTAATTTTTGACCTGGCCATTATCCTCAAAACTATTAAAACTGTCTTATCTCTTGAGGGCAGCGAAGCAACAGACAAAAAATAGCCAATTGAAAAACTCCATGACCGTAATAGCGCATTTGCACATATTACTCTCATGGAGTCCTAATATTATACTCTATTATATTCTATGTTTTTTACTCTAAACTAAGATATTATTTTGTCAAGAGCTTGAGTATTTACTATTTTGTAGCACCTGAGTAAGTTATAGCTTGCATTATATTCCACCCCCTAGTAGTCTGGGGCATATGGCCATAGATTGATTTAAATATTTTCATCCCAGCCTTTTCGCTATCTAAGTTTCTGTTGGCGGCCCTTTGCCGCAAACCATAAGACATTATAGTAATAGCAGCGTTGTCGTTCTGGTTATTCATATCAGCTATACGTTTATATATTTTATAAAACTCAGCGTGGGCCTTATCTTGCGCTTTTATGCTTAGCTCAGCAGGCCAGCGCCCGCTAGCTATTCTTATAACATCGCTCATTTCTTCCGCTGTACTAGGTATTTTATTGTAAGCCTCTTTATATGAATATAATACTGCCGCCCTCTCACCAAGCCCAAGTTTAGTTGTATTTTCGTCCACTCCATAAGTTACAAAGTCAAACATGGCTTTTTCTATGGCAAAAGGCTGTATTGGCTGGCCTTCAAGGAGTTCCTGCATATATTTTTGCCAAACATGAGATTCTAGCAAGGGATCTCTGTTTATTTGTAGAGATTCTGGTGGGTTTGAATTAATTTGCTCTTGGTTTGTGCTACTGTTTCCAGAACTGCTAGTTAAATTTTCTTCCAAGCTATCAGATGTGCCTAACATGTTTTGTGTTGTCACATATTCAAAAGGTTGATTTCTGGCTGGTAATACTTGAAATTTGCCACTGAAACTATTATTTTTTTCGTCTGTTTCAGCTAAGCGATTATACTGGTCTGTAATAAAAAAAACAGATATATTCTCAGTGTTGCTTAAATTCTTGATTAAACAAGTAACTTTTTTAGATTTATTGGGCTGCAGGCTTATTCGCTCTGAACAAATTGCATTTTTGCTGCCATCTATATACCAATCTGAAGCAAAGCTGTCAGTTGGCCATTTTGATTTGTTGGTAAGTAACACGCTAAAAAGAACATCATCCCCGGTGTGTATTATATCTGGCAAGCTCTTTATTTTAGATACTGATATATCCGGCCTTTCTTCTGCTGGACTAACATAAAACTTATGGGAGGCAGTATTGTTAAACTCATTAACTTCAACGGCATTATAAAAAGGATCAACTACAGCCTCAACGTTTAGATCACCTGTCTGTTTTGCTCTATAACCGCACCAGGCAGTATCTGTCTGACCTGGCTCTAGGCTTATCTGGCTACGACACTGATTGACTCCGTTAAAATTTAATAAAACTGTAAAATCGTCAGCTGCCTGATCTCCTATATTTTCTACCTTGACTCCAAAACTTACCAAATTACCCGGAAAAATTTTTTCAGCCAAAGCAAAAACTTCACCTTTGACAGTTAAATCTGGTTTGTTTTGGGCTTGAACTATAGAACCTGCCGTAAAAACAGCTAAAGCCGCAAATAAAAATATCTTTACCATTGGGTTATGCTTGCTGATCATCTGTGTTAAAATAAATTACAAAATCTAAATTAAAACCCGCTAGCTTGTTTTTGATTATTTTGTAATTTTTTATATCGGCAGCTGCCAGCAATTCTTTTAATTTGCGATATGATAGTAAATAAACATAATCACCAGCTGCCCATTTTATGCCAATTAAATTTAATATTTTGTCAAAATATTTTTTAGGAAAAAAATGCAGCAAAGGCAGGCGGGTATGCACCTCCACTGGAAACCAGCGGTTAGGGGTGGTTAGATAAACTTGGCGGCAAGATCTTTTCATCTCACTTAGAAACTGCAGCTGCCTGTCATAGTCACCTACATGTTCAATAACAGCATTAGACCAGCCGATGTCAAACTCCTTATCTTTAAACGGAAAAGTTTTGCCATCATAGCTAAGCGCTTTGATGTGCGGATAACGCTGCTTAAATTTAATTGGTTCTTGGTCAGATAAAGCTGTGATTTGTTCAGGCCACGGATAATGCTTTTCTAGATAATTATCGGTGCCAGAATACTCTTCATCATCAAAGCCAACATCTAAAATAGCGCTATCTTTGGTAGGCTTAACCAAATGCTTAAATAACTCAAATTTACGAGCCCTGTTAGCTCTGCTGAATTTATAAGCAATCTTATCTGATATTTTGACTAATATAGACATATTTAATAGCTTACATTAATTATTTATTTAAAATTTGTCAAGCCCATAGGAAACGAAAA
>Ga0114931_10009798_pt1 | contig 11449 bp, 9 predicted proteins | sample 2SBtaG_FD_89579 | JGI IMG/M metagenome (GOLD analysis project Ga0114931, IMG submission 89579) | Deep subsurface microbial communities from Kolumbo volcano to uncover new lineages of life (NeLLi) - 2SBTROV14_V59a metaG | ecosystem: Environmental > Aquatic > Marine > Volcanic | place: Kolumbo...
CGCCTCGCACGTCGATTGCGACCGGGTCCAGGACCCCTACAGCCTGCGCTGCCAGACCCAGGTGATGGGCGCCTGCCTCGATCTCCTGCGCTTCGCCGCCGGGGTGATCGAGCGCGAGGTCAACGCGGTTTCCGACAACCCGCTGGTGTTCGCCGACGCGGGCGAGGTGCTCTCGGGCGGCAACTTCCACGCCGAGCCGGTCGCCATGGCCGCCGACATGATCGCCATCGCCCTCGCCGAACTGAGCGCGCTCTCCGAGCGGCGGATCGCGCTTCTCACCGACGCGGCGATGAGTGGCCTGCCGCCCTTCCTGGTCGCGAAAAGCGGCCTCAACTCGGGCTTCATGGTCGCCCAGGTGACCGCCGCCGCGCTCGCCTCCGAGAACAAGAGCCTCGCCCATCCCGCGAGCATCGACAGCCTGCCGACCTCGGCCAACCAGGAGGATCACGTCAGCATGGCGGCCCATGCCGCCCGCCGTCTGGGCGAGATGGCCGCGAACGCGCGCGGAATCGTCGCGATCGAGCTTCTGGCCGCCGCCCAGGGGATCGAGTTTCGCCGCCCGCTGCGCTCCTCGGTCCCGCTCGAGGCGGCGTTCGACGAGATCCGCGCCCGCGTGCCCCCGCTCGACGAGGATCGCGCGATGGCCCCCGACATCGCCACCATCGAGGCCCTGGTGCGCTCGGGCGCGTTTCTCCGCCGGGTGCCCGGCGGGCTGTTTTCCACCCCTTCCGGGCAGGCTAAATAAGCGCGGCGAGGACGGCGCGGTAGCGGGCGGCGATCGCGTCCTCGTCGGCGTGGCGGCCGTCCTGGACCACGCGGCGGCCGCCGACATGGACCTCGCGCACCAGGTTGGCGTTGCCCGAGAACACCCAGGAATCGATCAGGTCGTCCTCGCTCCGCCCGGCGAGAATCGGATGCTCGGCGTCGAGCACGACGAGGTCCGCGCGCGCCCCAGGCGCCAGCGCCCCGATCGATCGGCCGAGCGCCTGCGCGCCGCCCGCGAGGCTCGCGCGCAAGAGCGCCGCGCCGACATGGGGCGCGCCGCTTCCGGCCGCGATATTGCGTCGCCGGGCGGCGAGCCGCTGGCCGTATTCGAGCCAGCGCAGTTCCTCCACCGGGCTCACCGAGATATGGCTGTCGGAGCCGATGCCGAGCGCGCCGTCGGCGTCGAGGTAGGCGCGCAAGGGGAACAGGCCGTCGCCCAGATTGGCCTCGGTCGTCGGGCAAAGCCCCGCGACCGCGCCCGAGCGCGCGAGCGCCACGGTTTCGGCGAGCGTCATATGGGTCGCGTGAACCGCGCACCAGCGCCGGTCGATATCGAAATTGCCGAGCAGCCAGTCGACCGGTCGTGCCCCCGACCAGGCGAGGCAATCGGCGACTTCCTTCTCCTGCTCGGCGATATGGATGTGAATCGGCGCGCTTGCATCCAGCGCGTCGAGCATGACGATGGCTTGGGCGAGGAGCTCGGGCGTGACCGCGCGCAGGCTGTGGGGCGCGATCCCGATCCGGACCTCGGGATCGCCGCCATGGCGCGCGGCCAGCGTTTCGACCAGGACCGCGAAGGACTCGGCGTCGTGCAGGAAGCGCCGCTGGCCGGCGTTCGTCTCGGCGCCGCCGAAGCCGCCATGGGCGTAAAGCACGGGAAGATGCGTGATCCCGATGCCGGCGGCCCGGGCGGCGGCGATCACGCGCGACGACATCTCGGCCGGGTCCGCGTAGGCGCGCCCGTCCGGGTCGTGGTGGAGGTAGTGGAACTCGCCGACCGCGGTATAGCCCGCCTTCAGCATCTCGACGTAGAGCTGGGTGGCGATCGCCTCGACCGCCTCGGGGGTGAGCCGGGCGACGAAGTCGTACATCACCTTGCGCCAGGTCCAGAAGCTGTCGTCCGCCGGCCCGGCGCGCTCGGCGAGCCCCGCCATGGCGCGCTGGAAGGCGTGGCTGTGCAGGTTGGGCATGCCGGGCAGGACCGGGCTGGGCAGGCGGCGCGCGCCGGTCGCCTCGGCCCCGGGCTCGACTGCCGCGAGCGCCCCGTCGGCGGCGATCTCGAAACGGACGTCGCGCGCCCAGCCGTCGGGCAGCAGGGCCTGGTCGGCGAATAGAACGGTCATCGCTTGCCTCCCGCTCGGCCCGGCGGCGCGCCGGGCAGGCGTTTCCTCTACAGGCTCGGTGCCCCGGCTTCAAGCGGGTCGTTGCGCGGCTCGTCCGGGCGCGTTAAGCCTTGACGAACAGGAGGGACGGGGATGACGACATCACGACCGCGCTGGGAGCGTCTGTGGACGGCCGCGCGGCTTGCGACCATGGTCGAGGGCGGCGCGGCCTATGGCGCGATCGAGGACGGCGCGCTCGCGGTCGCGAACGGGCGCATCGCTTGGCTCGGACCGCGCGCCGAGCTGCCGGGGGCGCCGCAAGACCTCGCCCGGCGCGTGATCGACGGCGGCGGGCGCTGGATCACCCCCGCCCTGATCGACTGCCACACCCATATCGTCCATGCCGGCAACCGCGCGGGCGAGTTCGAGCAACGGCTCGAGGGCGCGAGCTACGCCGAGATCGCGCGCTCGGGGGGCGGCATCCTCTCGACCGTGCGCGCGACCCGGGCGGCGAGCGAGGACGCGCTCGTCGCGCTCGCCCGGCCAAGGGTCGCGGCGCTGCTGGCCGAGGGCGTCACCGCGATCGAGATCAAGTCGGGCTACGGCCTCGACCGCGAGACCGAGCTCCGGATGCTGCGCGCCGCGCGGCGGATCGGCGAGCTTCTGCCCGTGACCGTGCGCGCGACCTTCCTTGGCGCCCATGCCCTGCCGCCCGAATATGCGGGGCGGCGCGGCGACTATATCGACTTCATCCGCCGCGAGGTGTTGCCGGCGGTCGCTGCCGAGGGTCTCGCCGACGCGGTCGACGCCTTCTGCGAGACCATCGGCTTCACGCCCGAGGAGACCGAGCGGGTGTTCGCCGCCGCCCGCGCGCTCGGCCTGCCGGTCAAGCTTCACGCCGAGCAGTTGTCCGATCAGGGCGGCGCGGCGCTCGCGGCGCGGTTCGGCGCGTTGAGCGCCGATCATCTCGAATATCTGTCGGCGGAGGGCGCGGCGGCCATGGCGGCGGCGGGCACGGTCGCGGTGCTGCTGCCGGGGGCCTTCTACTTCCTGCGCGAGACCCGGGTGCCACCGGTCGATCTGTTGCGCCGCGCGGGCGCGCCGATCGCGATCGCGACCGATTCGAACCCCGGCTCGTCGCCCGCGGGCTCGCTGCTTCTGATGCTCAACATGGCCGCGACGCTGTTTCGCCTCACCCCCGAGGAGGCGCTCGCCGGGGCGACGCGGAACGCCGCCCGCGCGCTCGGTCTGGCGAGCGAGCGGGGCACGCTCGAGGTCGGCAAGGCGGCCGATTTCATCCTCTGGGACATCGAGACTCCGGCCGAGCTCGCTTATCGCATCGGCGGCAACCCGGCGGCCGCCGTGATCCGCGCCGGCGAGACGGTCGCGGGCGGCATTTGATCCGAGCCATGCCGCGCCCGCATGACTGATCTGCAAGCTCTGCTGTTGTCCAGCCCTTTGGCATTCCTTAATTATTGCAGTGCAACATGATGAGGATCGCCGCGGCAAGGGCGCGGTTTCTAAGCCGGGAGTAGGGCCATGATCAAGCTTTTCGACACCATTCGCGACTGGCGGGCGCAGAACGTGGCCATTGCGGCGTTGCAGCGCATGGACGACCGCATGCTGAGCGATATCGGCATCCGCCGGCCGGATATCCGCAAGTACGTTCGCGGGCTGAAGTAAGCTCCCCCCTCGGGAAAAGGGAAACGGCGGCGCCTCGCGCCGCCGTTTTTCCTTCGGAGGAGGGGGTGGGTCAGTCGAGCATCGGCAGCTTGAGGCCATGCTCGCGGGCGCAGGCGATGGCTTCGTCGTAGCCCGCGTCGGCGTGGCGCATGACCCCGCTCGCCGGGTCGTTCCACAGCACGCGCCCGATCCGCCGCGCCGCCGCCTCGGTTCCGTCGCAGACGATCACCAGCCCGGCGTGCTGCGAGTACCCCATGCTGACGCCGCCGCCGTGGTGGAACGACACCCAGGTCGCGCCCGAGGCGCAGTTGAGAAGCGCGTTCAGGATCGGCCAGTCCGAGACCGCGTCGGAGCCGTCCTTCATCGCCTCGGTCTCGCGGTTGGGACTCGCGACCGAGCCCGAATCGAGGTGATCGCGGCCGATCACCACCGGCGCCTTGAGCTCGCCCTTGGCGACCATCTCGTTGAAGGCGAGGCCGACGCGCTCGCGCTCGCCGAGGCCGATCCAGCAGATCCGCGCCGGCAGGCCCTGGTAGTGGATGCGCTCCTCGGCCATGTCGAGCCAGCGGTGGAGATGGGGGTTGTCGGGGATCAGCTCCTTGACCTTGGCGTCGGTGCGGCGGATGTCCTCGGGATCGCCCGAGAGCGCCGCCCAGCGGAACGGTCCGATGCCTCGGCAGAACAGCGGCCGGATATAGGCCGGCACGAAGCCCGGGAAGGCGAAGGCGTTCTCCACGCCCTCGTCGAGCGCCACCTGACGGATGTTGTTGCCATAATCGAAGGTCGGCACGCCGCGTTCGTGGAAGGCGAGCATGGCGCGCACATGGATGGCCATCGACCGACGCGCGGCGTGGGCGACGCCGTCGGGATCGCGGTTCTGCTCGTCCTCCCAGCGGTCGAGGGTCCAGCCGATGGGCAGATAGCCGTGCGCCGGGTCGTGGGCGCTGGTCTGATCGGTCACGAGATCGGGCGCGACGCCCCGGCGAACCAGCTCGGGCAGCACCTCGGCGGCGTTGCCGAGGAGCCCGACCGAAAGCGCCTCGCCGCGCGCGCAGGCGTCGCGAACGGCGTCGAGCGCGGCGTCGAGGTCGTCGATCCGGCGGTCGAGATAGCCGCTCTCGATCCGCCGGTCGATGCGGCTCGGCCGGCATTCGATCGCCAGCATCGAGGCCCCCGCCATGGTCGCGGCCAAGGGTTGCGCGCCGCCCATGCCGCCGAGGCCGGCGGTCAGGACCCACTTGCCCGAAAGATCGCCGCCGAAATGCTGGCGCCCGGCCTCGACGAAGGTCTCGTAGGTGCCCTGAACGATGCCCTGGCTGCCGATGTAGATCCACGAGCCCGCGGTCATCTGGCCGTACATCATCAGCCCGCGTCGGTCGAGCTCGTTGAAATGCTCCCAGGTCGCCCAATGGGGCACCAGATTCGAGTTCGCGATCAGCACGCGCGGCGCGTCCTCGTGGGTGCGGAACACGGCGACCGGCTTGCCCGACTGGACGAGCAGGGTCTCGTCCGATTCGAGATCGCGCAAGGACTCGACGATCCGGTCGAAGCAGGCCCAGTCGCGCGCGGCGCGGCCGATGCCGCCGTAGACCACCAACTCCTCGGGGCGCTCGGCGACCTCCGCGTCGAGGTTGTTCATGAGCATGCGGAGCGGCGCCTCGGTCAGCCAGGACTTGGCGGTGATTTCGACGCCGCGCGGCGCGCGGACCTCGCGGGCGTTTCCGAAACGGCCGGCCGTAGACATGAACTCCTCCCTTTCGAACGATGGCGGCGGCAGTATGCGACCCGACGCGACCGATGTGAACCCGGTCAGTCGCTCCCGTTTCGACAATGCTCGGGCCCCGGAAAGCGGCGCGCGGCGACGTCGGCGGCATAGGCCGCGGCGGCGCGCTCGAACTCCTCGGCGAGCGTCGCGTAACGCTTGACGAAATGGGGCGTGAAGTCGGTGAACAGGCCCATCATGTCGTCGATGACCAGAACCTGGCCGTCGCAGGCGGGCGAGGCGCCGATGCCAATGCTGGGAACGTCGATTGCCTCGGTGATCGCGCGGCCGAGCGGCTCGACCACGTTCTCGACCACGATCGAGAAGGCGCCGGCCTCGGCGATCGCGCGGGCGTCGGCGAGGATTTGCCCGGCCTCCGCCGGATCGCGCCCGCGCACCCGGAACCCACCCGGTCCCACGGCCGACTGCGGCAGCAGGCCGACATGGCCCATCACCGGAATCTCCGCCTCGACCAGCCGGCGGACGGTCGCGGCCATGGCCGCGCCGCCCTCGAGCTTGACCGCCTGCGCCCCGGTTTCGGTCATGACGCGCCGGGCGGTCGCGAGCGCGTCCTCGGGCGCGGTTTCGTAGCTGCCGTAGGGGAGGTCGATGACCACGCAGGCATGCGCGCTCGCGCGTGTCACGGCGCGGCCATGGGCGATCATCATGTCGACCGTGACGCCCCGGGTGCTGTCCATGCCGTAAATCACCATGGCGAGCGAATCGCCGACCAGCAGGAGATCGACGTGGCGGTCGAGCGCCCGGGCGACGGGCGCGGTATAGGCGGTGAGGCAGACGACGGGCGCGCCGCCCTTCCGCGCCGCGATCTCGCGAACGGTGACTCGCTTCCCGGCCGGTACGGCGCACATGGCTCGATCCTCGATGTTGTTCGTGTCGTCCGTCGTTCCGCGGCGCAGTATGCGCGCCCGCGCCCGCCTTGAGAAGGGGCCGCGCGCGTGGCGAGGAAATGGGCGAACCCTTGGAAATCCATGCACTCACAGCGGTTCACAATGCTGCGAGGATGGGCCTCCGGGGCTTCCAGTCGGCCTCGAATAAGCGTACATGGGACTCATGCACCGCGCCCTAAGTGGCGGCCCCGGCGGTCAATCGACGGATGGTCGGCGACGGATAGCCGGCTCGCCTACGGAACAACGATCGGTCGGGGTGCTTGAGGCGAATAAACGGGCCTCTCCCAGGTCTACGGAGGACAAGGGTGAAGGACCGGTCCGGGAAAAGGAGAAGACCCTAATGCGTAGCAAGAATTTCAAGAAGCTGGTTGCCGCCGTCGGTGTCGCGAGTTTCGCCGCGACCTCCGCCGTGGCGCTCGCGCCCGCGCGGGCGCAGTGTCAGGCCGCCGCGGTCGCGACCGCGTGTAACCCGTGCAATCCCTGCGCGGCCAAGAATCCGTGCAACCCGTGCAATCCCTGCGCGGCCAAGAACCCCTGCAACCCCTGCGCCGCCGCGAACCCGTGCAATCCTTGCGCGGCGAAGAAGGCTTGTAACCCCTGCAATCCCTGCGCGGCGAACTAGCCTAGGCTAGCTTGTCGTCAGGTAACGCCGCCTTCGCCCGTCCCCCCAGGCAAGGCGGCGTTTTCTTTTCCGGCCCATGCCGGGATCGAAACCGAGGCGCGGCGCCCTCGCGGACGTCGCGCCTTCTCGTTCCAAGGAACGCGCCGGCAAGCGCTTGAACGCCCGACGACGGGCCATGGGGCGGGCGGGAACAAAAGCCCCGCGCGCTTGACCCGGGAGGGAGTGGGCCACTAAAAGGGTCCATGCTCGGTTTCAGTCTCCAAAAGCTCATCGTGCTGGCCGTAGTCATCGCCGCGGTCTGGTACGGGTTCAAGTTCCTCGGTCGGCTCGACCAGGCGCGCAAGGCGTCCGAGCGCCGGGTCGCCGGAGACGGGCGTGCCCGCCGCCCCTCGGCCAAGCGCGCGGCGCGCGACCTGGGCGCCGAGGACATGGTCCGTTGCGATGCCTGCGGCGCCTATGTGGCGCAGAACGGCGTCGTTTCCTGCGGGCGCGACGATTGCCCCTACCCCGGCTGAGCTCGCCCGCGTCCTCGTCCGCCTCGGTCCCGCCCGCCTTGACATCTCCCCGGGGGACCCTTACCTTGCGCCGCAACATCGAACGCGGCCGCGGCCCCTTTCGGGCGAGCGCCGGGTCGAGCCGGTAACGGGAACGAGCGGACCATGGCGAGCTCGCGCGGGAAGGCCCCGTCGTTTCAAGACCTTATCTTGACGCTCCAGCGCTTTTGGGCGGCGCGCGGCTGCGTCATCCTTCAGCCCTATGATCTCGAGGTGGGGGCGGGGACCTTCCACCCGGCGACCACGCTGCGCGCCCTCGGCCCCGAGCCCTGGAACGCGGCCTATGTCCAACCCTCGCGCCGTCCCAAGGACGGCCGCTACGGCGAGAACCCCAACCGGCTTCAGCACTACTACCAGTTCCAGGTCATCCTCAAGCCGTCGCCCGCCGACATCCAGGAGCAATATCTCGCGAGCCTCGCCGCGCTCGGCATCGACGCGGGCATGCACGACATCCGCTTCGTCGAGGACGACTGGGAGAGCCCGACGCTCGGCGCCTGGGGGCTCGGCTGGGAGGTCTGGTGCGACGGCATGGAGGTCTCGCAGTTCACCTATTTCCAGCAGGTGGGCGGGATCGACTGCGACCCGGTCTCGGGCGAGATCACCTATGGGCTCGAACGGCTGGCGATGTACGTCCAGGGCGTCGAGAACGTCTACGACCTCGACTGGAACGGCCTGCCGGCGGGCGCGGGCGGCGTGCGCTACGGCGACGTGTTCCTGCGCGCCGAGCGCGAGTTCTCGGCCTATAATTTCGAATACGCCGACGCGGCCGCGCTCGAACGCCATTTCGTCGACGCCGAGGCCGCCTGCGCGATGCTGCTCGACAAGGGGCTCGCGCTGCCGGCCTACGACCAGTGCATGAAGACGAGCCATCTGTTCAACCTGCTGGACGCGCGCGGCGTGATCAGCGTGACCGAGCGCGCCGCCTATATCGCCCGGGTCCGGGCGCTCGCCAAGGGATGCTGCGCCGCGTGGCTCGCCCATGGCTCCGCGGCCAAGACAAGCGACGCGGGCGGGGCGGGCTGACCGTGGCCGAGCTTCTGATCGAGCTGTTCTCCGAGGAGATTCCGGCGCGCATGCAGGACCGCGCCGCCGCCGATCTCAAGCGCCTGGTCTGCGCCGGGCTCGACGAGGCCGGGCTCGCTTATGCGCGCGCCGAGGCCTTCGCCACGCCGCGCCGTCTGACCCTGGTGGTCGACGGCCTGCCCGAAAGACAGCCCGACAGCCGGATCGAGCGCAAGGGACCGCGCGTCGGCGCGCCCGAGAAGGCGGTCGCGGGCTTTCTCAACAGCGTCGGCCTCGCCCGCGACCAGCTCGAGACCCGCGAGACCCCCAAGGGCGCGGTCTACATGGCGGTGATCGAGCGCGCGGGCCGCCCGACGCGCGCGGTGCTGGCCGAGATCCTGCCCACGGCGCTCGCCGCGCTGCCCTGGCCCAAGTCGATGCGCTGGGGTTCCGGAGACCTGCGCTGGGTGCGGCCGCTGCGCCGTATCCTGTGCCTGTTCGACGGCGCGCCCGCGCCCTTCGACTACGCCGGCGTGGAGGTCGGCGGCGAAATCTCGGGCCACCGCTTCCTCGCGCCCGAGCCCTTCGAGGTCCGGGGTTTCGCCGACTACCGCGAGCGTCTGCGCGCCGCCTATGTGATGCTGGACGCGGCCGAGCGGCGCGCGGTGATCGCCGCCGACGTCGCCCGCCTTGCCGAGGCCGAGGGGCTGTCGGTCCGCGCCGATCCGGCGCTGGTGGCCGAGAACGCGGGGCTCGTCGAGTGGCCCGTGGTACTGCTGGGCTCGATCGATCCCGAGTACATGGCGCTGCCGCCCGAGGTGCTGACCACGGCCATGCGAGCGCATCAGAAGTACTTCGCGCTCGCCGATGGGACGGGGGCGCTCGCGCCGCGCTTCGCGCTGGTCGCCAACATGCTCGCGGGCGACGGCGGCAAGCAGATCGTCGCCGGGAACGAGCGCGTGCTGCGCGCGCGGCTCGCCGACGCCCGCTTCTTCTGGGACCAGGACCGCAAGCGGACGCTGGAAAGCCGCGTCCCGGCGCTCGACGCCGTGGTGTTCCACGCCCGCCTCGGCAGCCTCGGCGACAAGGCCGGGCGGATCGCCAAGCTCGCGCGCGCGATCGCCGCCCGCGTGCCCGGGGCCGACCCGGACCAAGCCGAGCGCGCGGGACGTCTGTGCAAGGCCGATCTCACCACCGAGATGGTCGGCGAGTTTCCCGAGCTTCAGGGCATCATGGGGCGCTATTACGCGGCCCACGACGGTGAGGCGGACGCGGTCGCCGAGGCGATCGCCGCGCATTACGCCCCCCAGGGCCCGAACGACGCCTGCCCCAAGGCGCCTGTCAGCGTCTCGGTCGCGCTCGCCGACAAGATCGACACGCTGGTCGGCTTCTGGACGATCGGCGAGACGCCGACCGGCTCGAAGGACCCCTTCGCGCTGCGCCGCGCGGCGCTTGGCGTCATCCGCCTGATCGTCGAGAACCGGCTGCGGCTGTCCCTGATCGACGTGTTCGGGGAAGCGTTCAAGCCCTTGAGCGAGGCGCTGGTCGAGAAGGGCAAGCTCTTACTATTCGATGCCGGCGATTTGCTGCGCTTCTTCGCCGACCGGCTCAAGGTGCATTTGCGCGAGAAGGGCGTGCGCCACGATCTCATTTCCGCGGTGTTCGCGGCACGGCCGGACGACGATCTCGTGCGCCTGCTGGCGCGGGTCGAGGCGCTCGGACAATTCCTCGCGAGCGACGACGGGGCCAATCTGCTCACCGCCTACCGGCGCGCCGCCAATATCGTGCGCATCGAGGAAAAGAGGGACGGCGCGCGCCACGACGGCGCGCCCGATCCGGATTTGTTCGAGGCCGACGAGGAACGCGCTCTCTCCAATGCGCTGAGCAATATAAGAGGTCGCGCGCGCGAGGCGCTCGGGCGCGAGGACTTCGAGGCCGCGATGGCGGCGCTCGCCGCGTTGCGCGCGCCGGTCGATGCGTTCTTCGACCGAGTGACCGTAAACTGCGACCAGCCGGACCGGCGCGAAAACCGCTTGCGGCTTCTCGCGCGGATTCGGACGACCATGGATGAAATCGCCGATTTCTCAAGGATCGAGGGCTAGGGGACAATGACCAAGTGGGTGTACAGCTTCGTGGATGGCCGCGCCGAGGGCGACGCCGCGATGCGCAATCTGCTCGGCGGCAAGGGCGCGGGACTTGCGGAGATGTCCAATCTCGGCCTGCCGGTGCCGCCCGGCTTCACCATCACGACCGAGGTCTGCGCCGCGTATTACGAAAACGACCGCGCCTATCCGGACGGTCTCGCGGATCAGGTCGCGGCGGCGCTCGAGGCGGTCGAGGGGATCATGGAGGCGCGCTTCGGCGACGCCGAGAATCCGCTTCTGGTTTCGGTGCGCTCGGGCGCGCGAGCGTCGATGCCCGGGATGATGGACACGGTCCTCAACCTCGGCCTCAACGCCGCGACCGCCGAGGGGCTCGCGCGCCGCAGCGGCGACGCCCGCTTCGCCTATGACAGCTACCGCCGTTTCATCCAGATGTACGGCGACGTGGTGCTCGGCGTCCCCCACCACGAGTTCGAGGACGTGCTCGAGGCTCACAAGGCCGAGCGCGGCGCGACGCTCGACACCGAGCTCGGTGCCGAGGACTGGAAAACCCTGGTCGGGCGCTACAAGGACCTGGTCCGCGAAAAGCTCGGCAAGCCGTTCCCCGACGATCCCCAAGAGCAGCTTTGGGGGGCGATCGGCGCGGTGTTCGGCTCGTGGATGAACCAGCGCGCGATCACCTACCGCCGGCTGCACGACATCCCCGCGTCCTGGGGCACGGCGGTCAAC
>Ga0114931_10009799_pt1 | contig 11447 bp, 11 predicted proteins | sample 2SBtaG_FD_89579 | JGI IMG/M metagenome (GOLD analysis project Ga0114931, IMG submission 89579) | Deep subsurface microbial communities from Kolumbo volcano to uncover new lineages of life (NeLLi) - 2SBTROV14_V59a metaG | ecosystem: Environmental > Aquatic > Marine > Volcanic | place: Kolumbo...
ACTAGGATATCAAGGGACTAGGATTTAGGATTCAGGGGCTAGTACAGCGGGCGAAAGCCCTCATTTCCCGAGCTCCTAAATCCTAGCCCCTACCCCCTGATCCTACGCCTTTCGCCAAGTTGTCATTGGTAAATTCTCATCTGCCGCTCACCTTAGCACGGGTAGGCCGGAACAAGTTTTTACGCAGTTCCGGAATTTTCGCTAAATGGAAGCCGCCGTAGATTCTACGTGCCGCAGATCGTCGGCTGAGTAGAGCTTCGCGATTGGGCGATCTTTTTCCAAGATTTGATAGCGAATGGCATGGCTGGGGGCGTCCCAGAGCATTTCGCGAATTGTGCCGGTCCGTGGTGTGTTGCGGAAACCGCGCGGCAAGACTTCGACCCAATCGTCGATCTCAAACCCCTCAGAGGCGACTTCTTGCCAAAGGGTGCGGAGTACACGGAGACGTTCCTCGCCGTAGTGGAGAACCACAAAATCGCCGATCTCGCCATCACGTCGATAGATCCGCATGCTGGGGATTCGTTGCCGAGCGAGTTCCACGTCTTCGGGGTGGACCCAATCGTTGCCGTCCTCAGGCCACCAGGGATAGTAGCCGTAGCGAGGGTCGCCGTTTATCGAGATTTCGGGCAAAGAGATATCTGACATGGTCTGCCTCAGCTCTGGGCTAGGGACGAGCCGGCTCGCAGCCCCTCTATTCGTAAGATTACTCATAATCTCCGCCTCAGGCCAGTTGTAGTCTAAGAGCGTCCTATACTTGAAGGAATGTTTTCAGCTGGTTCCCTCGGACTTTTGTTCCATGAATCTTCACGATTTGCTCGCTCACCATGGTATGACGGCCAATCCGTTTGCCGACGAGGATGCACAGACCGACCCGGTATTTCTTGGTCACTGCCGCACGAGTGCGTTCCATCCCAATTGGGATAAGGTTTATGGCGATCCGTCGAGCCCTGCCACGTCGATCGTATTCGGCGAAAAAGGCGCTGGCAAGACGGCTATGCGACTGCAAGTGGCGGCCCAGCTTGAAGAATACAATCGAAACCACCAGACAGGACGCTCGTTTGTTATCGAGTACGACGACTTCAATCCGTTTCTTGATCGATTTGCCGATCGACTCAGTGGGCGCAAACGACGGAACCCGACTAAAGTTTTGGCCGAATGGAAACTATGGGATCACATGGATGCGATTCTCTCGTTAGGAGTCACCAGTCTCGTCGATCGTTTACTAGGTATTTCCCAACCAAGCGGCTCGACGGCAAATGCGTTGCCCGATGATGCCGTGAAACGACTCGATCGTTTTCAAAAACGCGATCTGTTATTGCTGGCCGCCTGTTACGACAATTCGTTGACCGAGGCATTCCAGTCGCGTTGGTATCGATTGCGTCGTAAGCTGTGGTACGTGCCATGGCAAAACTGGGCGACCCGAGGTATTGGCGTCGCCGTGAAAGCGGCAGTGCTTTATTACGTCTTATGGTGGAAAAGGGACTGGACGCTGCTGCTAACCGTTTGGCCTTGGCTAATCATGGCCTTAGGTTGGTCTCTGTGGCTGGCACAAGTATGGCGTTGGTGGTCACAGGCTTTTGGTGTCTCGCGAAACCTGCGCTGTGTGAATCGTGACGTCAACCCGCTGCGACAAGTGTTTATGCAGTTCTCTGGCCGCGACATTAACAGCCAACCTTTGCCCAACAAGAGTCGCACAGACGATCGCTATGAGCTGCTCTACAAGTTCCAAGGACTCTTACAGGCCCTCGGCTTTTCAGGCGTCGTGGTGCTAGTCGACCGGGTGGATGAGCCCCATTTGATCAATGGCTCGCTGGAAAACATGCGCGGTTTGATTTGGTCGATGCTCGATAACAAATTTCTCAAACAGCCTGGGTTGGGGCTCAAGCTGTTGCTTCCGATCGAGCTGTCTGGATTTGTCCAGAATGAAGATCACGATTTCTACCAGCGGGCACGACTCGACAAACAGAACATGATTCCGTCGCTGCAGTGGACTGGCCAATCGCTCTACGATCTGGCAAACGCTCGAGTGTCGGCTTGTGGAGAGGAAGGCGTTTCATCCAAGCTACGAGATCTTTTTGATGAGAGCATCGACGACTCGCGATTGATCGAAGCGTTTGCCTCGCTGCGTGTGCCACGGCAACTGTTCAAGTTTCTTTATCAAGTGCTGGTGGCCCATTGCCAAGCTCATGTCGATAGCCAGCCCTCCTGGAAAGTCGACCCGGCCACGTTCGAAGCACAGCTAGCACTTTTTCAACGCGACCAGCAAAGCACAGACATCGGCCATATTGCCGGCTGATAGCACTTGTACTTTGGCATGTTCTTGACTGCGACAGGCGTTTTTGCCAGACTCCCGCCTCCTGCAAAGTCACGGGGTTGCAACCCCGTGACTTTGGATTGACCACCAATGGAGTGCAGTGATGCGTAAACCCCTACTATTAATCGTTGCCATTGCAGTCGTTGCCGCCAGTGGTTGTGCCAGCAAGACCGACTCTCCTGCCGAGGTGGTTGCCGAGTTTCTAGACGCGGTACGCCAAGGCAACTCCGAATCGGCGAGCACAAAATTGACTCCCTTGGCCCTAAAGCGGATCAAGGAAAACGACATGGATTTCGCGCCCCCTGCGAGCGAGACAGCGAAATTCCGGATCGGCAAGGTCGAAATGTTTGAAGAGGATAAGGCCTTCGTTGAGTCGGTTTGGATCGAGCAAGACCCCGATGGAAAGAACTATGAAGAAGTGATGACCTGGGGGCTTCGGCTCACCGATGAGGGTTGGCGAATTTCGGGAATGGCTGCCCATATCGGGCCCAATCAGCCGCCGATTCTCGTAGATTTCGAGAATCCCGGACAGCTCATGGGCACTCAGACGACGCCTACGCCGAGCCAAAGAGACGTAAATTCTCGCCAAGCACAGCAGCCCGCTCACGATCCGTTCAACCAGACTTCGACGCGTTAGGGAAATGGCGAGTACCGAAATACCCAATCACGAAAGCAAGCCAAAATCCGGAAAAACTAATTTTCTGTGAAGATCTCTGTGAAGATCACTGCATTATTTTGGGATTTTGTGCTTTGGAATTTCTTCGCCATTGGGTATTTCGGTACTCGTCATTTGACCTAAGTCGTTCTCTCTAATGTGATTAGCGTAATCTTGCTGCTGCTCGGTCGTCTTTCCCCCTTTCGCGGGCTCGCCAGGCTTCTTTAGACTTGCAGGATGTTCCAAGCTGGAAGCAGCTTTTGCTGCCCTCTAGCCACTTGACACTCTAAGCAGTAATGTTATTTTAATCGACCTAAGTTAGCTAATCGGTAGAGTCGCTTGGCTTGACCCGGGTAGCTTTAACGGGGGCACTCAGTGCCGAGACGCAGCCTGCACTGGCTGTAGTTGTAGCGGCTGCCACCCTAAAAAATAGAGCGTCAACCCCGCTGCTGCCGTCCGCCGCAGCGTAAAAGGGGCACGGTATTTTGGCGGTCGAGGGATCCTAAATAGAGTAGTTAGTAAGTCGATTAAGACTCACTTTTTTTACTGGCCCATTTTTTTGTTGTTTCAGAGGGAGATTAAGATGAACCGAGTTATTACATTGTCCGCCGCCTTGATGGTGCTGGTCGCCGGATTTGCAGTTGTTGGTCAGAGCCAGGCTGAAGCCGGCTTGTTCAATCGCAACAAGTGCAACAAGTGCTGCAAGCCAGCCAGAAAGTGCCGCAAACCGCGCCGTTCGCGTAAAAAGTGCTGCCAATCTACTTCTTGTTGCCAAGCAGCACCTGCACCATGTGCAGAGGCCGCTCCAGCTTGTAGTGGTTGCGCAGCTCAAGCTTCCTGCTGCGAGACTTGCTGCCTTAGCCGTCGTCAACAGCGCAAGGCTCGTAAAAACTGCTGTGTCCAAACTTGCGGTTGCCAAACCCAAGGCTGCAGTTCTTGTGGCGGTCAGGCTGCTCCGGGTGCAGCTGCAGGTTGCAGCGACTGTGGCGGTGCCGCAGTAGAGGCTCCTACGCCTGCTGAAGAAGCCGCTCCTGAGGCTCCTGCTGGCGATTCGACAACCTGAACAATAGGTTAGTTAGAATAGCAAAAACAAATGCCGGGTTTCGAGCAATCGAAGCCCGGCATTTTTCGTGCGCAGCCGCGATCTGATAGATCGACGGAGTCGCACTACTCTGCCTTCCAGACTATCCCGTCGAGCATCTCGTCAAAATGCTTTTTTGCTGCAGAAATTGTTTTTTGCGGGCCGTAAAGTTTGATAAACCAAGTGCCTCGGCCTTCGGTTGGTACGATCGCCGCCAGCATACGGTAGTTGGGTCGATTTACTGAAGGGCCAAATGGACCGCCAGGTTTGTCTTGATAATCACCCGCAAGGTCGACGAGATGAACTTCTAATCCGCCGATTTTTTTCTTCTCGACTCTCTTTGCGTCTTTCCCCAGGGGATTTCCCTCGCCCGACCTGAATTGACCGACCCACCGTGCGATATTCGCCTCCAGGCCGCCACTGGCTGCCATGATGGTCATTCGGCCCGGCATCTCGTCGTCGCCAATGGACGGAATTGAAAATTCATACTGAACAATTCGACTGCGCGGTTTTACTTTCTTCCAACCGCCATACACCGGCAATTGGAGATGTCCCTCAGCAAGGCCAAGAATTTGCGGCTCGGCCGTAGATTCCGCAGCCTTAGCAACCAGTGGTATCAAAACGGAGGCAACAGTAGCAATAACGAGTTGTTTTTTGAAATTCTTCATCAAGTCCCTTTTTCTATGGGGTCATTCATCGAACAGTCACTGATTGGTAGACAGGTTTTTAAGCCATTTCAACTTTGGTACCACAGAACCAACACCAGCACGATAGCCAGTAGGAGTACCAGTGTACCCAAAGCGACCGATACTCTTCGAGCGCGTTCCTTGCGGTTGCTAGTGATGGGCTTGCGCAGATTGGGAGAAATTGGTTTGTTGGAATAGTGCTGATCGATTTGTACCCCAGGTACACCAGGCGTAATCAAATCTGTCGGAACTGCAGGCACTTCGAGTGCCGGAGTTGGTCTCAGAGTTTCAAGGACTTCGCGGGCGATTTTCCATCTGTCCCAGCCGGTATGCCAAACCCAGCTGTCTTCTGTCACACGGCCCTCGGCGACCCATAATTGCATCAACTCGGTGTTGACCGGTCCATATTGCTCTCCTGAGACAGGTCGCACGTACCAAGAGTCTGGTAAGCTCTGATCGATCGCCGGAGGCAGCGTATCAAGGGGGGCGACAGGGGGAGGGGACACCGATGTCGAAACCTTGGAGGCTTGAATTGGGGCCGATGCAGGCTTTGGCAGCCCAACGGTGGGGCCGACCGGTATGGCCAACCCGCCGCTAAGCTCGGGCACGATAAACTTAGCGTTGCAATCGGGGCAGATTCCTCGCTTTCCGGCGAGAAATGCTTTCACGTTCAATTTATGCCCGTTGGGGCAAACAAACCGAATACCCATGAAGGAGAGGCTTTAGGCTTGAGGCTGGAGGCTGTAGACTAGTATTTTGACACGGCTGGTTCGACGAGTCGCCAAAACTGACGGGTGCCACTGTCAGGCTTGCCCAGCAGTGGAATCTTGTACCCGCTTTACACTGTTGGACAAGCCAGCAGAGACACCCAACATGGCAATCCAGCCATGTTGTAGCGCTAGTGGTAATTATAACCCCTCCTTCCCGACAGCCTAAAGCCTAAAACCTACAGCCTGCCCTATGTCGCTCTGGGAAATCATCCTCTTGGCCATTGTGCAGGGGCTCACCGAGTTCCTGCCGGTTAGCTCCTCTGGACACCTGCTCGTTGCCAACGGGCTGTTAGAATCAATGCGGCGACCGCCAGTGCAAGATCTGCTCGAAGTGAGCATCGTCCTCCACCTCGGCACCCTGGCAGCGGTACTCGCTTTTTACCGGCAAGAAATCTCACTGTTATTCACCTCCGACAGACGCGTGATAGCTCTGTTGGTACTCGGCACGATTCCAGCCGCAATCCTTGGTGTTCTACTGAAGAAGGTAATCGCTGAGCAGCAGAGCGCTCTCGTCCTACAAAACGTGTTACTGGCTGGGTTTATGTTCCCGATCACGGCTCTGCTGCTCGTATGGGCCGAACGACGCACCGCAGGCGATCAGCACTATAGTCAGCTCGGCTGGGACAAAGTCTTGGTAATCGGGCTATTTCAGGCAGTGGCTTTGCTACCTGGAATCTCACGTAGCGGATCGACGATCGCGGCCGGTCTGGCCGTCGGGCTACGACGCGAAGCCGCGGCCACCTTCGCTTTTCTGCTTGCCATACCAGCCATTGCCGGCGCTGGGCTGCTCGAATCGATCGATGTGCTAAAAAGCGGTTCGACCGGCACCCCGATGGGGATTCTCGCGGTCGGCTTTTTTGTGTCCATGATTGTTGGCCTCGGCAGTCTGGCCCTGCTGATACGTTGGGTCCGGCAAGGCCGTCTGACGATGTTCGCCTACTACCTGGTGCCGCTAGGCATCGCGGTGGTCTTGTGGCAAACTTCTAGTCGATAGAGCCAACTGCCAAAATGGCAGCGACACGAACCGGTTCACGGCGATGAAGTCGCTCTGGGCCTATTATGGCAGCGAAGCCTTCTCAGGACTATTTTCGCTAAGCCCTTACAGCGTCGGTACTTGGCGATGTTGACGAGATTGGCGCGCTGATTGCTTTTGTACCCTTGTCAACTGACTACCTCTGCGCCGACACTAGTATTCCTTCGCGGCTTGGTTTTCGGGTGCCACTGCGGGCTCGAAAATTAAGCTGAGACAATGCACTCGAGGATTGACGTTTAGCATCCACTCTCACTCATAAATCACCCATCTCACATCAAACATTTCCTGGAGGACTCCCCCAATGGCAACCGCCACCAAGAAGAAAAGTAAAGTCTCGCTACAACCTTTGGGCGACAAAGTCGTCGTCGAGCGTGAAGAGTCGCTAGACGTCACCACCGGCGGCATCGTGCTGCCCGACAGTGCTCAAGACAAACCTTCGCGCGGTACGATTATTGCCGTCGGCACCGGCCCATTACTCGACGATGGCAGCCGTGGCGAACTGCAAGTCAAGAAAGGCGATCGCGTTTTGTTCACCAGCTATGCTCCCGAGCAAATCAACCTCGACGACGAAGAATACCTGCTGATGAGCGAAAGCGATATTTTGGCTGTGATCGAGTAGAACATTTTTCCAGCCGCGATGCCACGCATCGCAAAATACCTAGCGATGCATGGCATCGCGGCTAATTAAACATACCCACACAAAGGAACCCCACCCATGGCAAAGATGATTGCCTTCGAACAAGAAGCCCGCGATGCAATGCGTCGCGGTGTCAGCCAGCTGGCACGTGCCGTCAAAGTCACACTCGGCCCCAAAGGTCGCAACGTTATTTTGCAGAAGAGTTTTGGCTCGCCGACGGTCACCAAAGACGGCGTGACGGTCGCTAAAGAGATCGAGTTGGAAGACACCTATGAAAACATGGGTGCCCAAATGGTCAAGGAAGTCGCGAGCAAGACTTCCGACGTCGCCGGCGATGGGACGACTACCGCCACGGTGATGGCTGAAGCTATTTTTAATGAAGGTTTGCGAGCCGTCGTTGCGGGTGTCAATCCTGTGCAGATGAAGCAAGGGATCGAGCAAGCCGTCGAGGATATCACGGCCCAACTGCACAAGATGGCCGTCAAAATCAAGTCGGTCGACGAAATGTCGCAAGTTGGCACCGTGGCCAGCAACGGCGATACCGAAATCGGCGACATGCTCGCCAAGGCCATGGAGAAGGTCGGCAAAGATGGCGTCATCACCGTCGACGAAGGCAAGAGCCTCGCCACCGAAGTCGAATGGGTCGAAGGCATGCAGTTCGATCGCGGCTACCTCTCGCCTTACTTCGTCACCGACCCGGCCTCGATGGAGTGCGTACTAGAAGACTGCTACGTACTTGTCCACGAGAAGAAGATCAGCTCGGTCAAAGACATGGTGCCGTGCCTCGAAGCCGTGGTGAACGCTGGCAAGCCGCTGCTGATCGTTGCCGAAGATGTCGATGGCGAAGCACTCGCTACGTTGGTCATCAACCGTCTCCGCGGCACATTTAATATCTGTGCTGTGAAGGCGCCTGGCTTTGGCGATCGTCGAAAGGCCATGCTGGAAGATATTGCCACGCTGACTGGCGGTCAGGCTATTTTTGAGGATCTTGGCATCAAGCTCGAAAGCATCGGCCTGAACGAACTAGGTCGGGCCAAGAAGGTGATCATCAGCAAGGACAACACCACGATCATCGAAGGTGGCGGCAAGAGCAGCGACATCAAGGCTCGCATCGATCAGCTTCGCCGCGAGATCTACAACGCTTCGAGCGATTACGACAAAGAAAAACTCGAAGAGCGGCTGGCCAAGTTGGCCGGTGGCGTGGCAAAAGTAAACGTTGGTGCTGCGACCGAGAGCGAGATGAAGGAAAAGAAAGCTCGCGTCGAAGACGCCCTCCACGCGACCCGCGCGGCTGTGGAAGAAGGCATCCTGCCCGGCGGCGGCGTGGCTCTCTTGCGAGCGAGCAACAAGGTCAATCCTAGCGACCTGAGCGACGATCAGGAAATTGGCTACAACATCGTGCTACGCAGTTGTCGTGCTCCACTGACGGCAATCGCTAGCAACGCCGGCCAAGACGGCGGCATTGTCTGCGAAAAGGTCGTCGAGTCGAAGGGCAACACCGGCTACAACGCCGCGACCGACGAGTACGAAGATCTCGTCAAGGCCGGGGTCATCGACCCCACCAAGGTCACCCGCAGCGCCCTGCAACACGCAGCCAGCGTTGCGACGCTCCTGCTGACGAGCGACGCACTAATTGCCGACGCCCCGAAGAAGGGCAAGAAGGGTGCTGGAGCACCAGGCATGGATGACATGTATTAACGGTTATTTAGCCCCCGGTCACTGACCGGGGGCTAAATATGAATGCTCACAAAAAAGAGGCAGGCACCGAAGTACCTGCCTCTTTTGGTTTTTCTTCGAGCTCGTGACTAAGCTTAGCCGCGAACTTTTACCACTCCGCGACGATTTACGACGACCTTGACCGAATGGCCACAGCAGGCCCAGGTGTAGGTGCCGATCTGACGGCCAAATAGGCCACTTCGCCAGCAGACGGTCGGTGGCTCGGTGCAGCAGCCAGGAACGCAAACCGTCACGTTCTGCGAGCAGCAACTGCAAGGCGGTGCCACGCACAGTGTAGTTTGGATTGGCGCCGGTGGGCAGCAGCAAACTGCTACTGGTGCACAACAGCCATTGTTGGCAAAACTCTGATCTGCCGTGGTCAAAACCGTGACCAAGGCGATTGCGGCAATGACCGCAACTGCATGAAATCGCTTCATTTCAGTGTCCCCCTCTGTAGAACTAGTGATCGATACTGCCAGCAGTCCAGATGTCCGACTGGCTTCCAAAGTCTCATTCTCAACTCTATATCAAGATGGCGATAGTGCAAATTCTGCGAAAAATACGTAGTTTTTGCGGAATACTGTGTTGCAAAATAGCAACACAATACGGCCAAATGCCCCGCCTGTAAATTATTTGGCAGAGGACATCTCCGATTCACTCGCCTGTTGGGCGTAGTGGCGGTTGATCAAGTCATTCTGCAGCCACAGCAGCTTGTTAAAAGCACGGAGCGTGCGGGTCTGGAGCTCAGCGGCCAAGTCCAAGCCAAGAATCGTCGTGAGAAGTGCGTCTGAGACGAAGCCCAGCAGCGCGTTCATTTGCACCAGCGGCACCTCGATAACGGCACTGCCTTGGCCTGGCGTATGCATAGCTCCGACCAGATCTAGGTAGCCGACCATCTTTTCGTCGTATGGCTTGGTGACGAGCGTCGTGAGATAACGGCCGAGGTGCTGCTTCCGAAACTGGATTACCTCGTCGTCCAAGCCGAGCGACTCGATATTATTCGCAACCGAGCCCTCGTAGCCATGTTGGCGAGGTACAAAATGCCGCCAAGTTGCGTCGTACTGAAATAGCCTGTCGTAGACCGCCTCGACTAGTTGGGGCACTATCGGGGCCAAATATTCTGCCGCATTGTGGATGGCGTCGATATCCTCGGCAGTAAATCCCATAAAATCGGTGAGGTACTCAAACCGGTAGGCCAAATCGCTTTCCAGTCGTGCTTCGTCGATTTGCTGCATAACTTTTTATCCTTTACTCGTCGCTCGTCCAGATGACCGCTCGCAGTGGAGGCGGCCCAAGGGTAATATTGGATAAACGCATCCAATCATCGGGCAGGATACAAGGTCCAAATAGGATGTCAAGGTCCGTTACTGTAGGGTAGCACATGATTTCGCAAACCGTCGAATACGCTTTACGTGCCGTGGCACACTTGGCGGCCCAATCGCCGCAAAGTTGTACGACACAACAACTTGCAGAGGTCACGCAGGTTCCGGCAGCCTATCTTGCCAAGGTACTGCAGAATCTCACAAGGTCTGGGATCGTCAAATCACAGCGAGGCATCGGTGGGGGCGTCTCTCTCGCCACAGCACCTGAGTCCCTTACAATTCTCGATGTGGTAAACGCTGTCGATCCGATCCAGCGTATCCTGACATGCCCGCTTGACCTGAAAACCCACACGACAACACTTTGCCCATTGCATCGCAAGCTCGACAGCGCGATGGAAGAAGTAGAAAACGCGTTTCGTTCGACTACTTTGGCAGAAGTGTTGGGCGAGTCGGGCGAGCCGATGCCATTATGTGACGCTCGAATTCAATCTCAGGTTGTCACTTTATCCTCATCCTCAAAAAAGAAGAGCGGGTGAAGGGAAACGAACCCTCGCCTACAGCTTGGGATAACCGAACTTGGGGCAAGGCAGGATGTTCCATTAGCGAAGTGAAACGCTGGCTTGGGCATTCTACAAGTTCCGATATGGCGGATGCCTACATGAAACCCCTCTCGCCCGACAATCGCGAAGTCATCCAGTGGATTGGGAATGCCCTCCGTACCGGCAAGGCAGACTTTCCGGTCAAAGGCAAAAAATAATCGCGATGTAGATGTCGAGAGCGGCGGAAGGGACTCGAACCCTCGACCTTCTGCTTGGGAAGCAGAGACTCTACCAACTGAGTTACCGCCGCAGTTGTGTGAGCCTCTATTCTATTCGCGGTCGAGCTTCATCGCAACGGTGGCTTTGCGAGGTCCAGATTAGCCAAAAAGGTTCCAGGAGCTTGAGCGCAACTCTGTAGTCGCGATTTCTCCCACGCCTCAACGTCGGATACTCGAGCGTAGCGGATACGAACACGCTACTCGTAGGGTATTTAACCCGAGAGCATGGCTGCGACTACGACCTGGCGACGCATGCGTTGTTGTTTACGAATATCCTCTACCTTAAGCCAGCGAACCTGCTTCTTTGAACATACAAGGATAGGCTAAAGCGAAGCAGCAGATAGGAATTTACCTTCATAACCCGCCGCGTCAGCGAGGGATAAGCCGCTCTCCGCCGCATCCCTCGCTGACGCGTC
>Ga0114931_10009800_pt1 | contig 11447 bp, 13 predicted proteins | sample 2SBtaG_FD_89579 | JGI IMG/M metagenome (GOLD analysis project Ga0114931, IMG submission 89579) | Deep subsurface microbial communities from Kolumbo volcano to uncover new lineages of life (NeLLi) - 2SBTROV14_V59a metaG | ecosystem: Environmental > Aquatic > Marine > Volcanic | place: Kolumbo...
AAAGACACCTGTGAACGGGCTTGCTCTTTTTTCTGGTAATATATCAGGACAGGAAGGGAAATATGATTTCCAGGTGTTCTCTATTGAGCCACCAGAGCCATTAAACACACGTATTTATCGTTGTGATAAAACTTTTGTTCTTGATATCATCACAGATATGCTGAATATAAAAGAGGTATATGGATTGATTGTGATGGACAGAAGAGAAGCAGACGTTGCACTTCTCAAAGGAAAAACAATAATCCCTCTGACTAAAGCAAAATCCAATGTTCCAGGAAAGACAAGAGCAGGTGGCCAGTCTGCTGCAAGATATATGAGACTTAGAGAAGATGCAGCAAAGACATTCTACAAAAAAATTGCTGGGCTTATAAAGGATGAATTTCTAGGAAAGGACAATATTAAAGGTATAATTGTTGGTGGACCTGGACCTACTAAATATGATTTCGTGGATGGTAATTTTATTACAGCAGATATTAAGAAAAAAATTATTGGAATCAAAGAATTAGCTTATACAGGTTCATTTGGTCTTCAGGAATTATTGGATAAAAGTGAGGATGTATTGGCTGCAGAAGAAGTAATGGATGAAAAAAAGATCATGAACAGGTTTTTTACATTACTTTCAACAAAACCAAATATGGTAAGCTATGGTTTAGATGATATAAAGCAAAAATTACAAGCCGGTGTTGTTGAAATAGTTTTATTATCAGAAGACGTGGATGAGAAACTTGAAGAAGAATTTGAGAACTTGGCAAAACCTGTTGGAACAGACCTAAAGATAATCAGCACAGAAACCAGGGAAGGTGTTCAGCTTAGGGAAATGGGAATGATTGCAGCAATTCTTAGGTATGAAGTAGTATAGGATTAATCACTTTTAAATAAACTAGTTAATACAAAAGTCTTATTAAGATGGCTGATTTTTCATGTTTATGTCTCTTTCCAAACAAGCATACAAAGGACTCTATCCTGAAAAAGAGCCAACACACAACTTTAAGATAAAATATTCAGGAAAATTCAGTTCATACAATGCAAATGTACATTATTCTTCCAGCATGATGGAGTTTCGTCTTTCACGTGAATGGAAAAGTATATCACAAGATATTAAGATTGGACTATTGCAGACATTGATGCTGAAAGTGTTTAATGAGAAAAAGCAGACAGTTGAAATAGATTTGTATAATATATTCCTTAAGAAAGTTCATGTGACTGCACCAAAAGTCCGAATTGAACCTTTGCTTGCAGAATCATTTCACAGGGTCAATGAGAAGTATTTTAATGGGTTCATGGAAATACCAAATCTTGTTTTTGGGAGGAATTCTTTAAGAAAACTTGGGAGTTATGAATATGGATCAGATACAGTTTCTATCAGTCGTGTTTTAATTGGTAAAGATGAACTTATTGATTATGTAATGTATCATGAACTTTTGCATAAAAAGTTCAAGTATAATGTAAAAAACAACCGTAATTATCATCATACAAGAGAGTTTCGTGATGCAGAAAAATTGTTCATTAATCATGAACTCATGGAACAAAAATTAAAAAGATTACTTAGAAGAAAAAAATTTTTTAGACTTTTTTGACATTGACATCTTATCAACTTTTCCTACACTAGCTTAGTTATTTTAACAACCATTATCCTTTTTTAATCTTGAAATATTTTGTGGAGAATATAAAAGTATTTAAAGGATTATTTCAGATAAAAGCTCTGCACTTTGGGGGTGACAAACAGTGAAGATATTTGGTGACAGCAACTTTAGCAGACTACAGAAAACATTGAAAAATGCATTTTTAAAAATTAAAGATGAATTTGATGATCATAGGGAAACAATCAATCAAAACACAAATGAAATACAGGCAAATTATGAATATCTTTGCAGAATAGATTCTAAGATTGACAAACTAAATGAGAGAATAGACGAAATCACTTTGTTTCTTAAGCCAGAAACTGAACGCAAAAGATACAATGTTTCTCCATTAACAAGAAGAGAAAAAGAAGTTTTTCTTGCAGTCTATGCAAGTGATGAAGCTGTGGGTTATGTAGATATTGCCAAAAGAACAGCTCTTACTGAAAATCTGGTTATATGCTACATATCTAATCTTGTAACAAAAGGAATTCCAATCCTTAAAAAATATACTAATGATTCTGTAAAATTATCAATTGATAATGAATTCAAAGAATATCAAATGAAGGAAAATATTATTGGAATTGATGAGGACTTGTCGCAGAATATTGTTATGTAATTGGCTCCATCCGAAATAGAAGCAATTTGTATTATTTCTGATGTGCCAATGTAATCCTCACTTTTTAGTATGATTTTTTTGAATAAACAATATTTGTCGGTAAAAAGCCGATTTCTTTAGTTAAAATACACACTTTAGTTTGGATAAACCATTCTGGTATTTTACATAATTTTGTTCTTATAATTGGTTACTCTTGTTGGGATAATACCAACAAAAAACGTGAAAATATATTAATTAGAAAAACTTAGTGTTTTTAAGCAAAAATAAGAATATTTAATCTTTTTTTGACCAGAATAATTAGTTAAATATGAAAAGAATTAAACATTTGTTTTTGCCTGGCTTTGACTTATTTTCTCATTCTTGAGTATTCTTTGCAGCTCTCTTATGTATTTTTGTGTAAGATCTAAGTTGTTGTTTATGCGTGCTCTTGCTTTTTCAAAGCCTTGTTCAAGAGTGTTTCCATTGAGTTTGTATCCAATGACAACCTTATGATTTTCGCCAATATAGCTTGTTTTGATAATCAAATCAAGAGTAAGCCATCTTTTTAAGTAATCATACATTGTCTGCCTTGTAATACCTGCAAAATAAGCCATGTCTTCTACAGCCATTATAGCTTTTGTTGGGTTTTTGTATTTTGAGGCTTCTTTTGCACGTTCATAAAGCTCTATAAGGACATGAAACATCTTGTCTGTTGCACCTTTCTTCCTTGGCATAAGCCCTAGCCTCTCTACAAGCATCTTTGCGAGTTCCTCTGAATTTGCATTTATATTAGGCTCTGCATTTGTCAGAATAATCTTGTCTGTTGCGAAATCAATCACCTCCTTAATATGTCAGAAATACCTTAAGACATATTTAAATTTTGTTATATTATCGACAAAAGTCGGAATGATGGATTAAAAGTTTTAAGCAATGTTAAATTTTTTTAGGAGTTTTTTGTAGAGTGGTTGCTTTTCCATCTTTAGTTTCATATTAGGAGCATAATTTGGGTGTTTTTCAATTAGATTTCTATACCTTCTTTGTGCTTCTTCATCGTTTATTTCTTTTATATCTCGAATATTTATGGGTCTTTTGTTCCCAAAATATACTTCATCTCTCTCTCCTATAATAAGCAGTTCAAGATTTTTTTTTGCTTTGAAATGTGCTCTTGCTCGCGTATGTCCACCATCCTTAGTCATTAATTTTATTCCTTCGTCATTTGCTTTTGCAAGTTCAGTTAGTTGATATGTATTTGGATTAATTTGATATGCATAAACAGGTGGGGTTTTTAAGTTTTCATACACTAATTTTTGAACAAGAGCATCTACTATTGGTGCTTCTTTTTCACCTTCCCATCCAAATAAGTCTTTCTTACGAAGGTTGATTTTTCTTATTTTTGCCTCATCTTCAGTATAATCTTTATCCATATCTTTTCACAAGCCCTCATAGTATTTAAATTTTTCCATTATTTACCATATATAAGTGGTAACAAAATGGAAAAATTTAAGTAAAATATAAATAGAATCTATATACTCGCTAGAAAATGACAAAAGAAACAATGCCAACAATTCTCAGGAGAAGAACTATAAATGGAATAGTTGAAGAGACCAGAATATCTGCCGATGATACACAGGCAAACCCTTATGATGTAAACACAAAACAAAATACTAATCTTGAACACTCGCGTGCTCAACGAAAGCATAATTATGATACATCTTCTGGCATGGATGGTGAAATCAAAAAATATCTTAGAAAACATTTTCATGAAGAAATTGTGATCTGTGGTGTTAAATTAAACACAATAGGAAGTTACTTTAAAAAAGGCAGTGAGTATAGAACCATAGAAGAGGAGAATGCCTTAAAAGAATTACATAGATACTTCAAAAAATAATACTTATAATTTATGGTTATTGCTTAAACCTTTCTATCATACTCAAATAAACGCTTAATTAGGGTTGTTTTTTTCATAATCCTTAGAGGTCCCATAAAAATGCTACTTTTTGACAAAAAGTTTTAGTTGTTTTCTTATTCGGCATTTTCCCGAATGAGGGGGTGGGCAGCAAACCATAAAATTCTGGGATTATCCCGAATAGTCGGTATAATCTCGAATAACTCATGTTTTTATGGGATTATCCCGACAAAATAGTTTAAGGGTGGTTTTCTGTAGAAGGGGGCCTAAAGAATCTAAAACATGGTAAAGTGAATGGATTCTATGGGTTCATTGATTGTTTATGGCATTATTCCGACAGAAGTGCATCAGTATACATATTTAGTGCCAAAAACAACACTGACATTAATTATTCAATTTTACAATGAAAGGACTATTAAAATCATGATTATCAATTAAGTTGATGCCAAAAACATTTAAGCATAAATTTAATCATTAAATTCTAGAAGTTTTTAATCAAGAACAAAAATATTTAATTATGTTTTTGATTAAAACTTTTAGGTTCTTTTTAAATTCTTTTAGCAAAAGAAAGACCACAAAATTTTAATCAAATCTTAGAAGTTTTGATTACTCAATTATTATATCTATCTCAGCTTTCTGGATATCATTATGAATTTTCTTGAGTGTTTTTTCTTCATAACCAAGAATCACGCCCTCTTCATGAATATCAAAAAGAAGACTTTTTATTTTTTGCTTTTGCACATCGATGGGTTCTGTAAAAAAATGAATCTGTCTTACTAAAACAGGTTCAAGAGTCTCAATCTGTTTTTTTAGCTGTACTAATTCATGCCTCATATCCATCTCATCACTGAGCATTGTAGTATTTTCCTCAAATTCACTGATGTTATCAATCGTCTTCATTGCTTTAAGAACATACCTAACCTCTTTTTCATCACCTTGTTTTTCTGTATCAAATATATTGTATATCTCGTCGATTGACTTATGCAGCTTATCTAAAATTTTGTTTGATGGAGCATTTAGAAATTCTTTTACAATGCTGATTTTTTCATTGTAAGCAATAATATGTCTTTTTAAAGCAATAATATCTGAGTTTACATCAGAATTTATTTTCCGAACAAGCTGGATATGTGGATTCCTGAATAAAATATGGTATAGACCTTTTTTGAAATCCTTTAAGGTGTATTCTTTTTCATCATCATGAACACTGAAATCAAGTGCGAATAATCGTCTTAAAAATGACATGTGTCTAATATGAAAGGAAATAGTATTTAAAACTATTCCTTGTTAAGTTTCAATAGGAATAATCATCAATCTGTCTTTTTCATTCATTATTGCTTTACAAAGTATAGTTATAAGATGATGTGAAAGTTGAAGAATAAAAATCTTGTGCAAGTAGCATTATGAAAGGCAGCAAAAGAGCATAGAATTGTACTTCATGAGTTGTCTGTGATGCCAGATCATATTCACATATTAGCAAGTTTTCATCATGGAATGACGGATTCAAAAGCTCTTCAACTTTAGAATTTGTCTTATGATTCTTGAATTTATTCATATCTCAATGCATCTACAGGCTTAAGTTTTGATGCTTGATATGCAGGAATTACTCCTGATATGATTCCTATAGTTACTGACATTCCTAATGATAAAATTACGCTGTTCAAACTTATTATAGTTCCTGCAGAACTCATTCTGCTCATTATTCCTCCTGCTTCACCCATTAATGAGGGGAGGATTCCAGATAATAAATATCCAAATACAACACCTAACAATCCTCCGATTAATCCAATTAAAGCAGCGTTTAGTAAGAAAATAATCATTATATCATTGTTTCTAGCACCTATAGCTTTCATGATTCCAATTTCTTTTGTTTTTTCAATAACTGATGTAAACATGCTATTTGCTATTCCAACTGCTCCAACAAGTAAAGCTACTGCTGCTATTGCTGTAAGAAATGTTGTCATAGAGCTCATCATTTCTGCTCTTGCTTCATTAGATTGAGCGTTTGACCTAATTGTAAAATCTTTTTTATCTTTAGTTACGTGTCTACTTATTAAAAATTTACTTTCAATGTTTTCTATTGATTGTTCTAATTGATCTTCATCTTTTATTTGAATTACAACGGAATCATATACGCCTTTCTCTTTATCTTCGAGGATTTCATAGGCAGTATTAATCGGCATATAAACTGAAGTACTTGAATCATCTAGAATTCCAACTATTCTAAATAATTTATCTTCAATTGTAACTAATTGATTGACTCCAAGATTCTTATCAAAGAATCCATTAGCGATTTTTCCTCCGACAACAACTACATTAGAATCAGAAGGACCCAACATTCTTCCTTCTGCAACTTTAGATATTGTGATTTGTGACCATGTAGCAGGATCAACACCAGTAACACTAACAGATCCTTTTTCTGCAACATAATAAATATCTGCAGATCCTTTTATCTGAGTGTCTAATAATTTAATATCGCTTATTCCTTTTAGAACTTGAAGGTCTGTTTTATCTATTACAATTTCTTCTTCACTAGCAGTTGCACCTCCACCACCACCTGAATCTCCTCTTCCATGACCAAATCCTTGAGCTTTTGATGCTCCTGCAGTTAAAGTTAGAATATTTCCTCCTAAGTCTCCTAACTGGGAAGTCATGTCTTGTTGTAGAGCATCTCCCATTGAAATAATGGAGATTACTGCTGCAACACCAATAACTATTCCTAAAATAGTTAGCCAACTTCTCACTTGAGCATGCAAAACCATATTTAGTGCATGCTTAAACGACTTACGTAGTTTCATTTTCGCTTGCTCTTTTTATCGAATTTAAATAAGTCTTTAATGGCTTTAAAGTATGTATAATATGAATTCTCAAGTTTTTCTTTTTTGTATTTTTTTCTAACCACTATCACCATACTTAAGATGATTAATCCAAGCAGCACCCATTTGCCGTTAGTCCATAACTGCAACCAGATACTTTGTTGTTGTTTTCCTCTTCCTGCAAAACTAGTCCCTGCTGTTCCCATAATACCTGTTTGAATAGAAGATGAATCAATAAGAACTTCCTTTTCTATTGTGTTTCTGTTCCCCCTTGAATCAGTATATACTATCTCCAGCTTTAATGGTGAATCTTTCGCCATAGAAGGTCTAGTGCCTGCAGTATTTGTTCCAGTATTTCTTGCTCCAGTTCTTGTTGTCCCAATTGTACCTTGCCCAGATTTCTGTAACTTGAAACTTGCAATAGTATAGTCTCCCTCATTTAGGTTTCCAATGATTACAGAATTACTACCTGAAACTTTCCAACCTGACTGATCTGGCACTTTTACAGTGACAGAACTTGCAGAAACACTTCCAATATTTGAAATCGCAAAAGAATATTCTCCGTCTGAACTCCCTGAAAATGCTGCATCAAAGTCTGTTGCTCCACCAACATAAACTCCTGCTTTTGTATTGAGCTTTGTTTCTTCATTTGTTATTGGATTATCATATGTTAATGTTAAATCAAGCTTGTAAAGGTTTGGATCTGCTGTTGCACTCGCAATAACATTAAAAGTTAATTCTGCACTTTCTCCGATTTCAATATATTTTATGTATTTGGTATTATCTGAACCAACAGGCAGGATAATATCATCTTCATTCTCCCAGCTGAAAGTTAGATCTCTTAAAGGAGTTGCACCTACATTATTGATTGTAAATTTTAATGGTGTGATTTTTCCAGGAATAAGTTCAACTTGATCTATATAGATTACTTCAGCACTTTCTTTGTTTTCAATATCCAAAGATAAACTTCTTGTAGTGATTGTAGACGATCCTTCTTCGTATGTTTTAACTTTGAGTTCATATTCTCCTGCAGTAGCATCCTTATCTACTCTAACTTTATACTTTATTATTTTTGTATCGTCACTATAAATGCCTTGATAACCATTAATTGTTCCAATTTTCTGAACTGCTTCATGTCCAGACAATAATTCAAATGGATATTCTGGATCAAGCTCTACAATAACATTATTAGCAGGTTCTCCTCCCTGATTTGTTATACCAATTCTTACTTCTACTATATCTCCAGCAACTGCAGGATCAGGATCTTGATTAACTAAACTAACTGATATTAATGCAGTATTTTCTAATTCTGCTGTTACGAATGTTGATAACATAAGCACTAATAATATCATTACGATTGAAATTAAGTTTTTCTTCATTTTAGTTTCACCTATTTATTTTGACGAACAGATAATATTTGTCCATCTTTTAATTCGATAATTGTTTTTGCATATTTTGCCAGGTTTAGATCATGAGTAACCATGATTATGGTTTTACCTTCATCTTTCCATAGTTTTGAAAGCATAGATAAAATCTGCTTTCCTGTAACGCTGTCCAACGCTCCTGTTGGCTCATCAGCAAGAATTATTTCAGGATCTGTAGCAAGACTTCTAGCAATAGAAACTCTTTGCTGTTGACCTCCAGAAAGTTGAGTAGGAAGATGATGCCCTTTATCACTTAATCCAACAATTTCAAGAATTTTTTTAGCTCTAATATTTGCTTCATTGTCATTGAGTTCTTGAAATTCCATTGGCAACAGAACATTTTCAAAAGCACTTATGGAAGGAATCAAATTATATTGTTGAAAAATGAAACCAATAGTTTTCCCCCTTAGACTTGCAAGATTTGATTCACTCAATTTTGTTATATCTTTATTTTTCAGAAATATGCTTCCTTCTGTAGGTAAGTCAAGGCAACCAATTAAGTTCATCATAGTTGACTTTCCACTTCCTGAAGCACCAATTATTGCAACAAAATCTCCTTTTTTAATTTCAACACTAACTTTTTTTAGTGCAGGTACTTCTACTTCACCCATCTGATATATTTTGGATACTTTTTCTAATTGAAGCAAAGTAGAATTTTGTTTCATTTTATTCTCTCCTTTTGTTATTCATTTTACATATCAAAAGATCTTCTTGATATTCACAAAAAGATTCAATTTCTCCTATTTTTCCTTTAATAGTACATAAATCTCCTTCTTGTTTATTTTCACATGATTTTTTAGCAATATCTAACCTATCCTGGATCATTTCTGTTCTTTGTTCTTCAGTAAGGTCAGGTCTCATTTTGGTATTATTGCTTTCCTGGATGTCAGGTCTCATTTTGGCATTATTGCCTTCCTTGATATTTTGATTTGAAGAACAACCAGTTAATATTGTTGTAACTAACAAAATTCCAATAATTGCCAGATTTGTTAATCTCATATATTGTATTTGATAGAATTGCCTTTATAAATAAGGTGGACTACAAGTGCACACTTAGAATTCATTTTATGGACTCTCAGTCCACTTGTTTTATAAATATTTAAATAGGTTTTAACTATTATTATGCTTATGCCGCCTTTTTTAGACCCAGTGAGATTAGGAGTTGAATTTGCTTATTCAGCAATAGTTGTATTTCTTTGCATTTTTGTTTATTTCAGAACTAAAGAGATGTTTTCTTTAACTAAGCACAAAGGCATTCAATATTTTAGAACTGCATTTTTATTTTTTGGTTTGGCATATGCTTCAAGATTCATTTTTTATATTATTCAGTTTGGTATTAGCTCGTTTGATATCTTTGTTCCACGAAGAATCTTATTTCCTTTATCATTTTCTCTGGTTGCTTATTTTAGTACAATTGCACTGGCATATCTTGTTTATAGTACTTTTTGGAAACGATTTAATCATAAACATTTCATCTTGTTTTCTAACATAATTGCATTAATTGTTGTTCTGATATCTTATTTAACCCGTTCACCACTGATGGTTGCTATGGTGCAATTACCAATTTTAGGGTTTATTCTTTTTGTAAATTACAGGAAAAAGAAAAGCCATACAAAATATCTGTATCTTTTGTTGTCTTTATTTTGGATGATTAATCTTATAGTTATTCATTCAAGAAGATTTATTCCATTTGAATGGGAGATTATTCTTCAAGTGCTATCAGTTGGTGTTTTTGTATACTTAATTTATCGGGTTTTAAAATGGGTGAAGTGAGCAGAAAAAGAGATAGATTAGAGGTAATTTATGATATTCTTAAATTAATCTCCAATAACAATAACTCAATAAAACCAACACCTTTACTTAGAAAATCAAATCTTTCTTCATCAAGTTTTGCAAGTTATTTCATTGAATTGGTTGAAAAAGAATTTGTAAAGGAATTAGAAGATTCCAAAGGGAAGAAATATATCACCTTAACTGACAAAGGATTCAAATACTTGGAAAAATATAGGTGGATTCTTGGTTTTATTGAAGATTTTGATTTGTGATTTTTTTAATAATGCAATTTATTAATAATTTATTGGGATACTTTAATCTATAACAGATTTGGGTAAAGCGTTATATTCTTGTAACGGAAATATAAATGTTTCTATTTTGTTGTTACTAGTAAATTACAAATAAGTAATGGCATGAGTGAATTTTCTCTTTTTGTTTATATTAGAATGTAGTTCTGCCCTTGAATCTTTATACTTAATGGTACTTCGTGCTAAAAGTTGGTTTTTTTCTCAATTTTACGGACACAGGTTTCTCACACAAAGTTTGCTGCAGCAAACTTTAATTTACAAAGCAAATTAAGTATGGGAAAAGTATATAACAGGGCCGCAGTTTATGGAAGATTTCAACCACTATTACACATAATTCATTTTTACGCATATATTTCTACTGCATTTTAAATTGCTCAAAAAGTGACAATTTTAATTTTTTTATTTCTTTTGATATTTCTTTCATGTTTTTTGTTTTTCGTGTATGCAGGAAAAGCTTGACAAGGACATATTTTTTTTAAAGTCCAACATATGTTTTTTTAATGTTTTTATGTTCCACCCAAGATATTCATTAAGTTGTACAGCAAGTTTTATACAGTTGTTTCTGAAAGGTTTTTCATAGAGCCTGTTCTCAAATTCACTGCAAAATATCTTATTAAAAAGGTTCATCAAAAAATAATAGAAAAAGCATACATAAAAAAATTACGCTGTTACAGCAATTCTTTCTGATTTTGGCTTGGAAAGCATTGTTTCATCATTAATTACTTGTACAGCTAATTTTCCATAATCCTCTGCGCCCCTGCTACTTTTCGCATACGAAAAAATAGATTTGTGTTGTTCAGGAGCTTCTTTTAACTTTGAATTTATTCTAATCGGATAGCTTATGATGTCATAATAGATATTGTTCATTATTTCAAGAATACTTTTGCAAATATTATTCCTCTGGTCGTAAAGTGTAGGGATTATTTTTGTAACACGCAATGTGTGGTCATACTCCTCATTCATTGAATCAATGAATTTAAATGTGTTTGTTGTACCCCTAAGACCA
>Ga0114931_10009801_pt1 | contig 11447 bp, 4 predicted proteins | sample 2SBtaG_FD_89579 | JGI IMG/M metagenome (GOLD analysis project Ga0114931, IMG submission 89579) | Deep subsurface microbial communities from Kolumbo volcano to uncover new lineages of life (NeLLi) - 2SBTROV14_V59a metaG | ecosystem: Environmental > Aquatic > Marine > Volcanic | place: Kolumbo...
ATGCAGGTGAACCTCTCGAAATTCCCAATTTATCAGGTTCGTTCAGCGTGTCTCCTCGCGATATAAACGCTCCCGGTTTTTTGAAGTGGGGACGCCTTCGTTATGCCGACAAACACTATTTGAAATTTGAAGACGGCCCCTATTGGATTCGTGGAGGTGTGGACTCGCCCGAAAATTTCTTGGCTTACGCGGGATTTAAGCGGACGGTGCCTCGGCATAAGTATGCCGACCATGTCTCAGATTGGCGTGAGGGCGACCCTGACTGGGCCGACGGAAAAGGCCGCGGAATTATTGGGGCGCTAAACTATCTAGCCAGCCAACACGTGAACAGCATTTACTTTCTCACCATGAATATCGGCGGAGATGGTCAAGATGTTTGGCCATGGAAAAGTCCTCTCGATCCGAAGGGAAATCCTAACAACGACAATCTTCATTTCGACACGGGCAAGCTGCGACAATGGGAGGTTGTTTTCGCTCACGCTCAGCGATTGGGTATTGCTTTGCATGTCGTACTAAATGAAGCGGAAGAGGCCAATAAGCGAGAACTTGATAACGGGGAACTCGGCCCCGAGAGAAAACTATACTATCGAGAGCTAATCGCCCGATTTGGCCACCACTTGGCACTTCAGTGGAATCTTTGCGAAGAATACAACATCGCATTCAACTACGGGGCAGATCGCCTCCGCGACTTCGCCGAATACGTTCGCGCCGTCGATCCTTACGACCACCCAATCACCGTGCATAGCGCCGGCGATCCTGTCGTGGCACTCCGATTTACCTTTGGCGATACTCGGTTTGACTTGACATCGATTCAGTGCAATCAGCTACCCATTCATGAAGTCACCGAAGCAATTTACCGCGAGACAGAAAAGGCAGGGCGACCTCTCCCGGTTAGTCTTGACGAGTTTACGGTAGACCGGGGACAAAATGCGTCTTTTCTGCCCGTCGACAATGCGGCAGGCCACCGTCGTGAAAAGATTTGGCCAACGTACTTTTCCGGTGGAATGATTGAGTTCATTCTTGAAGATCTACTCGCAGTCGAGAGTTTTAAGAAACCGGAACTGGAAAAGCTGTGGCAATACGTTTGGTATGCGCGCCATTTTATGGAAGAACACCTTCCCTACTGGGAGATGGAGCCGGCGGATGAGTTGGCTCAAGGTGGAGAGACACTGCCTGTTGGGATCGGAGGCGGTCGAACCGTATCCATGGGGCCTCAAGTCTTGGCCAAACGAGGTGAAGTCTATGCGGTCTATCTTCCCGTCTGCACATCAACTGGTACGCTTGATTTGTCTGACCTAGACGGCATAGCCAAACAACGCTGGTTCAATCCACGCACGGGAACTTTTGAAGGAGATCCCAAAATGGTAAACGGCGGGGTGCGGCTTGATTTTGGCCCGCCCCCGTCAACGCCAGATTCGGATTGGGTAGTTCTGATTGAGAGAAAGGAAAATCGGTCGCAATCTGAGAAGCAATTTCCGGGCAATCATTGGGAAAGATCTTCGTCGGAATTCGTTGGGCTTGATTCAAGCAAGCTGGACGAGTTCATACGGCGTATTGGCGGCGATGGGTGTATCGTGCGTGATGGCTACGTGGTGAAAACTTGGGGGCATTATGATGCCAATGCAGATTGGGCATCGGCGGCGAAGCCCCTCTTAAGCACACTTCTGTTGCTTGCCGTTCAAGAAGGTCGGCTTGAAAGTGTCGACGCCTTAGTCAAAGACACCGGGTGGCCATTCTCGAAGAAGGATGCCCCGATGACCTATCGCCATCTGGCAAATATGGTCAGCGGTTATGCCTGTGGAGAAGCACCTGGCAAGGCCTGGGGCTATAACGATTTCGCGATTCAGCTTTACGCACGTTCGCTGGAGAAAATATTTGGGCAGCCGCTGAATCAAGCGTTTACCCAACCTCTGGCCGCACTTGACTTTGAAGATGGCAATTTATTTGGCTCGCGTAATGGCGCAGGGGTCACCGCCAGTCCACGTGATTTTGCTCGCCTTGGCATGCTGTGGCTTAACCGAGGACAATGGAAAGGAAAACAGGTAATTTCGCCCCTGTTGATCAAAGAGTTCCTGCGACCGGGAGTGCCCGACAATTTACCTCGCACCTCTTTGCCAGGAACCGACTATCTAGGAATCGGCAGCTATGGAGGCTGGACCAACCAAACTGCCTACGAACCCGGCGGCTACGGATTTAATCTTTGGTTTAATAGTCGACAATCGACCGGCTCCTTGACTTGGCCAGACTTGCCGGAGGATACCTATCAAGCCAATGGCATGTGGAATCGCGACACGGTTACAATAATTCCTAGCCTACAAATGGTAGTGGCCGTGCGCGGTGCAAAGCAGAGCAAATTTGAACCTGGAAATCCGTCGAATAAATTCAATCAAATGATGTCACTCCTCGTAAAAGCTAACACCTCGAACTGAAAGAAAAAGCAACGACGAAATACCCAGCAAGGCTTTGATTTTCTGATCACGCGCCTTTTTCATCTCACATGACAATGCAGTTACACTTCGAATGAATATTTTAGTCTTGCGAGTTTTCAGACGTTACGTAGATCACGCCAACAGATGTCGCTTCTTGCGTGTAGGCGACTCGCTGCTTCAATGATGTCGGGGAAATTGCCAGCCAACCGTGCGCCGAGATGTAGAGGGTGCAGCCCGCTTCCTTCGCAAATCAGGTGGGGCTCGGCAACTGCCGTCTTATAATGGGCTACAGCGGGACACTCTTTGGTGATCGCTTCCAACAATCGGGAACCATCTTGCGCTAAAGGGGCAATCAGCATCGTACGTCGCCGATATCCGCAATCAAGTGGTCCTGTCTCGAATTGCGACAAGGCACTTGAGACCAACCGCGCAGGGTCGTTTGCGGAAGAATTCTTAGTCGAGTCGTTAACTAGCTCGATAAATATTTCTGATAGTACGCGACCCAATTCATTATCTTTAATTTCGTTAATGGGGAGAAATCTGCAGAATTTTGCAATTATTTGAGCACTGGTGGATGCTACCTCCGCATCATCGAGCGGTGGTTGGTTGTTACTTTCCTGCATCTCAAACGTTTCTAGGAAATGTGTGTAAGCTAGGGCAGCGCGTTTTATAACAGCTGTTCTCCTATTCGCTTCATCCGATGAGGGTTCTTCATCTGAAGCGTCAGCAATATCAATGGGAATGTCAGGAAATTGATCAAATATTGCATGTGCAAACTGAGAATTTCCCTGAGAGTCGAATAACTTTGCGTCGCTATCTTTATTATCCGGACACTGCTTCAGCCAATATTCGACAAGAGCTTTCATGAGTTGCTGTTGATGAGTGCAAGCAAATGAGTTGGCCAGCTGTCCAAGATCTACACAGCTAAAAATGCGGAACAAGGATTTGTCCGTCGATGCGACCGAGGTCGAACGAATCGCTTCCATGCCTGGTCCAACCTTGTTTTTCGCTTCAAGTAACAAATAATTTGCGATGGATTGAAACGTTGATTCGAACTTGTCCCTCTCTGACGGAGATGGAACGGCAACCGTATAGATTTCATCGAATGGTCGCTCAGATGATTCATAGTACGAGGCGGCTCCCGGCAGTGGGCTATCCCCACAATTACCGCTCTGCTGAGTGTGGTTAAGTTCGGTGAGCAATGAATACATATTGGCCGCAGCAAGAGAATCCGTGCTCCCGGTATGAAAGGTACTCCCTAGAACACCATGTACTATCACCTCCAGAGAGAGCTCTTTGCAAACCGACCGAACTGCCTGAGCGAGATCGATGATTGTGCCACCTCCTGTGCCGCCACTCATCCCCGCTAGCAAAACCACGCGAACGGGTTTCTGTTTCTCTGCAAGACGATTATTCTCGGTTACAAGCCAATGCAAACGTGTTTGAATAGCGGAAAGAACCAACTTTGCGTGATCGACAATTGCAATCCGCCCAAGCGGTCGAAAACCTCGTGTTTGCAACGATCGAGGAATATTATAGAGCCACCGGCGACTCACCCAGCGCAACAAATCTTGCGATACGTCGCGGTACTGCTTTGGTCGACGCAGCGGGACGTGAAGCATCTCATCGCCTGCCAATGTTTCCCGAGCCTCTGTGTCGGAAGTAACCTTGAGAGACTCTCTTTCGGTGTCGATAGCTAGCCAAGTGATGACAGTCTCGGCCGAGGGTGCAAAAGCATTTACTTGCTGGCGAATCCTCCTGAGCATGCTAATACCTACGCCGCCAACGCCGATAAATAGGGTTGGAGATAAGTCGCTTACTGCACTTCCATCGAAAGCTGGGACTTCAATATCTTCAATTTCGGAGTCCACTTGAGGGAACAACAGCGACGACGCTTCTTCTGTTTGCTTTGCGAGTTGGCGATTTGTTAGGCTTGCTACATTATTATTTTTCGGCAGGACTTGCGTTGCAGCAGTGCTGACGGGTTTTTCTATGTGTTTCGTCTCTAATAAGGCGATAGATTTAGTATCGTCGTTTTCGGTTTGATGGGAGGGTTGAGTGTATTTTTTGCCGGCAAATAAACTAGCTTTTGCAGGGGTAGTACGATCGGTCGATCGCAGTGCCGCTACAAACTCGCGACAACTAGAGAATCGCTTCGCAGGGTCTTTTTCCAACGCCTTTCGAACGACCACGCGGTCTTCATCTCCGAGTGGATTAACGTTTGGCTCGGCTAGAGTATGCTGCTTTGCCAACTGAGCAGGCGTACGTCCGGGAAAGGGGAGCGACCCGGTTAACATGTGTTGATAAACAATCGCTAGGCTATATTGATCGCTACGCGAAGAGGGGTTGTCGTCATATATTTCAGGTGCCGAATAGATAGGGGTCATCCCCCCCATCATCGAGTTGAGCGTTTTTGAGGCCAATTCTTTTACGAGACCAAAATCCGCTACTTTAATATGATCTCCTACCAGCAACAAGTTTTCAGGCTTGACGTCCAGGTGCTGGAGAGAGTGCTGCTCTACTAAGCAATCAAGGGCCTCAGCAGCATCCCAAAGGTAGCTTATAAGCTGCTGACGAGGAATGCCGTCAAGACCTTCTGACAAGCAGTTCTGAAAGGCGTCGCTGAGGCTCATGTCAGCTAACTCAGTGACAATGACGAGCCGGTTGTTGACTATTTCATACCGTTCGATAGAAAGCACAAATGGATGGCGAACGCTTTTTATCCGCTCAAGCGACTTCAGTTCCCTCTCTGCCATACCCTCATCGCAGTGTCCAAAAACAATCTTGATTGCTTTCTCGACACCGCCAGGCGCAGTTGCCTTCCAAACTTCGCCATATCCCCCCGCTCCGAGACGATCCGTGATGGTATATCCCGAAGGTAGTTCAATGCTCTTAGCAATAGCGGTCGACATAGATTTGGTGTGCTGCTCTAGAAAAACAAACTATACTGACGCAACAATGGGATTCGACTTCCGCATGTCATCAGGAATGAAATTTCTTCCAACCGTCAGATTGATTCCAATATCATTGCCTGCTTGATAATCCTCTTCAGCCAAACCATCAGGCAGCACTAACTGGATATCAGCAGCTTCACAGCGCGACACAATTGTCTTCAACTGCTTCAGCCGGCGCGGATGCGATGAAATACCGCGAGCCAAGGTAGGAGCAAGAAACAGTAAATCTGGCAGGGCGAGTTCCATGTCATCAATGCAAGTGGCCCCACCTGAAAATCGGTCAAATGCTAAGTCGGCCCCGAGTGTTCTCAATTCTGAGCATAGAGACTGCGAATCTGGTGATTGAACCGCCCATTCCCATGGCAACATAAATCCCAGCGACTGGTCACTCGATATGCATTCAAAAGCCTGGTCAAGAGCTTCACACAGTCGGTCGTCCAGGCTTGAATACAATTCCACTCGCATCAGAAGGCTGCCTACGGATGAGATTTCGTCTGCATGCTCCGCCGTTAATTTCCAAGTCAACTGTTGTATTCGTGACGCCGCAGAGCAACGATCATAAGCATCGCTAGCATGCAATCGCGATGCCACTGGTTCGTCAACCGAAACTACCGTGGCGTATTCCGATCCCGATAGGCGGTCAATGACGCTGGAACGTCTTAGCGGGATGGTTTGCCACAATAATATTTCACTTAGCGTCCGGGAGTCTAAAGTTGCGTTAGCCAGTTCGACGCCGGAATTTATTTTGCGATTTTCAGTAAGTGGTTGGGTTGCCATACGCTCCATACGTTCTCTGGCAGAGCAGAGAAAAGTGAGTTCCGTCTCAGCGATGGTTATTGAATCACCATCCTCAAGTGGAGCATCAGTAATAGGTTGACCGTTTATCGCAGTTCCGTTGGTGCTGCCTAAGTCGCACAGCCGATAGCCGGCGGAAGTCTGCGTCAGTTGTGCGTGTTCGCGCGATACACTATTCGATTTAATTTGTAGCTGAGTGCATTCGCCGCGTCCCATAATGAACGGAAAATCTTCGATGACAACCGTTCTCAGGGTAGAGCTATTCACCGGATAGAACTCGAACCGCGGCCGAGTATCATTCTCATTGCGCAAAGTTAGTGCCACAGAATCCACACCTCAATTTGATGAAAAAACAGACCACAAATCGCTCCAACTTTTTTCAACGCGAGAGTTGCGCACCTGTAGAACGACCCGATTCTCGCAGAAAAAATATTCCGTCCATAGGAAGCCTAGCATATTGACTTTTCAGACTTACGAATTCGCTAACTCGGATCACTAGAATAAATGCTAAAGTTCTATTGAGTGAAGTTAATGCTTGTCTTACCCTGAATATGAAGAGGTTCACGTGACTTCCGACACAACCCGGTTTCCTGTCATAATCGTCTCTACCGATGTCATTGTCCTGCGGGAGCTCTCGTGGACACTGTCCTCATTCGGTTATCAAGTAATGGCTTCGTCTGATTGGAGTGAACATGCTCCTTGGCAACAGATGGAAGAACCGTCCTTGTTATTGCTAGACGCGCGCGATCAGTCGGAAATCCAAGCCTTGCTGTCATCGCCTCGAACGTCTCCATTTGTCTACCGAATTGCTTTTCGAGGTGCGGTCGCCGAGGGCAATTCAGAACCACTTATGGATGCAGGTATTGACGACTCGATATGCTTTCCCATAAATACGGGAGAATTACTTACTCGACTTAAGAGTGGCCTGCGGCGATTGGAATTTGAGCGCCGGTTTGCCTTGGCAAAGATATTGGACCAGCAGACCGGAATCGCTACCCGAACTGGATTTGTTCGGCAACTAGAACGACAAATGAACAATGAAAGTGAAACTAAGGACGGGGCACTTGTCGTCATTGGTATCGACTTTTTCGATTTGATCTACTCGAAGCATGGCTACTTCGCAGCAGAGGAAGCAAGCACATTGTTGGCTCAATGTCTTAGTGACCAACTCTCCGAAGAAGATTTTTGTGGGGTATTGGATCAAGGTGTCTTTGCTGTGCTTCTTCATGACAGCACGGTCAACGAAGGAGTGCAATTTGCCGAGATTGTTGCCAAAGAAATCGACGCACAAGATACTTCAATAAGCAATAATAAAAACCGGCTTTCCGTTTCGGGTGTTGTTATCAATTGGCCGTGCGGGGCTTCGGCAGGTGATGTTGTTGAACGAGGTTTGGCAGTTCTAACACATGTCAAGTGTTTCGGAGGGGGTCTGATCCTTGACGCAAACAAAGTTGAACAGGATTTTTCCACTTGGCAACAACAACACGACGTTGAATCTCCATCTCCGGCCGTTTTTGCTCGGCATGTAATGGAAGCTTTGCCACTGGTACTGCCTATCGATGGGTTCACATTAACTCATGAGCACAGTTTGGGAATCTATGCCTTGACACCAGACCAAACCTTACCGCCTTGCATTCCGGTAGTTGATGAACATGGTGTTTTACTCGGCGTCCTTGAGCAGAATTCACTTCGCCAGCTGGGAAACGCCGTTTTCCAAGCTTTAGACGAGCATTTAATTCCAGCCCCGGCTACCGTACAAGCCAACCTGCCGTTCGACGAATTGTGCAGCACCATGGAAATGGTAAAGGAAAACTATTTGATTGTTGTCGAGAATAAAAGGCCGATTGGCTATATCACGTCCGAGAATCTAGCCGCTCTGACTGTCGACCCGATTGAAGAACAAGCAAATACGCAGCGAGCACAGAATGAAGTCGATTTGTCATCTCTAGTGGTTTCACTCAACTAACCACTGGTAGCTTGTCTTTTCGTAGAGCCAAGTCATTCTTTGCCACTCATAGCGGTAAAGTAGTTATTCACGGCGTGGTCTAGAATTTCTGTGGTTGCCACCATCGGAAGCTCGTTGTATTCGCAGAAATGCGCCACTTGGTCCAACAGATCGCGTGCATGGCAACGTCGCATAGGACGGTCACACGATTCGAAGTGCTGTGAAATTAGATATTCCAGTGCGTCAAGTGAGCATTCTACTTTCGTCTTTTTTGCAAACACCTCGAATAGTTTCGTAAATTCCTGACGCGATGGCGCTCCGATCTCGATTTTGAATGGAATGCGCCGCAGGAAAGCGTCATCTGCGAGATCGCTAGGCTCCAGGTTGGTTGAAAAGATAATCAATTGCTCGAACGGAACCTCCACTTTTTTTCCGTTTGCCAAGCTTAGGTAGTCAATTCGATTTTCTAATGGGATAATCCAACGATTTAGCAGCTCTGTGGGATTTACTTGTTGGCGTCCAAAGTCGTCGATCAGCAGGCTTCCACAGTTGCTCTTGAGTTGCAATGAGGCCTCGCTGACGTGACTCACCGGGTCATGATGCAACTCGAGACTATCCATTGTCAACTCACCGCCCACGACGACCGTCGGTCGACGAATACGAATCCAGCGTTGATCTTGATCTGAAGTCTTGAGTATTTTACTAATACTCGACTCGATCGGCTCATGACACGACGCATCAAAGAACTTAATGATCTGGCCATCTTCGACGATGGCATGTGGAACTAGAATGTTCTGTCCGAAGCAGCGCGTTATCCGTTGGGCTATGGTTGTTTTTCCGTTCCCCGGGGGACCGTAGATAAACATCCCTTTGCCGGCACTAATGGCAGGACCTAATTGCGCCAGCATTTCAGGCTCAACGTTTATGTCTGAAAACGCCTTTTCGAGCCTGGCACGCTTCGGCTTTTCCGAGCGGATTGTTTGCGCCTGCACCGAGTCTGCATAGTCATCCAATGGCACAGGAGCTGGACCAGTGTAAGCACACTCTTGCAACGCTAGACGAGCACGTTCACGCCCCTGGTCAGTTAGCTGGTAGACGTGATCACCCAGCATTGCCGATCCGGTGGGCGCTATATGCTGTCTCTTCCTTAGTACGGTGAATAGGTCATCAAGAATGGTGAGCCTCAGGCTTATCCTATCTGATATTTGTTTCCCAGATAGTGAGCCTGTGTTTTGGATTACTTTGAGTATTAAATCTTCGACAAGCGTTGCGTTTAAGCCCGTCTCTTCAAGAGTTTTTGGCTCTTCTGGCAAGAAACCCTCATCCAGCCCCAACGCTGAAACTAAAGTCTCCTGCGATTCTGCTTGCGGTGTATTCCAGCCTAATTGACTTTCTGAGGTGGTAGCTTCCGACTCTCGAGATGGTGCTAACCTAGGTAGTTGCTCGTTTGGTGCTTCCTGTGGGTCTTCCTTTGTGCTGGTCGTCAATTTGCGACTTAATTGCCAACCAAAATTGGTTAATTCATACTGTTTAGGCCTATCCACTGCTCGAAGAAGTTGCAGTTCTATTAGTTGAGAAACCGCTTCGCAGCATCTCTTGGCGTAGTTCGGGTCTTGAGGATTATGAAGTTTATGCTTGCCCGATCTGACCGCCGGTCCCCGAGTATCCGATCGGTTTGCTATTTCAAGTTTTCCACCATTTCTAGCAGCTAACTCAAGCACATCTTGCTCTTCCGCTTGTAAGGATTCTGGAGCAGCTAAACTGTGCATTGCATATTTCCTCTGCGGTTTATAGGAGACTCTACGTGAATCGTAGCTTATTCCACCAGCGATTCGGCAGGGCAGGTGCCGAAGGCGTCAACTTTGTTGGTCGCTAGCAACGGCTCTGCACAATACTACTTGGGGGGCACCGACACTTGCTGGCTACTACATGAGGCGAGCGGCAGATAGGAAGATGCTAGCCTGACGAAGATCGAGGATTTAGGGGCTAGTTTAGCGGCGAAAACCCTCATTTCCCTAGCTCCTAAATCCTAGCTCCTTCCCTCTGATCCTACGCCTTTGGTCGAGTTGTCATTGGTAAATTCTCATCTGCCGCTTGCCTTATGGCAGTCGCTGTTCATCTCGAAGGATTTCAAACCGTCTATCCGCATCTGCGGCATGACCTATGTGAGGACTTTGCCCTACTATCTGCAATCGAACGTCATGCTCAAACGGTATCATCGGACGATCAAAGGTGAGTGCATTCGTCTTGGAACGCCGCTGTCGCTCTCCGGCGCAAGACGGTTGGTTACCAATTAAGTTACGGAAGACAACGAAGTTCGCTTGCACCGTGTGTTAGGCTATGTGACGCCGAGCGACAAATTGGTTGGCCGCGAAAAGGCGATTTTCGTCGAGCGCGACCGGAAGCTGAAAGAGGCTCGTGAAAGGCGGGCAGCCAATCGCATGCGTTTGAATGGAGAAATCGCACGCAGTCGTACAGATGCTATACTGAAGACGCCTAGTCGGAGGAGAGGGCTCTGCTGGCGAGCAACCCGAGACCGACGGAAGCAAAGGTCGGGGATGGGTCCGCGTCGTCCTTGGCTACTTCCTCTTTGCTTTTGGCATAATGCGAAAAACGCAATCCAGAAAATACTGCTGTGGTTCCATCCCACGAGCTTATTCGAGTTCGTCAAAACTCATGGTCAGGCTGAACCAGTACAGTTCAACCCTCCAACTTATTATCTAGAACAAAGGCAAGGGGTTTTGAAACTGATTCTGTAGTGCATCCCTCGCACAGAGAAACTTGGGATATCAGAGAATTTACGGAGAAAAATTTGTACAAAAGACATGCTTAACAACTCAACCAATAACGAACATGCTGATTGCCCAACCAAGAAGGTGCTAGATATATTCATCGTTGGCGGGGGAATTGTTGGGGCCGGGCTTGCCCGCGATGCTGCTCTACGTGGCTTACGAACGGCTCTGGTAGAGCAAGGTGATTTCGCTTCGGGGACAAGCAGCAAGTCTTCGCGTCTACTCCATGGGGGGATCCGCTACCTCGCCCAAGGGCGAATCGGTTTGGTTCGCGAGGCAAGCAAGGAAAAAACCATCATTCATCGGATTGCACCACACCTTTCAGACCCGCTGGCCTTCATATTTCCTACGCACCGGCGTGGTGGTTGGTATCGCTGGAAGATTACGATTGGCGTAAAGCTGTATGACCTGCTTTGCGGAAAACGCAACCTGGGACGTAGCTGCAGTCTCAACGTGAGCAAAACGCTCGCCTTGTTGCCAGGCCTTTCAAAACAGGGGCTAACAGGTTCGATTCGCTACTACGATGGGCTCA
>Ga0114931_10009802_pt1 | contig 11446 bp, 9 predicted proteins | sample 2SBtaG_FD_89579 | JGI IMG/M metagenome (GOLD analysis project Ga0114931, IMG submission 89579) | Deep subsurface microbial communities from Kolumbo volcano to uncover new lineages of life (NeLLi) - 2SBTROV14_V59a metaG | ecosystem: Environmental > Aquatic > Marine > Volcanic | place: Kolumbo...
ATGCGTGGCCCGGAGTTCCATCGTGCGTTTTTGCACCAGCTCCTCAAGGTGGTGGCGGTATTTCAACAGCTCATCTTCGATATGCCGGCGCTCCAGTTCGGCTTGGGCGCGGGCCGCAAATGTCGTTACAATGGATTTGGCATTGTCCGGATCGGCAAGAGCATGATCATGCAATACCGCTAAAACCCCCAGCGCTTTTCCGGTTGAGTCGAACAACGGAATCCCCAGGTAGGTTTCCACGTTCATTTCGACCGCGAATGGATTCGGTGGAAAGCCGTTGCGTACATTTTCAACATACAGGCATTCTTTCTGATTCAGAAGGCGTTCGCAGGGAGTGTCTGCGGGGTTGTATACGAAGTTTTCCACGACACGGTTATCCTTCCAGAACGCCAGCGTACGAATTTTATTGCCTTCCCGGTTTGCCAATTCCCCGACGATTGCAAATTTGACGTTGAGCGCCGAGGCCAGATGACTCACCAGTGAGCGGAAAAAATTTTCCCCAATGGCGGAACCCGTGCCTTCCATGATGGACTGTAGTTGATGAAAAATTTTCCGAAACCGTTGCTCGCTTTCAGAAAACTTTTCCAAGGCATGTCGCTTCTCCTCGGCAATCCGGCGTTTTTTGAGAACCTGTTTGATCACCAGGGGCAGCAATTGCAGATAGCCGCCATCGCTGTCCCTGATGACGTAATCCTTCGCGCCCAGTTTTACCGCGTCCACGGCTTTTTTTTCCTCTCCCATGCGGGCCAGCAATATTGCCGGCGGGAGAGGGCCTTGTTCACTCATGGCGCGGAGGACGGACTTTTCATCCATTCCCGGCAAATGGGAATCCATCAGGATCAAGTCGTATTGAATTTTTTCGTGCATGGTCAAACCGGCTTTTCCGTTGGGCGCGAGATCGACTTGACACCCATGCTCTTTCAGAGTGTTTACTACAAGGGAGGGCGAGCCGGTGCCGTCTTCCATATACAGAATGCGGGCAAATTTAAGGCGGGTTGGGACGCTCATTTTTCAATGATTCGGCAAGTTGCCGGAAAAGGCGGATGCAGAGCCGGCTGTCAGCTTCACCGGGATTGATCCTCAGAGATTATTACGCGGTTGCGCCCCTCTTGCTTGGCTTCATACAGCGCTTTGTCTGCCAGGCTGACTAATTTTTCTGGAGAAGAACCTCGTTGAGGAAATAACGTGCCGACTCCCAGGCTGATAGTGACATGCTTGCTCGTGCTGGAGAAGGCATGAGGTATTTTTAAGGATTCCACATTAGCGCGCAGGGTTTCGGCTAACAGAGCCGCGCCTTGCCGGTCGGTATCGGTCAGGATAACGGCAAACTCCTCGCCGCCGTAGCGGGCCGCCAGGTCTCCCGGCCGGTTCAGCGTTTTGGCCATGACGCGGGCGACTTTTTTCAAACATTCGTCTCCCGCCTGGTGTCCGTAGTTATCGTTGTATAATTTGAAAAAGTCGATGTCGGTCATGATCAACGAAAACGGTGTTCCCTGGCGCACCGACCGGTTCCATTCCCTGGCGAGAAACTCGTCGAAATGACGGCGATTGGGGATGCCCGTCAAGCCGTCAAGGTTGGACAGGCGCTTCAAGTGCTTATTCATTTCTATCAGCCGTCTTCGACTTTCCTGTAGTTCATTGGCAATCCGTTTGCGGTCGGAGATTTCCCGTTTGAGTTGTTCGTTGGCTCTCTTCAATTCCTCGTTGCGTTTTTCCACGATACTTTGCAAATCCCGTTTTTCGAGGCAGTTGGCCACCCGCATGGCGAGTTCGCCCCGGTCGCAGGGCTTGAGCAGGTAGTCGGAAGCTCCCAGGCGCAGGGCCTTTATCGCGGAGGATAACGAACCATGCCCGGTTAGAATTAACACGGGAATTTTCGGATCGATCTTTTTGGTTTCTTCGATAACTTGAATTCCATCCGTTCCTTCCATTTTCAGGTCGGTAATAACCATGTCAAAACAGTTTTTTCTTATCTTTCGGATGCCCTCCGGGCCGTTGTTGGCGGTGGTGACCTCGTAGCCCTGGTTTTTCAGGTCGTGGCTCAGGGAGATGAGAATGATTTCCTCATCGTCGATTAAAAGAACGGAAGGGTTCATTAGGGTCTCGTGAACGGCGTCAGCCGGTCGCCAAAAAAGTCGATTCGCTTGTCGTGCCGAGCCTGCCTGTGCCCGATAGGGCGCGAAGCATCCGCCCTGCCGCAGGCTGCAAATTTCATGATAGCATGGTCCCGAAGCGGCTGGATAGTTTCCTGGAGCATTAGCGGAAACCCAAACTCCTTGAACTTTTCGCCGCATAATGATAATGTCGGAAAAACATTAGATCCATTTTTCTGCCCGAACTCCGTTTGGGCTGGGAGGCACAGGACCCCTGTGCTTTTTTTTATTATGTTAAAACCCGGTTTGCAAGAGTTCAAGAAGAAAGCCGGCCAGGGAAATCTGATCCCGGTTTATAAGGAAATTATTGCCGATTTGGAAACGCCGGTTTCCGCATACATGAAGATCGGCCACGGCTCTTATTCCTTTTTGCTGGAAAGCGTCGAAGGCGGGGAAAAATGGGCCAGGTATTGCTTTCTCGGTTGCGACCCCTCCCTGATCGTCCGTATCAAAGACGGGCAAGTTACCGTCAGAAATAACGCGGGCGAGGAGGAAAAAACGCTTGCCGGCAATAACCCCCTTGTCGAACTGAAGAAAATTCTTGCGAGGTACAAACCGGTGCCCACGAAAGGTTTGCCGCGTTTTACCGGCGGCGCCGTCGGATTCATCGGTTATGACGCCGTGCGTTTTTTCGAGGAACTGCCGGACCGCACCACGGACGACCTCAACCTCCCCGATGCGCTTTTCGTGATCACCGATACCTTGCTGATCTTCGACAATGTGGGGCAAACGATCAAGATCGTCTCCAATGCCTTTGTCGAAAATGGCAATTCGAAGGCAGCGTACCGCCGGGCCATTGAGAAAATCGAGTCGATCGAAAACAAGCTCCGGCAAAGTATTCCGAAAAGCAGGGTTTCCGAAAACCGCGATGGCGATGCCGTGCCGCCGCGCTTCGAATCCAATTTTGCGAAAGAGGACTATAAAAAAGCCGTCCTCAAAATAAAGAAATATATCGTCGAAGGCGATGTCATACAAACCGTGCTGGCGCAGCGTTTGAAATTTGAAATCACCCAGGACCCCTTCACCATTTACCGGGCGTTGCGCACCATCAATCCCTCGCCTTACATGTATTACTTGAATTTTGGCGACATTCGCGTGGTCGGTTCCTCTCCGGAGGCTCTGGTTCGCCAGGAAAGCGGGCGGGTGGAAAGCCGGCCTATCGCCGGAACCCGGCCAAGAGGCCTTTCGGAGGAGGAAGACCTGGCGCTGGAGCGCGATCTCCTGAGCGATGAAAAAGAATTGGCGGAACACATCATGCTCGTCGATTTGGGCCGCAACGATCTGGGCCGAATTGCCGAGGTGAGCACCGTGGAGGTGAATGAGAAATTTATCGTGGAACGCTATTCCCATGTCATGCACATCGTTTCCAATGTCCGCTGTCTCTTGAAAAAGGAGTACGATTGTTTTGATGTGCTGAAAGCCACTTTTCCCGCCGGCACGCTGTCCGGCGCTCCGAAAATTCGGGCGATGGAGATTATCGACGAACTGGAACCGACGCGCCGCGGCTTATATGGCGGGGCGGTGGGTTATATCAGTTTTACCGGCAACATGGATGCCGCCATCGCCATTCGCACCCTGGTCATCAAGGGCAACACCGCCTATTTGGGCGTGGGAGGGGGAATCGTCGCCGACTCCGACCCGGAACGGGAATTCGAAGAGACCATGAACAAGGGCAAAGCGCTATTGAAAGCCATCGCGCTGGCCGAGCGGGGATTGGTCCTATGATCCTGATGATCGACAATTATGATTCTTTTACCTACAACCTGGTGCAATACCTCGGAGAGTTGGGCGCCGACGTTCGCGTTTATCGCAACGACAAGATCACCCTCCGGGAAATAGAACACCTGCGCCCGCAAAAAATCGTTATCTCGCCGGGACCGTGTACTCCGGAAAAAGCCGGGATTTCCATAGATACGGTGAAACGCTTTGCCGGGGAAATTCCCCTGCTTGGCGTTTGCCTGGGACACCAGTCGATTGTCGCGGCATTCGGTGGAAAAATTGTCAAGGCGGACAAACTCATGCACGGCAAAACCTCCATGATCCACCATGACGGCAAAGCGGTTTTTAAAAATCTGCCCGACCCCTTCGAGGCGACGCGCTACCATTCGCTGATTGTCAGGAAGGAAGACGTGCCGGACTGCTTGCAGGTGACCGCCGAGACCGCGGACCATGAGGTGATGGGGATTCGCCACAAAGAGTTTTTTGTCGAGGGAATCCAGTTCCATCCCGAGTCCATTCTTACCGAATGCGGCAAGGATTTATTGAAGAATTTTTTGGTGATGTCTCCGGCGCCGGGAAAAACCTGATGATCGCAAATGCGTTGCGAAAAGTGATGGAGGGTCATGATCTTTCCGGGGAAGAGATGGGGGAGGTTATGGCACGGATTATGGACGGTGGGGCGGACCCCATCGAGTTGGGGGCATTTCTGACGGCCTTGCGCATCAAAGGCGAGTCCGTGGCAGAAATCGCCGGCGCGGCACAAGTGATGCGCCAAAGGGCGGTGACTCTGGCCGTATCCGCGGACCCGATTCTCGACACCTGCGGCACGGGTGGCGACGCCGCGGGCACGTTCAACATATCCACCGCCGCTGCTTTTGTCGTCGCGGGATCCGGCATCACCGTCGCCAAGCACGGCAACAGGGCCGTTTCCAGCCGCTCGGGCAGCGCCGATGTCCTGAAATGCCTGGGGGTCAATATCGATGCGGAAACGTATACGGTCGAGCGATGCCTGGAGCGAGTCGGTATTGGATTTTTATTCGCGCCCAGAATGCACCCGGCGATGAAAAATGCCGCCGAAGTCAGAAAGTCGCTGGGGTTCCGAACGATATTCAATCTCCTGGGACCGTTGACCAACCCGGCAGGCGCCCATGCCCAGGTGATTGGCGTGTACGATTCGCGGTGGACGTTTCCTCTGGCTCAGGTATTAAAAAGTCTTGGTTCGCGCCACGCTTTTATCGTCCACGGAGACGATGGGCTGGATGAAATTTCCCTTGCCGCGCCCACACGTGTTTCGGAGTTGAGGAAGGGAGAGATCAGCAATTATAAAATCGAGCCGGAGCAGTTCGGTTTGCGGCGCTGTTCCCCGGACGAATTGACAGGCGGATCGCCGGAGGACAACGCGGCAATTATTCGGAGCATTTTGAGCGGGCACCGGAGTCCTCAGCGGGATGTCGTGGTGTTGAACGCCGCCGCCGCCATCACCGCCGCCGGCAGAACGGATACGTTGCAATCCGCTTTGGCGGTGGCCGAGAACTCGATTGACTGCGGCGCGGCTCAGAAAAAGTTGACGGACCTTTGCCATGTCAGCAATGCTTGAGTTGGCCGGGTCGAACGCAGATACTTCGGCAGTTTGCGTTCACGGCGCGGGGTGTTGGGAGGGCGGATGAGCACCATTCTGGATAACATATTCGCGGATAAAAAAAGCCGGCTGGAGCAGGTGGAAAGACAACTTCCCCTGCGCGCCGTCAAGAACATCATGGGACAGCAGAAACCGGCCCTGAATGTTTCGCAGGCCTTAAAACAGCCCGGCGCATCGCGGATTATCGCCGAAATCAAAAGGCGCAGCCCGTTCAAGGGCGAATTGCGCCAGGATTTCGACGCCATGCAGATCGCCGGCCTTTACGTTGCAAACGGCGCCGCCGCTCTTTCCATTCTTACCGAGGAACTTTATTTCGGCGGCAGTATCGAACTCCTCGGCGCGGCGCGTAATCGCTGGGAGCAGACTCCTTTGTTGCGCAAGGATTTTATTTTTGCCGAATACCAGGTTTATGAATCGCGGGCTTTCGGCGCGGACATGTTTCTTTTGATCGCCACCTGGCTGGATAAAAACCATCTGGCGGATTTGCTGGCTTTAGGCGGGGAAATCGGTTTGACGGCTCTTGTCGAAACCCATCATGAGCGTGACCTGGAAAAAGCATTCGAGGCGGGCGCATCCGTGATCGGCATCAATAACCGGGATTTGACCACGGGCAAAACCGATCTGGACATTGCCCGCCGCTTGCTCAAGCAGGCGGCCTGGCATCCGAAAAATATTCTCGTGTGCGAAAGCGGCATCCGCGGCCGGCAGGAGATTGTGGAGTTTGAAACGTTGGGGGCGCACGCTTTCCTGGTCGGCGAAAGCTTGATGACCGCCGACGATATTCCCGGACAACTTAAAAAACTGATGGGCCATGAGCAAAATCAAGTCTCCGGTTAAAATAAAAATTTGCGGCATAACCGATTTGGCGGATGCCTTGCTGGCGGTTCAATGCGGTGCGGACGCAGTGGGATTTATATTCTATAATAAAAGCCCGCGCTTTGTATCAACGCGCAGGGTGAAGGAAATTGTTTCCGCGCTGCCGCCGTTCGTCAACCGGGTGGGAGTTTTCGTCAACGAATCGGCGGACCGGGTCAACCGCGCCGCCGACGCCTGCCGGCTGGATTATGTTCAACTGCACGGCGATGAATCGCCGGCTTATTGTAAAAAAATGAACCGCAAGGTCATCAAGGCGGTGCGGTTAAAGGATTCCCGTTCGTTGGCGGGCTTGCGTGCTTACCGCGTCTCCGGGTTTTTGCTTGACGCTTATTCCGAGGCGGGGCAAGGCGGCACCGGCCAGCCGTGCGATTGGACCCTGGCGCGCGACGCCAAAAAATACGGGCCGGTGATCCTCGCGGGAGGGTTGAATCCGGGCAATGTCGTCGATGCCATCCTGCGCGTTCGGCCTTACGGCATAGATGTGTGTTCCGGCGTGGAGAAATCGCCGGGAAAGAAGAGTCCGGCGAAAATCCGGGCGTTCTTTCATGCCATTGCCGGCGGCAAAAAATTTTCTTGAGGGAGCGTTCAATGGAGTATGCCCACATTCCGGACAAACAGGGCCACTTTGGGGATTTTGGCGGAAAATTCGTGATCGAAACCCTGATGCCCGCCCTGGACGAATTAGAGAAAGTTTACCGGGAAGCCCGGCAAGACCCGGCCTTCGAGGAGCAACTGGCCTATTACCTGAAAACCTATGTGGGCCGTCCGTCGCCGCTTTATTTTGCGGAAAACCTCACCCGCCACCTGGGCGGCGCAAAAATTTATTTGAAACGGGAGGACTTGAACCATACCGGCGCGCACAAGATCAACAACACCATCGCCGGAGCGTTGCTGACCCTGCGTATGAAAAAGAAACGGGTTATTGCCGAAACCGGCGCCGGACAGCATGGCGTGGCTACGGCCACGGCGGCGGCATTGTTCGGATTGCAATGCGACGTGTTCATGGGCGAGGAGGATATGCGGCGGCAGGAACTCAACGTATTCCGTATGCGGCTGCTGGGCGCTTCGGTGATCCCGGTAACCGCCGGGACGCGCACCCTCAAGGAAGCCACCAGCGAGGCCATCCGCGACTGGATCGCCACCGTGGAAAGCACGCATTACATTATCGGCTCCGTTGTGGGGCCGCATCCTTTCCCGATGATGGTCCGCGATTTCCAAAAAATTATCGGCGAGGAAACGATGACGCAGATCCGTGAGATGGAAGGCCGCCTGCCGGATGCCTGCGTCGCCTGTGTGGGTGGCGGAAGCAATGCCATGGGACTGTTTTACCCGTTTATCCCGCACGAAAACGTTCGCCTGATCGGTGTTGAGGCCGCCGGCCTGGGGTTGGATTCGGGAAAGCATGGCGCCTCCCTGCACCGCGGCACCACCGGCGTGCTTCATGGAATGAAAAGTATTGTCCTGCACGATGCGGACGGCCAGATCAACGAAGCCCACTCCATTTCCGCCGGGCTGGATTACCCCGGCGTCGGTTGCGAGCACAGTTACCTCAAGCAGGCCGGGCGCGCTCAATACGCCGCAGTAACCGACGAAGAAGCCGTCGAAGGATTCAAATTGCTGTCGCGTCAGGAAGGGTTGATCCCGGCCCTGGAGTCGGCGCATGCCATTGCCCATGTGACCCGGCTGGCTCCGCAAATGAAACGGGACGAGATCATTATTATCTGCCTTTCGGGCCGCGGCGATAAGGATGTGCAGCAAGTCGCCGACAGAATTGGGAGAGCCTTGTGACGCGCATCGGCAAACGGTTTCAGGAATTAAAAAAACAAAAAGCGCTGGTCGCTTTTATTACCGCCGGCGACCCCGACCTGGAGACCACCAAAACACTCTTTGACGTGATCGAAAAAAACGGCGCGGATCTCATTGAAATCGGCGTGCCGTTCACCGATCCCCTCGCCGATGGACCCGTTATTTTGCAATCCGCCCTGCGCTCCCTGGAGAGCGGCACTACATTGAAAAAAATTCTTCACATGGTGAGCGAAATCCGCCAAAGCTCCGAACTTCCCATCGTGCTGATGAGCAGCTTTAATCCCGTGTATGTCTATGGTCAAAAAACGTTCGTTGACGATGCTGTCCGGGCGGGGGTCGATGGTGTGATCATTCCCGACTTGCCTCCGGAAGAAGCCGAAGAACTGGCAGGATTCGCCGAAGACGGGGGGCTGGACATGATTTACCTTTTGGCGCCGACCAGCACCGGGGACCGCGTGGCGATGGTGGCCCGGCACAGCCGCGGATTCATTTATTACATCTCCCTGACCGGTGTTACGGGAACGCGGACTTCCCTTGCCGCCGGATTGCAGGAAAAAGTCAAGCAGATCAAAAATGCCGCCCCGACGCCGGTTTTAATCGGGTTTGGTATCTCCGGTCCCGAACAAGCCCATCAAGCCGCGGCGATATCCGATGGCGTCATCATCGGCAGCGCCATCATGAAAATCATCGACCAAACCCCCGACCCCGCCCGGAGAAATATTTTGGTGGGCGATTTTATTGCCGGCGTCAAGCAGGCGATAAAAGGCAGCGACTGACCACCTCCCAGAACAGCCGGATTTTACTTGTGGACTTGGTAGAGTTTCGACAAATTTTCGACCAGCGGATCGCTTACACCAAGCTGTATCGCCTCGTTCAAATATTTTTTTGCCGCATCGGGATTTTTCAGAATCGTAAAAAGAAGCGCCAGGTTGGCATGGGCTTTTCCATGCCGTGGGTCCAGGGCGATCGTGGTTTGGAACATTTTTCGTGCATCCTCAAACCTTTTTTGCAGCGCATACAACCGGCCCAGGGAGTTATAAACTCCCTTATTGGTAGGGTCTAGGCGCATCGAGGCTTTAAGGTATATTTCGGCTTGTGCAAAATCTTTGAGTGCCAGCAGGTTGTCTCCCAGATTAAATAATGCAAAAGCCTGATGGGGTTCGAGGGACAAGGCTTTCCGGTAATTCTTGTTTGCCTCGGCGGGCAGCTTTTTATTATCGTAGACAATCCCTGCCTTGTAATAAGAGGTCCAGAGTTCCGGCACCAGGACGGAAGCTTTTTTGAACGCGGCAATAGCTTCATCCTTTCGTCCATTCTGAAATGACAAGTCTCCCTGCGTGATCAAAGCCGAGGCGATTTTTCGATTGATAATTTCCTGTTGAGTCTTGCCGGGGGCCAGCATACCGACAAGCAGCGTCAATAAAAGCGAAGCCGAAAGCAGGCCGCCCGCGACGTATTTGGATTGCCATCGTTGCGGCTGGCTCGTTTCCGTTTCGGATGGGCAACGCCAGAACAAAATCACCAGCGCAACGCAAATAATCTGCGCCATGGGAAATACGATCAAAAACAGAACGTCCCGGTAGTTCCAGCCGTCCGGATGGCTCAGAAAAAGTAATTTGAAAAAATTGCTGGAGCGCAGCAGCAACTCGGGATGGTTCGACAAAAGCGATGGGATCCCGGATAAAGCTTTCAGCGTAAATTGCGGATCATTGTAGAGCATCGTGATTTTATACTGGATCAGCATAAAATACTGGCCGGCAATGCAAACGCCGACGAAGGCAATGGCCACTGCGTTGAGCCTGCGGTATCGGGCGCATTTGTTCAAAACAGCGGCCAGGCCCAGGGCCAGAACCGGCAAGCTGGAAATCAGGTGACGCTGACTGTAGGAGGCGGAGTCTTCGGGGTACAAAATGATCATTAAAAACAGGCAGCCCAAATAAGCGCCGAACCCGAACCGCAACTGTTTTGAAAACCCGTTTCCCAGAAAAACGCCGACCAGGCCGAGGACCATTAACGGCGCGGACAGCATCAATCCCCATTTCGCGTTCAGAAAAAGTGACGCGACTTTATCCAGGAACGAGGACAAGGAAAAGGCGGTCAGTCCTTGTCCCGCGAAGGCGACGTGCCGCGCCGGCAGGGGAATCCCGTTTAACCGGTGCCACGTCAGGAATTGCGGCAACAGCATCAAGGCGAAAAAACCGCCGAAACACCCGGCACGCACAAACAGGGTTTTGATCTTCTGTGATAACGAAAAATCCTTCCGCGATTGCAGGATGAAAATTTGATCCGCCAGATAGAGCGCCACGAAAGCGATGTCGAGCAAACGCACCATGCACAAAAATCCCAGGACGCCTCCCATGATGGCGTGCTTGTAATTATCCTCCGATGTTCTTTCCCTCAACCAAATCCACAGGAAAACCGCGGCCAGGAAAAACTCTGCCGTGTGCGCCATTCTCTGGCGAATAAAGCTGTAGTAAATTAACGGCGAGCCCAGCCAGATCGCCATTACCGCGATCCATGCGATGAATGGCCGGAAACGTTCTCTCAAGATGTTAAATAAAAAAAGAAGTCCGGCAAACAGGTAGGTTTGCGAAGCCAGGGCGGTTGCCAAATAATAGGGGGCGGAGTATCCATCGACGGAAACGGCGTGGCCCAGCTTGTTGTAGATTAAAGCGGCCAGATGCCCCAGCAGAAAAAACGGTAGAAATAAAATACTTTGGCCGACCTGCCAGTTATTAAATACGTATCCTGTGGGGGTGAACCTTTCGACATGAGCATAATTGCCCTCATTGATAAAGTCGAAATCGCCGTCGAAAAAACCGGACCTCAGGTAGGCATAATATCCCGTGTCATCGCCGGGGTCGATCTGCGCTACGGAGTAATACCCTTTTTGCATCGCCGGCGGTATCCAATCGTTGAACAAACCCAGCGGCGTGAGCAGGAGAAAAAATAAATAAAAAACCCCACCCGACAGGATGAGATATTTTTTGTTCATATCAGCAATAAAACCTTTCGGCAAGACTCAAAAATGAACGCCCCAGCCGCAAGCGGACGGGGTATCCGATAAGAATTTTCATTGAGGAGCCGTGGCAAGCCACGGGGAATAAAACCCACTTGTGGGATTTAAAACAGGCAAAATTGATTTCATCTTTCGAATACTTTAGAATCGGTGACAGGTTGACACGCCGGGCAATGAATTATTGATGCCGAAAAACCCGGCGATTTTCCGGACACCCGGCAATAATTATTTTGA
>Ga0114931_10009803_pt1 | contig 11446 bp, 6 predicted proteins | sample 2SBtaG_FD_89579 | JGI IMG/M metagenome (GOLD analysis project Ga0114931, IMG submission 89579) | Deep subsurface microbial communities from Kolumbo volcano to uncover new lineages of life (NeLLi) - 2SBTROV14_V59a metaG | ecosystem: Environmental > Aquatic > Marine > Volcanic | place: Kolumbo...
AGTTTTTGCGAGGCGTCCCCTGTGCGGCTGAATGGCTTCGGGGGCGAACGCCTGTTTACCTAGCGGATATACTAGCCCCCTCGAGGGGCTGTGTATTTACCGCTTCCAGTGAGGTTAGCGTTCAGACTGCGTCAAACTTTAGCGGCTCAGCCACGTTGGCGTCAGGATCCAGCACGGCCATCCACTCGGACAGATGATGTTCGAGTAACCAGTTTGATTTCACCCAGTTACGTAACACATCACCTTCCCGACGCGTTTCATCAAGGTCACCAATATGTTCGCGTATGGCCTTGATCCAGGCGTCTGGTTTATTGATCACCCGACAGACAGGCGCATCCTGATAGGGTGCAATGTCTGTGGCGATAACCGGCCAACCGAGCATACCATATTCAAGAATACGCAGATTGCTCTTGCACTCGTTGAAACGGTTGTGTTCCAGTGGAGCAACGGCCAGATCCAGGTTCAGTGATGCCAGCTTGTGCGGGTAATCCTCGAAGCTCACGGCGTTATGTATCTCCCTGACATAAGGGCGCAGAACCTGCGGACACATGCCGAAAAACACCCAGTCTACCTCATCGGCAGTTTCGTGAACCACCGCCTCCAGTAATTCAAGATCACCCTGGTGCTGCTGCGCACCCGCCCAGCCGACCCGGGGCCTGTCGCTGCTACGGCGCAGTGAAGGTGATACGTTCCACACCGCTGCGTCCAGGTAATTGGGAACAATCCATACGTCGTCTGCCATGCCTCGCAGTGCGTCGGCAAGCGGTTCGGTCGTCACCACCAGGCGGTCCGCAATCGACAGACACTTGCGTATGCGCTGCTTCATATCCCTGTATACGGTTTTGGAAAACGGGTTCTTGGAAGGCAAGGCGGTAATCAGGTCATCCTGACCAAATACAATAAAGGTATTATTGACGCGTTTGTATTGTTCCATCGCCTCGATGTAGTCATCGTGGCTGGTGTTATGCATAAGTAAAGACACCGGTTGCAGGCGTTCAAGCTCAACCACCGTGGGCAGGGGAATGCTTTTTTTTCCGGCAAGTTCGGTATGGGCACACTGAACCAGACCGGACCCGCGCATCACATCGAGCGGTTGCCTGACCCGGTACTGCCAGGAACCGTAAGAACCCACGCCAAAACTCAGTATACGCGGCGTTTCGCCCGGTTCATGATTCCACACCGGTGCAATGTTGGTTTCAATAGTATAGTCACTACGCAACAGAGAGAGGTTACGGTTATAGGAAGCCTCGCGCGCGAACTGTCCAAGCCAGCGCTCCTGCAGGACTTCCACCTCCCTGCGGGCCTGCGTCTCGCTTGCCGGCACACCATCAATGGCACTGACCGGTCCCATGTGCATCAGCGTCACAAGTGGTGTCCATACGATCTGCCGGCCTGTAGCCCTGATACGCTCGCAAAGATCGATGTCGCGGTACAGATCAATGGCAAGCGTCTGATCAAAACCGCCCGCCTGCTCGAACAGGGATTTTTTCACCAGCAAACAAAGCGCCTGGACTGCACCGACCTCCTGGGCAAGTTGGGCGCGCCCCATGTAACCGTCCGACATCATGTGCAAACCGCTGTGCATGCGTGCGCCCGCACCACGCTTGCCAACGCCGGGCATAACTCCGGCACCAAGTAGTATCTTGTCTTTGTTGACCAGGCGCGGAGCAGTCGCGCCAACCCCCTTGCGCAGCCCGTTGGCCACCAGGCGTGACAGCCAGACGTCCTGCAACACATGGGTATTGTCGTTCAGCCACAACAGGAACTCGCCCTCTGCCTCCCTTGCCAGTCGACCAAGATCCACGGCGGAAACAGGCCGGGTATTGCATTCCAGGCGCAAGATGACATTTGGCACTGACAGAGCCTCAAGTGCCGGAATAACTGACGTAGGAACGGCGGGGTCGACCAGGATGAGAATTTCATAGTTCGGGTAATCGGTTTTTTCCAGAATACCGCGCACCACGTCGACCACGGTTCCGGTACGCTCCCTGGCGACAAGTAAGATACTGACTTTCGGGTGTTCTCGGCTGGCGTAGGAGAGCATGAAACTCCCCGGCACCGCGCCAGCTTCAATCACAGCCTGTTCTTCACAGCGCGCCAGTTGGGCCTGCAGGGCCTGCCTGCGTTGCGACAGATCCGACACATCGTCATCCCCTGCCAGCACGCGATGAAAACGCGGCTCCGCCAGGTGTCCGACAGCTTGTCGCCCATAGCGGTAATGGATACGCAGGATCAGGTCAAACGTACTGCCGTCGGCAAGATCGCCCTCCGCCACGGCCCTGACCGCAGCCGCCCTGAACAGGCAGGCATTGCCGATGTAATCCGTACTGCGCAGAAGGTCCAGGTTGAAATCCGGCTTGAAGCGCGGGTCCTGCAACTCGCCATCCTGCGCAACCCCGTCATCGTCAAAATACAGCACCTGCCACTCGGGATGTTGCTCGAAGGCCGCACAGGCATCACTCAAAAACAGGGGGTCCAGGCGTTCGCCCGCCTTCATGAACACCAGGTAGCCGGTTTCGCCATCAACCACCCCGGGGACAGCCCCGGAACTTTTCTCGATCCACGCCAGTTGCGGGTGCTCCCGGAACAGGGGATCGGGACAGGGCGTATCCGAGAGGACGGCAAGCGTCCAGTTCGGGTAAGCCTGGCCCGACAGCGTATCGAGCGTATCGGCAACCGTAGACAGGTCCGCGCCTGCGGCCTGGACAACCACCTTGACCGTCGGACCATCCGTGCAGCGTACGGTTTCAGGCTCGGCAAGGCGTTTGTTGAACCATTTCCCGTAGCGGTAACGCAAGCCCCATTTCGCGCGAATCCTGTCTTCTTCGATACGGTTGCGCTCGCTGTTACCCGTGAGAGAGTCGCTACTGACAAGGTACAGACCGGTAAAGTAGGGGATAACCTTCATCGTGTGCTCACGCCCGACACGCAACCAGAAATCCTGGTCGCCCAGGGCCATCAGCGATTCATCAAAATAGCCCACCGTATCGTGGAGACTGCGTCGCCACATCGGGTGCGGACCCACCATGCAACGTTCCAGCAGGTCCTCGTAGTCATAGTCCGTCCACACGTACAGGCTGAAAAGGGTTGCGCGATCGAACGGCTGGTGCGGGGTGCGCGTCAGGTAGGTGTAACCGTATGCCAACGCCACTTCGGGCTGGTCGTCCAGAGTGCGGGCCAGTATTTCACAGGCATCATGACGCAGGCGGTCGTTGGTGCTGCAACTGATCAGGTACTCGCCGGTGGCCATCCTGGCGGCAATGTTCCACGCCTCGTAGATTCCGATCCGCTCAGGCATGCGCCGGTAGCGTATATTAGGATATTTCGCCTGGAACTGCTCGACGACGGAACGTTCATCCTGCGGCGACGCTGCATCGATCACGATTACTTCGATCTGGTCGGCAATGGTCTGGCTGACCAGGTCACTCAGGCATTCCCCGATAAAGGCTTCGGAGGCATAGGTGGAAACCAGCGCCGTCACCTTTGGCTGCCCTGCCTGACCGGAGCGGTTGCTTGCTACGCCCTCCCCGGCAATATCGATCCGGTGGCTGTTCCGCCCCACGTGGTCGAGTACACAGTCCGACAGGACAAATACGCCGTACTCCGAAAAAGCTGATTTCCGGCTCTGCCGGTAATAATCCAGGAAGGGTTCGGACGGGAAGAATCGCGTGAACTCCTTGCTGAAATCCTGCATATGGCCGGCATTGTAATTGGCCTCGTGGGTAAGATGAAACGCCCGGGGATTTTCGATTCGTTTGATCTCAATACCCTTTGACAGCATCAGACAAGGCAGCCAGTAATCCCACCAGGGCATTCCGAGCATGAAATTATTTTCCGGTATGGCCTTTGTTACATCGCGGCCCATAAAGAACAGGTCAAAGCCCCGGCGGTAATAACACCCGTCCCCATCTTCCGGGTTGTCGATGTCGATCCGAGAACCGTAGAGCAAGCAGCGCTTCGACTCCCGCCTGATCAGGGCAAGCAGATCACGGCCGGAGCGCAGGATAATATCGGAGTTGATAATACCCACAGTTTCGCGACCAGTCTCCCGCAACGCGGCGAACATGTCGTTTACGTAGACGTAGGGTTTTCCAAGGCGTTTCCTGCCATTCCGCGGTGCAGGGATAAATGTCACACCGGTAAAGTGGACTTTTAGACAATCGATTTCTTCCTGGACATTGAGTGACATCACCTCAAGCCCCAGATCAAGCCAGGACTGTATCGCACGCTGTTGCACTTCAATACGCGAAGGGGCGATGCTGGTTATAACCGCAATCGTCTCTTCAGCACAGGAATTCGGATCATTGTTATTAATTAGCCTGCAATGATCCTGCACAGCGGAATCAATAACGACAGCATCACTTGACACATGGTCTGGTTGGCAACACAGTTGCTCGCGCAAGGTCTCAACTTCCTTGTCTTCAGGGAAATTAACAAGGTACCCCTCAACAAGCGCAAGGGCATCACCACGCAAGTCCATTGCGGCCAGGATATTCCCTCCCGTCAGTATCAAGTCATGGTCGTACGGCTGTTTTTCAAGTCCGTTCGCAAGTGCGGCAACAGCCTTTTCAGTTTCACCCTGATTCCAGTACAGTGCGGCAAGATTGTTGTACGCAAGCGCGGAATCCTCATCAACTGACAATGCATGAATGAATTTTCCTAATGCGCCCTCTATATCGCCCGCCTGAAAAAGTGATTCGCCATCGGCATTAAGTTCCGCATAGTTCGGCGACTGCCCCGGGGGCGAAACGCCATCCAGGCGTCGCATCAGTCCGGCAATCGAAGCATCATCCGGATGAGTTGACAGGTAAGCTTCACAAAGTTCTCGCGCATCCTGCGCGCAATCAAGGGCTATCATGACTTCCACGGAATTTATAACCAGTTCAGGGTGGTCCGGTACAAGCCTCAATCCTGTTGTAAAATACTCCAGGGCCAGCTCAGTCTCCCCTTTTTGCCAGTACAGGACGCCCAGATTGTTGTATCCGTCAGCAAAGCCGGGTGCATGCTGGATCGCCTCAAGAAATTTTGACTCGGCGCCATCTATATCACCATCCTGAAACAGCTTCTCACCGAGAATGCAGAGTCTTTCTTCTCTCAACTCGCTCGCGGGCACTGTTTCAGTTTCTGGTTCGGTAACATTTTGAATACAAGCCGTTAACGGCTTTTCGAGACACCGCTCGGACCAGTAAAGCGCCTCCGAGGCATTCACTGAAAATAGTTCGGGAACATCTTCATCGTACCCGTACGCAGTCATCTGGCTGTAATTTCTCATCCAGAAGACATGCTGCTCAAATTCAGAAAACACGTTTTTCCAGGAGTCCTTTTTTCCGCTCCTGAAAAACCGGGGCGAAGTGGCGTGCAACTCGTCAAATGTTGGTAAATTCCCGGAAACCGCACGAAAGCCGGTAAATTCAGATATCTTTTCAATATAACCGGTTGGATTACTGACCAGTTCTTCAAACTTGATCAGCAAGGTATTGGGCCTTTCTGCGGGTGACCAGGCCTGGACATGTTCACCCCATCCCCCATACTGCGTATCACCGCCTATAACATCCAGCAGGCATTTTGAAACGCCCATGAAGTCCTTGTGAAACCTGAAGAATGAAAGGGTGCTTTCCCGTCCGTCCCGAATGAGATAAATAACCTTGTCACTTTCGCAAACCTCCGATGGATAGTCATGGGTCTTTAGGACAAATACCTCGCTGGAACGTCTAGCACTGCAAATACTAAAACCCTCGGGAAGAAATTCGTGCCCCACAACATCCGACAGTTTCTTGTCCGCCCCGATGTCAAATCGGTCATCATAGATCGAATAGGTTTTTATGTTGAATACACTATTCATTAACACCCGAAAAAAGGTATTACCGCTTCGAGGGTAGGACGCAAGCCAGATAATCATAATTTATACCTAAAGTCAGTGTGGAAAGGTTCAGTAGCCACTGGCAATCCGGGTACAGCACACACATCACCATCACTTACCAAGCAAGTGACATGCCAAAATAGCAATTTCAATAATTACTTAGTGAACATAAAGATGCTGCAAGGCTTGAGGTGTCAAATATACGTCAACGTCTGAACTGGCAAGCAGCCCCGAACGGATGTTGCCTATTTACTCGCGCCGATACGAACTTCTCCGGTCGCTTCGCGTAAAATCACGATCCCAGAGTTTCTCTGCGCTCTCGTCGGTGGTTCCTCGTCCCGCCGATGTCTCATCGCTGAACATAAACGTCCCGTCCTTGAGAAACAGGGAGGTAAATCCCTTGTTGTAATTCCTGAATTTCAAGGTTCTGGTCTGGTACGTGGATATATCATATTCATCGGTATCGTATCCCTTCAGAACATTATTCCAGTGCTGTGTCGGCGCACATCGACAACAACTGTTTGTACCACCAATCCATTCCACAGGGGTTTCCTCCAGGGGATAGGAATTTCCATCAAGCAACTTGCCAGTTTTTGGGAAACAATGCTCTGCACATCCCGTGAACATGCCGTAACGAAGCCCATTGGGCGATAGCTCACCGTAATATCGGTCCATGGCAAACACCATATTTTCTATAAACCCGGGCCTGTAGCCATGATCATCTTCGATCATGCAGATATAGTCCGGCGCATACATCTCCTGCCCCAATTGAAGACACATATTCCTTGCATGAGCCATGGACATATTGTCCGAAAGAATCAGAAAAAAGTCGTTATTCACATTTAAATCACGCAAGTAGCTCCATTTCTCATCTCGCCTGCGCACACTGCTGTCATGCACGATCAGCCTGGCATCATTACGCATGGTCTCCTCCAGCACGCTTGGAAGGACCGCCTGAACAGATTCCAGTTTCTCGAATGTTCCAAATATTGTTAAAAATCGCGTCTTATCCATAGCTAATAGCCTTTATATCCGTTAACCATGCATTGAGAATTTCAAGTTCTATGTGGCTGACAAATTCATTCTTGTGTAACGCTTCATAAACGCCCAACATGTCGTCCTCAATGCTTGAACCAAGTTGCAACTCATCCAGGATCCCGACAAGTTCCTTTATCCGGGTGTAACAGATAATTTCGTCCATAAAATCACGCATCAAATCGTGTTCGTTACGTTCCTGATAAACCGTTGCAGAATGGAAGCCCAGTGCGAAGTTATGCGCGCGCATAATACGTTGAGCCACATATCCACGAAGGATATCGGTAAACCGGAAAGTTACCGTAGAAGGAAGATACATCAGAGGGAAAACCGCGCTTGTCCAGGTTGTGTTCTGTGAGTTGAAGGGACAATAACTGACAAGACTTATATGTACAGGCGGTTTTTTCCGGAAGATACAGGGCGTGTTATCAGTCAGTCTGTATATCGCATCAACATCCGGGTCTTTATCGGCAACCCCCTGCCAGACGCCAATCCGGGCCGGCTTACTCTTTATGGACTCAACTCCCGTACCAATCTCGTCCAGCGGCAGGCCTCTCGGCCATATATTCCGGGTTGAGAAATACTTGTATATATTAAGGTATTTGCCAGACGATGACAGGCATGTTTCATTCTGAAAGTCATAAACTTGCCAGTTCTCATACGGAATATTGTCATCATCTGTGTCATAGATGACACTGGCACCGGATCTAAAGGCATACAGGTAGCCTATATTTTTCCTCGCATAATGGTTATAGGGGAGATAGCTATCAAGCTCAAGTTTCAGTTCAGCCTGCCTGGCCGTTGACAGGAAACCGGGCGAATCCAACTCGGGTGTTTTTTTGTCACCAACAAGAATGAGCCGCCAGCTGTCAAAATTCTCAAAGGCCCTGATTGCAGTTGTCTTCTGATTGACCGTGGTAATAACAATACATTTTTCTATTTTCTCCAAAAGAACACCCCTGACTTTCCCTGATCAAAAACAATTTCATGGATAATCGACCGTCTCAATTACAGATGGCATCACGCGTAACAAAAAAATTAGCAATTCCCATGCCGAAAACATTTCCGGCATGGGAATTGCTTTTATTCATGGACACATAGACGCTAACCCGGAACCTGTCATGGAAAATGAAATGCATCTGGAGACTCTGTTGGAACTGGCTCGCACCAGGAAACAGAACAATACTGTGATCATTACTTTCTCTGACTATCGCTACAAGGATGTTGTCACTAACTGGTTCACCGGCCTGCATCGGCTTAACATCCTAAATTACCTGATTATTTCTCTGGATGAACAGATCCACGCTTTTCTTGACGAGCAAGGCATTCCGAATGTATTACTCAAGATAGATTTCAATCTGGACAGCTTGTGGTTGATGCGAGTAAAGGTTTTCCAGTTTCTGTGTCACAATGGTATTGACTTCATCCATTCCGACACCGATGCCGTCTGGCTCAGGAACCCTATCCCTGAATACTTTACCGCAACAGGGTGTCACATCGTTGCATCACAGGGAACAACATGGCCAAGCGATGTACTCGACGCACAGAGATTTGTCTTCTGCTGCGGTTTGTTTTACGTGCAAAGTTGCAGGCAAACAAAAGCTATTTTTGACGAAATTGCTACAGATATACTGGAAACAGGTGACGATCAAATATCACTGAATCGTATACTCCAGAAAAAAGATCTACGCTGGGATACATCCCGGGCTGAACACTACCACCTGCACTTCAAGGGCAGACAGTTCAAATGTTTCAATACACCGGTTACAGCCTATTCACCGTTGAGCAAGCTCAGTATCGCCCTGCTTCCTCAGCATCTGTTCCAGCGATTACACATGCCGGGTCAACAGGCATATGTAAAACATCTGTTTGCCGAAAAGGATTCCGAAAGCAAACTCGATATGTTTTCCAGAACAGGTAGTCTATTCATTGAACCGGGGCCTGATAGAATCAGCCAGAAAACAACCGGGCCTGGCCACCCTCCCCCTGGAAGACTCGTTGACATCAAACCCGGTCGAAAAAAAAGGTTGTTGGTCTATGGCATGCAATCCAGCGGCGCATCGCTGTTTTCCTACTTCCTTGCCCAGAAAGCAGAATCTCTTGGTATTATAGACCTGAATAACCACAGGCTGGCGCCAGCTCTGCCCTATGAATTTGATATTGTCCTCAAAACAGTGGTTACAACCCGGTGGTCGTTAGAAGACCATATCGAAAACTTCCAACCGGATAAAACCATATTATTTATTAGAAACCCCTGCAGTAACTATTACAGTCTCACAAATAAGGTCTACGCAAACAAGAGCGGTACGGCAGAAGAGAAATTTGCCTTGCTTGACAGCTATTTCGAAGCCCGGGAACAATTCGATCTCACCATCTTCTACGAGGACTTCATTACGGATTTCAGCGGTACAATTACAAAGCTGAAGGAAATCGGCTGGGAAAGTTCCCAGGAACATTACACATTCCCGCGGACACCACAAGAAATATCAGAATTCAACATACGCCACAGTAAATGGTGCCGGGAGAATCCTGCTGCCGAAGGTCCTTCAGGGGGATGGGGCATGGGTAATATACATTCATCCAGCATAAATCTGTCTTTGTCGACAAAGCCTGTAACGCCTGACATCATCGACAAAGTGAAGAAGCTATGTCCCGTCCTACAGGCCTATTATGAAGCACACTCACATCTACCCCCGACTACTAGTCCGGCACACGACATAGCTCTTACACAACAAGCATAATCCGGCGAGACCCCGGGTAGTCAACCTGCCTGTATAGAAATATTTTTTGAAAGCGTGCGCAATATTGCGCAAAATAGCCAGTCTCGAGTAAAGCCATGGTCTCCGACAGGTTTTGGCCTGTCCGACAAAGCGTATATGTTATTTACACATAACCATTCCCAGCACAATTTTTATTTCGAGCAATCTCGTCAAATCACCACAGCATTTATTCTGTTGCTTCTTTCCGCATGCACCAGTCAACCCACACGTAAGGACTTACTGACAAAGAGACCAATCCCGGTACAAACCCGCGCCTGGGAATGTGAACGCAACTTTGCCTTTGTCTCGCGAGAGGAAGGTAAGGTCATCTGGCTGTTCCTGCCCGACCACGCGGTACAGCTCCCGCGTACAGGCGAGGCAAACGGGGCCACCAGCTTTCGCGGTACCGCGATTGTTTTCCGGCAGCATGGCGGGCAGGCCTGGCTTGAACTCCCGGATGCCAGCTATGAGCATTGCCGGAACAATGTCGAACGCGCAGCCCGGGAAACCGCAAAACTCGACGGCGTGGATTTCCAGGCGAGCGGACATGCGCCTGACTGGGTGCTGGACATCACCCTGGACGGCGATATGCGACTGTCCACCGGACCGGACCATACCCGCTACACCTTCCGCACACCCGACCCAATCATCATCGAAAGCGAGCGGGAAACGCTCTACTCAACGCAGAACAGGGCGCACCAGGTTATCGTCGAACTGTCCGGCGTCCCCTGCCGAGACACCACCAGCGGAGAAACCCGGGAAGTTACGGTAAATATCTCGCTCGATGACCGCCGGCTGAAAGGTTGCGGAAGCGCACTGCATTGAACGTATTGTCACGTGAAGCGCACGTCTGGTGGATTGACCCTGAGTCCGTCCACGACCCGGATACCCTGCAATCCTGTCGCAAGCTACTCGATCACGACGAACGAGGGAAACTCGAACGTTTCATGCATGCCAGTGACCGCCACCACTACATGGTGGCCCACACGCTGCTGCGCCAGACACTGTCCCGTTATGCCGATATCGCCCCGGCGAACTGGCGGTTTGTTCACGGCGCCCATGGTCGCCCGGAGATCAGTCCCGATCTCGGAACTCGTCTGCGCTTCAACCTGACGCATACGCCTGGCCTGTGTGTGTGTATCGTCACACTCGACGACGATTGCGGTATCGACGCAGAAAAACTGCGGCAACGATGCAATCCGCTGGGTGTAGCCAGGCGCATGTTCTCGGAATCTGAATATGACGCCCTGACCCACCATGAAGGCCGGAACTTCCTGGAATATTTCTACAAACACTGGACACTGCGTGAAGCCTATGTAAAGGCGCGAGGTATCGGTATCAGTTTCCCGACCCGTCAACTCTGTTTCACGACACACGGCGAAAAAGTTTCAGTGGAATTTGACGATACTGTCGATGACTGCAATAAAAACTGGCATTTCCAGCTGATCCGCCCGAATTCGACACATATTGTCGCACTCGCCCTGCGCAACAACTCGGACCAGCGCAAGCATGTCGTTGTTAGTGAATGGAGCCTGTGTGTAAATGGGGACAGATTTTAAATCTGTCCCCGTTGCAGATTCTACAGGAAGTTGAACAGGTTGAGATTCTGGACCTTGACAAAGGCCTGCTGGGCAGCCTGCAAAGTCACGCTCTGTCTGTTTAGCCGACTGGCCGCCTCGGCATAGTCAAGGTCTTCAACAATCGAGCGGGTGTTTTCCAACTGGGAAATCAGCGCCACGTTGACAGTCTCCTGGCGATCAACAGCATTCTGGCGTGCGCCCGTCGTGGCGCG
>Ga0114931_10009804_pt1 | contig 11445 bp, 10 predicted proteins | sample 2SBtaG_FD_89579 | JGI IMG/M metagenome (GOLD analysis project Ga0114931, IMG submission 89579) | Deep subsurface microbial communities from Kolumbo volcano to uncover new lineages of life (NeLLi) - 2SBTROV14_V59a metaG | ecosystem: Environmental > Aquatic > Marine > Volcanic | place: Kolumbo...
ACGAGGAAACAAGTACAGACTTAATCTCGTTCCCACGCTCCTGCGTGGGAACGCATACCATACTTGTTCCATGTTGCTACTACCACCACCACTTTTGGAGAAGTTACTGGTGGTTTGCTTAACCCCGCAATTTCAATAGCAATTCCCCTGTTTCTTATTCTTTATGACAAACTATCGAAAATAAGGCACTAAAAATCATACATAAATGTATTTTCTTCTAATAAGGAGAAAATTTTTTGTCAAGTAACTACTTTACCATTATACGAGGTGAACCCTTTATGTGCCTGTTTAACTAACCACTTGACATAATTTTTAATCGTTGCTAAACAGATGAGTTGTTAAAAGTGAATAATGATTTATAAACAAACTTTTTAAGGAGAAAATTATGAGTGATAACAAAACAGCCCCTGATGATGTAAAAGCAGACCATACTCTGGATGCCAAGGGACTTAGTTGCCCCATGCCATTGTTACGTACCAAAAAAGAAATAGGAAAAATTAATTCTGGCCAGATTTTAGAAATTCTAGGCACCGATCCAGGTTCCAGAAACGATCTGCCAGGTTGGTGTGAGAAAAGCGGTCATGAATTTATTGGTGAAAAAGAAGATGATGGCTTTATTCGTTTCTTCATCAAAAAAGGTTAATTGACGCACTCTTAAAAAGTATGATGCGGTACTTTTTTACGACGCCATCTTTATTTGGTTAACCTAACATAATAATGTAGTTTTATTTGGACACACCTCCACCGGAGGCGTATAATTTTTAGATTTGGGAGAATGAAATGGCAAAAAGTGTTGGTATTTTTGTAACTTCCCCTCGGTATATGCGGCATGTTGTCGGCATCACCAAGGCAGCAGTTGCCAAGGGTTCGAAGGTAAAGGTATTTTTTAGCTGGTATTCTACACACTTAACTCAATGTGCTGAGTTTCCAGCCTTGTGTGCTATGGAAAATGTAGATGTATCCATCTGCGCTGATAGTTATAAAAACAGCGGTTATGATGTGAACGATATTCCAGAAGGACTTGATGCCAAGAAAATGGCTACTCAGGCCCAGCATGGTGTAATCATTGATGATTATGATTGTTACCTGACCCTATAGGAGGAAAGTTAATGTCAAAGAAAGCATGTTTTTTATTTGTTAATAAAGAGTACACCCTTGATGGTATACGTTCAGCCCTGGGGCTTGCCGTAGAGAATATGTACGCCTATGGTGTGGTTATGTACAATGAACTTACTGATGTGAGCGAGTATCACAAAGAAAACATTGAGTGGGTTCGCGATATGGAAGGTGATGTTTTCACTACCGTAGAAGCCAATGTTGAAAAGAATGGTCTCACCCCAATTACTTTGGAAGAAATTGGTGAAAAATTACGTGATATGGATATAATTGTCCCTTACGGAATTATGCGTTCAGATAAAAGTTAAAGGAGTATTAGAATATGAAACTCTTGAATATATATCGTTCCGCCCCAAACGACGATGTTAAAAAATTAGTTGAAATAGTATCCAGAGATCGGGAAGTACAAAGTTTTGACTTAAATGTTGATACTCCTGATTATGACAAGATGTTAGATATGGTTTTCGATGCCGACCAAACTATTTGTTGGTGGTAAATAATTTTTTAATATTTTTTAGTGCCTTACAGATTATTTTCTCAAAGTTTGCGTTTACCTATTTTTTAGAAAAGAATTTATAAGGCACTTATAACCCCCTTGTGGGGTGGTAGATAATCCCTGTCATTATTTATTTTTGGCAGGGATTTTTTTTATAAAAAAAGGTAGGCGGTAAACGAATCACACCTCGACATTTGCCCCCAAAAATGTAAGCGATTCAGGGACGCCGCCATGTGCACGTTGGCCGGGCGCAATAATGCCCCCTGTATATTTCGGCCAGTCAACGTGTGCAGGGTGGTGTTCATGGATCGCTTACAAAAAAGGCATTTACCGTCGCTGCTAACCAACAAGCAATAAACAGAATTGGACCTATAGTATCTATTAGATTATTAGGTAGTAGAGCGGCAGTCTTTATAATTTCATGGGCATTTAGTTGCACCCCACTTTCCAGTTGTGGTCTTAATTTATCAAAAATTATAATGGCCTTATGCACAAAAGAATAAGTTATAGCAATAAGACCTAATACGGCTGCAAGTACAAAAATTATTCCCTCTTTATTACGTCCCTGAATGAATTGACCAAGACCTGGGAATACCAGGCCAGATAACAAAACGCCTTTTGTTCTATTGTTCATTTATTATTTTCCTCTCCGTTCCATTAATTTTTTCATGATTAGGTCATGAAATACAGGTCTGAATTTTCTTATTTTTTCATTTTTTCTATCAGGATGAACCCTATTGGTCAATAATACTATGGATATTTTTTTTTCTAAATCTACCCAAAAAGAAGTACCGGTAAATCCTAAATGACCAAAACTTTTCTCAGAAAAATAATGACCGCTACTTGAATTTTCAGATGAAGGTGTGTCAAAACCCAAACCAAAATACTCATTATTATTTTTTTTTATAAATTTATTTAAATATTCCCTATTTATATCGGGATGGTCCTTTCTTCCTTCTATGATGTCTATCAAATAATTTACCAGGGCCGTAACCCCATATATATTGCCAAACATACCAGCATGTCCCGCAACTCCCTGCATCGTAAAAGCATTATCATCATGCACCTGTCCATATAACAATTTTTTTCGCCAATTGCATAATTCAGTTGGGGCGTAATTAACCCCTTTTTTTATTTTATTATTAAAATTAAAGAAAAGCAGTTTATCAATACCCATTGGTTTATATATTTTTTTATTTACATATTCGTCCAATCTTAAAGATGTCTTCTTTTTTATAATTTCACCAATAAGCATAAAACCAAGATCGCTATATAATTGACTTTCTCCAGTTTTATAGGCCATTTTCTCAGCCATTATTTTTTTTATTACGGCTGAACCTCTATATTTTTTTTTACCTGCTAAATCCTTAAAATATGGCCGATAAGCGGGCAAGCCTGAGCAATGACCTAAGAGGTGTATAAGTTTTATATTTTTTTTATCTTTAGGAAGTTCTATCTCCAGTAAATCAGACAAGGTATCCTGCAAATCTAAAATTTTATTTTTAAGCAATGAAATAACAGCAAGAGTGGTTGCCAGTGGTTTAGTTAAAGAAGCTAAATCATAAAAAATTTCTTTACTCAATGGTAAACCATCATATGTTGCCGACCCGAAAGAAGCTAAAAAAATTTCTTTTTTTGACCCAGAGAAAACACTTATCCCAACAACTGCGCCAGGAAAAATTTCTTCTTTAATAGACTGCTTAAACAAACATTCTAATTCTGTATAAATTTTTAAAAAAAATTCTTTATTTTCCATAAGCAACCACCTATTTTTTTTAAATATTTTATACCTAACCCAGATAAACTGGAAAAGGTCAAAACTTTGATAATAATCCCTGGATAAGTGCCTTGGTGGTTTGCTTAACTTAAGCAATTTCAATAACAATTCCCCAGTTTTTTGTTTTTTATGACAGACTATCTAAAAAGGCACTAAAAACAGTTATTAAGTTGTAATTTTACAGTTTATGAACTAAATATATGTAGTTTTTAACTAACATAAAAAAAGAGATAATTATTGGTATTTTTTTATGTTAGTTTGTCGCTTACTATCAAGGTGTTTAAAATCATTTTGATAACTTGTTGATAAATAAGTCAGCTGGTTTGTTAACAAATAATAGACATAATTATTTTTGGTAAATTAATTAATAATTTCAATAGATTAATCTAATTTTAAACTTATCAACATAGTTAATAAAAATAATTTTTTTAAAAAAATAATACTTATAAATAAGTTTGTTTATTTCAAAGGCACTAAAATACTTACAGGATTTATTATGATTATAAATATCACTAGAGATGATTTATACGACGGAGTAAGTTTTTTACAGAATATAACCACTAAAAAAACTACTATTGCCATTCTTTATAATATTTTAATAGAGACTGATTTTAATTCTATTATTCTGACAGCCACAGACTTAGAGGTTGGTATTAAAATAAAGATACCGGCTGAGATACAAACTCCAGGATCCATAACCCTTCCTGCCAAAAAACTTTTTGAAATACTTCGGGAAACATCTGAAGATCGTTTAAAATTGGAGTTAAGTGAAAATAATTGGGTAAAGATAATAACTGAAGCAGGAAATTATAAATTAGCAGGCATGGATAGTGAAGAATATCCTAAATTCCCGGAATTTAGCGAAGATATACTATCAACCATTCCCTGTGAAGTTCTGAATGATATTATTGAAAAAACTGTTTTTGCTATATCTACAGACACGGAAACACAGTTTAATCTAATTGGCTCTCTCTTTGAAACAGAAACAAAAGAAGATAAAAATTATATAAAATTTGTTTCTTCTGATGGTCACAGACTTCTTCTGATGGAAAGAAGTGTTGATACAGATATAAGTAATTTTAAGATGGATAAAGCTATATTAGTTCCCCGCAAAGGGGTAATGGAAATGAAAAAATTCTGTGAAAAAAGTGAATTTGTAGAAATAGGTTTTGATGAAAAACAGGCAGTATTAAAAAACGAAAATTCTTTAATGATAATTAGACTTCTTAATGGCGATTTTCCGAAATATAAAACAATCTTAAACGCCATTAACAAGGATCAATTTATTGAAATAGATCGAAACGAATTTATTTTGGCTCTAAAAAGGATAAATTTATTCCGTGATGATGAATTTAGCGCAATTAAATTCAACCTCAGCGAAAATTTATTAACTATGTCTTCAAAAGATATAGACATAGGAAGTGGAATAGAAAAAATGTCAATAATATATTCAGGAGAAGAAATGGATATAGGTTTTAATGCCAGATATTTTATAGAATCACTTCAGGTAATGCAGAGTAAAAAAATAAAATGTTATCTAAGTTCCCAAGAAACCCCGTTTTTAGTAGAGGGAGAAGATGACCCCGGTTATGTGAGTGTAATTATGCCAATGAAAATTTAGTAAGCGGATCCATGAACACCACCCTGCACATGGTGGCGTCCCCGAATCGCTTACTGTTTTTTGCAGTTATTCTGTGTACCCCTCAAGGGGGTATTAAACTGAATGCGTCTGTGTGTGTCTGTGGCTAAAAAAAAAAGCAGTTCGCCCGTAGGGCATTATGTTCTTAAAAAACAATAAGGTTACAAAATTGGAAGATAACAAAAAAAATTATGGTGCTGCAAATATAAAGGTTCTTTCTGGTCTTGAGGGTGTCAGAAAGAGACCTTCCATGTATATAGGCAATACAGCAGAAGAGGGTCTTCATCACCTGATATATGAGGTTGTGGATAATAGTATTGACGAGGCTTTGGCTGGGCATTGCTCTGAAATAAAAGTTGTATTTAAGCAGGATGGTTCCGTAAGTGTTGAAGATAATGGTCGGGGAATACCAACCGATATACATCCAACCGAAGGTGTTTCAGCACTTGAATTGGTAATGTGCACCCTCCATGCCGGTGGAAAATTTGATCATTCTACCTACAAGGTGTCGGGTGGATTACATGGTGTGGGTGTTTCTGTAGTAAATGCCTTAAGTATAAAGGCTGAGGCCGAGATAAAACGTCAGGGGCATATTTTTATACAGCATTACCAAAAAGGGATAAAAATAGATGAAGTTCAAAAAATAGGAGATTCAAAAGAAACGGGCAGTAAGATAACATTTCTTCCCGATCCAGAAATTTTTAAGGAAACTACTGTTTTTAAGTATGAGATTATCCAAGCCAGGCTAAAAGAGTTAGCTTTCCTGAATAAAAACGTAAAAATTATATTAAAAGATGAAATTAGCGGCGCTTTTGATGAATTTCATTTTAAGGGTGGTTTGGTATCTTATGTAGAATATTTAAATAGAAACAGAACCATAATTCATCCAGAACCAGTTCTTATCGAAGCGGAAAAAGATAATGTTCAGGTAGATGTATGTTTTCAATATTTTGATGGTTATGCAGAGAGATTATTTTCCTTTGTAAATAATATTCATACAAGAGAAGGAGGCACCCATGTTGCTGGTTTCAGGGGAGCCTTAACAAAATGTATTAATAAATACGCTAGTGATGATTTGGTACCAAAAAATCTTCGCACTAAACTTGGTGGAGATGATGTTAGAGAGGGTATAACCTGTGTAATTTCAGTACGGGTGCCAAATCCCCAATTTGAAGGACAGACTAAGACAAAATTAGGAAATTCTGAAGTAAAATCCATAGTAGAATCAGTCTGTAATGAAAAACTATCGGCGTATTTAGAAGAAAATCCTCAAATTGCCAGAAAAATATTGTCTAAGGCAGTTGATGCGGCCCGCGCCCGTGATGCAGCTAGAAGAGCCAAAGAATTATCCCGAAAAAAAGGCTCAGGAATAGATCTCCTAATGGCTGGAAAATTGGCAGAATGTCAAATCAAAGATCCAACCAAAAGAGAAATTTTTATAGTGGAAGGGGATTCTGCCGGGGGTAGTGCCAAACAGGGTCGGGATAGATCATGTCAGGCAATTTTACCTTTGCGTGGTAAAATAATGAATGTGGAAAAAGCCCGCTTCGATAAAATATTAGGCAGCGAGGAAATAAAACAAATTATTTCAGCCCTTGGTACGGGTATTGGCAAAGATGAATTTGATCTTGAAAAGCTGCGATATCATAAAATTGTTATTATGACCGATGCGGATGTGGATGGCGCTCATATCCAAACACTCTTACTGACCTTTTTTTACCGACAAATGCCGGAACTGGTTAATGCGGGGCATGTATATATAGGCAAACCACCGCTGTATAGATTAGGGCGGGGAAAAAAAGAAAAATATTTTACTGATGATCAAGAGCTTAATAACCATCTGTTTAAACAAGCGGGTGAAAACCTGAAGATCAAAACATCAGATGAAAAAATTATAACAAAGGAAGATCTCAAAAATTTATTGGAACAACTAACTTCCTTTCAGCAAATTAACGATTATCTGGCTAGAATGAATATTTGGGGAGAACTGATTAATTTTTTACTTGAAAAAAATGTCACATCAGCAGATCAATTTGAAGAAGATTTTGTAATTGCTTTAAAAGAGGATCTCCAAAAAGAAAATTTAAATTTAGGGCCAATAAAAAATTGTGCCTGGAAGCCGAGTTGTTATGAATTTAATGCAGCCATAAAGGATAAATCTCATATGGTGGCTACGATTGGCCCTCAGATACCTCTTATAAAAGAATATAGACAGGCTTTGTTGCTATACCCAAAGATAAAACCATATATAAATGGTAGTTTTGTTATAGAATCGGCCAATAAGAGCATGAGTGTTAATAATTGGCAGGAGTTGGTTACTGAGATTAAGAAGTAATCTTTTCGGGGCAGTACCTTACAGAGATACAAAGGTCTTGGTGAGATGAATCCCGAGCAGTTGTGGGATACGACAATGAACCCGGAAAATAGGCGGATGGTAAGGATAAAGGTAGATAACACCGAGAGTTCCGACGATATATTTACAACTTTGATGGGAGATAAAGTTGAACCACGGCGGGAATTTATCCAAACACATGCCTTAGAGGTTACAGATTTAGATATTTGATGGTTTCGGGCCTATTCTTTAACGACCTTTCAATATCAAAGGGGTATTGAACTGAATGTGTCTATGGCTAAAGAGTAGTTGCAGTTAATTTTCTGTGTACCCCTCAAGGGGGTATTGAACTGAATGTGTCCGTGTGTGTCTGTGGCTAAAAGAGTAGTTGCAGTTAATTTTCTGTGTGTGTCCGTGTGTGTCTGTGGCTAAAGAGTAGTTGCAGTTAATTTTCTGTGTGTGTCTGTGGCTAAAAATATTTGTTCGTTAGCTGGTCGAGTAAAAAATATTAAAAATAATTAGGTTTACATAATAAATATGACAGAAGAAATAGAAAATAATGATCTTTCCGTCTCAATTGAAAAAGAATTAAAAAAATCTTACCTGGATTACGCTATGAGCGTAATTATAGGTCGTGCCTTGCCCGATGTAAGGGATGGTTTAAAACCGGTTCATAGACGGGCTTTATTTGCTATGCGTGAGTTGAATAACTATCACAATCGCCCCTATATAAAATCAGCCAGGATTGTCGGTGATGTTATTGGTAAATATCATCCACATGGTGATACGGCGGCCTATGATACTATTGTCAGAATGGCGCAGCCCTTTTCCATGCGCTATCTTTTGGTGGATGGTCAGGGTAACTTTGGTTCGGTGGATGGTGATTCTCCTGCCGCCATGCGTTATACCGAGGCAAGAATGACCAAGATGGATCAGGATGTTGTAGCCGATCTGGAAAAAGAGACGGTGGATTTTATCCCTAACTACGACAATAGTTTAATGGAACCTGCGGTTTTTCCCTCTAAAATTCCACTTATACTTGTCAATGGCTCAGCAGGGATAGCGGTTGGTATGGCGACAAATATTCCTCCTCACAATTTGACCGAGGTGATGAATGGTCTTATCGCTACCGTAAGTAACCCCAATATTACGGTCAGTGAAATAATGGAGCATATTACCGGGCCTGATTTTCCTACAGGTGCCTATATTTGTGGCAGAGCCGGTATAAGGCAGGCTTACGAAACCGGGCGTGGATCTGTCTTAATGCGTTCCAAAACACATATTGAGAAAAGTAAGAAATTAAACAGGGAGTCCATTATTGTTGATGAAATTCCTTATCAACAGAATAAGGCAAACCTGGTTATAAAAATTGCTACCTTGATTAAGGAGAAGAAAATAGAGGATATCTCTGAGGTTCGGGACGAATCAGATCGGTTGGGTATGCGTGTTGTTTTAGATTTAAAAAAGAATGCCAATGCCGATGTTGTCTTAAATCAGCTATATAAACTAACTCCTTTGCAAAGAAGTTTTGGCATTATAATGCTCAGTATTGTTAATAATAAACCTGAAATTCTTAATATTAAACAAATATTAGAGCACTTTATTCTGCACAGAAAGACGATTGTTTATCGTCGCACGGAGTATGACTTAAATAAAGCTGAGGAACGCGCTCATATCCTGTTGGGGTTGAAAATAGCCATCAGTAACCTTGATGAGGCCGTAGAGATCATCAAAGGATCAACTAATCCTGCTGAAGCAGCAGCGGCCTTGATTGCTCGTTTTGAGCTTTCTGAAATCCAGGCTAAGTCCATTCTTGAAATGCGTTTGCAACGCTTGACTGGTTTAGAGAGGGACAAAATAATTAATGAGTTTGAAGAATTACAAAAGAAAATCACCTATTTTAAACAGGTTTTAAGTGATGAAACTCTGGTAATGCAGATTATCAGGGATGAATTTGTCGAAATTAAAGAGAATTATGCTGATGAGCGCCGCACAGAAATTATAGAGGCCCCGGATGAAATTTTACCGGAGGATCTAATCCCCCGGGAAGAGATGGTGGTAACAGTTACCCATAAGGGCTATATAAAACGAAACCCGGTTGATTTATATAGGTCACAACGGCGTGGAGGCAAGGGGGTTGCCGGGACGAATATTGACCAGGAAGACTTTGTCAGCAATCTATATTTGCCATCCACTCACGATACTTTTATGTTTTTTACAAATTTTGGTAAGGTGTTCTGGCGTAAGGTATATCAAATACCTATAGCCGGGAGAACTGCCAAGGGTAAGGCTATCGTAAATTTTCTGGAGTTGGGAGATGGCGAAAAAGTGGCAGCAATTATGCCGGTTAAGACCTTTGATGTGGCAGAAGGTGAAGAATGTTATGTCATGATGGTTAGCAAGAGAGGTATTGTAAAAAAGACAAGAATTCAAGAGTTTAATAAACCAAGACGTGGTGGAAAAATAGCCCTTACTATTCGGGAAAATGATGAAATTGTCTCGGCTGTACTTACCACAGGTAAAGATGATATTGTTATAGTTTCTGAAAATGGCAAGGCCTGCCGCTTTAAGGAAAGTGATATCAGATCCACCGGGAGATTGGCCAGTGGGGTGCGGGGAATAAGGTTGGCAGATGACGACTCTGTAGTTGGGGTAGTAGTAATTAACTCTGAATCCTCAATACTTACCATTACTGAGAATGGCTTTGGTAAAAGGACGTCGGCCGAAGATTATCCTGTCAGGCATAGAGGTGGCAAGGGAGTAATCGCCATCAAGACAAGTTCCCGTAATGGCAAGGTTATTGGGGCCATGCAAATTGGTGACGATGACGAGATAATGATGATCACCAATGCCGGAAAAATTATCAGAATCAATATGAAACATATGCGGGTTATTGGCCGTAATACCCAAGGCGTTAATATGTTTAGGTTAAAAGAAGGTGAGAAGGTTGTTGCGGTAGATTTAGTCGCGGAAGACTATTCAGAAGACGACCCGGAAGAAGATCCAGAAGTTTCGCAGGTATCAGAAAAGCCAGAATCTCCTGAAGAAAATTAAGGAACTGCCTTCCAAGGATATTTAATGCCTCAGAAAAAAATTACAATTATCGGGGCGGGTAGTTGGGGAACCGCACTGGCCAAACTCTTGGCGGATAAGGGTGAGAAGGTTAGTGTTTGGGGACACCGTCCAGAGTTGATCGCCGACGTTAACCGTATCCGGGAAAACAGCCTATATCTTCCAGGCGTTAAACTTGGCAATATAGAATTTACCGCTGATCTGGTTAAGGCTGTGACTGGTAGTTATATGTTGGTGATGGTGGTTCCCTCTCATGTCTTTAGAGAGGTTTTTCAAAAAATTACGCCTTTGTTAAAAAAGGGCACTTATATTTTATCTGCCACCAAAGGTATTGAAAATAATACCCTTATGACCATGACGGAGGTCATGAAGGACGTTTTGCCTATTGATTCAGGTATGTTTATTGGCGTTCTATCCGGCCCCAGTTTTGCGAAGGAGGTTGCCGGGGGAATTCCCACCGCAGTGACGGTTACCGCTACCGACAAAAAAATAGCTCAAGTCTTTCAAGAGGCTTTTTTTACGGAACTATTCAGAGTCTATACCAGTGATGATGTTGTTGGTTTGGAGTTAGGTGGGCCATTAAAAAATATTGTAGCCATTGCCGCTGGTATTTGTGATGGTTTGGGGTACGGTACTAACACCAGGGCGGCCCTGATCACCCGCGGCCTGGCAGAAATTACCAGAATTGGGGTGAAAATGGGGGCCAACCCCTTAACCTTTTCCGGTTTGGCTGGATTAGGAGATTTAGTGCTCACCTGCACTGGGGATTTAAGCCGCAATCGTCAGGTTGGCTTGATGTTAGGGAACGGTAAGAGACTTAATGATATTCTGGCCGAAATGAAGATGGTCGCGGAAGGGGTAAAAACTACTCGCTCCGCTTGGCGTTTAGCCCAAAAAAATGGTGTTGATATGCCTATTTTAGAGCAAATATATAAGGTTCTTTATGAGGATAAACCTTGCTCAGAGGCGGTAAAATCCCTACTTAGTCGTGATCAAAAAGAAGAATTAACGTA
>Ga0114931_10009806_pt1 | contig 11444 bp, 5 predicted proteins | sample 2SBtaG_FD_89579 | JGI IMG/M metagenome (GOLD analysis project Ga0114931, IMG submission 89579) | Deep subsurface microbial communities from Kolumbo volcano to uncover new lineages of life (NeLLi) - 2SBTROV14_V59a metaG | ecosystem: Environmental > Aquatic > Marine > Volcanic | place: Kolumbo...
CCATAAGGAATTGTCGTATCGTAGTTGATAATCTTATCAATCACGATTTCTAATTCGTCTTTGTTCTGTACCGGCAATCGGCCGATCAGCATGTCCATTGTTCTGTCACCATCCAGGCACACGAACCAATCGTCGGTGGCGCGAAGGGCGTCTTCGAAAGTGGGTACAAAAGTAAATGGAGACCCGCCATTGTGATTTTTTATATCATAGCAGGCATCGCCAACCAAAAGGACATAGGATGGAGCAGTACTCCAGTTTTCGTAAGCGTATTTTAAAAAATTACGGATCGCAGTTGGGTCGAAAAGACCCCATGAAAATTCATCATATATCTCTCTTGTCGTAACGATTTTTACTTTTGCTGTTCCCTTGTGCGGCCAGTACTTGGGATTGCTGCGGTGCTGTGCAAAACGCTGCAAAGCGTGCCCATTTAAGCTTTCATGCGTTATGATAACATAATCTGCGGCATTGCTTGTCAGGCGTAAATTGGAAAATGGATTGCTGGCCTGCAATATATCAGTAATTTCTTTAAAATTTCCAGGTTCAAGTGCGATGTACTGTCGTTCTTGTTCGTGCGCAACAGAATCGCGAAAACTGATTGTCCCATTGGAAACCGGAGAAAAATTCTCTATTTTTTGAACGTTGAAAGGATCTGTAGTATCGAAAATGAAAACATCTGACGAATCAAATCCCTGTAAATGATATTCGAGAGCATTGTGCTTTCCGGAGGAGGAAAACTTTAAAAGGCCGTCTTGGGCGAACATAAACTGCTCATACTCCACTTCGTACCAATCAAAATATACTTCATCCGGTGATGCGCCGGAGGAGTGCTTCTCAATTCTTAGCGCATTATCACCTTCTTGTATTGCCCCTGTCCCAGACATCGTAATGGTTTGTGAAAGTGTAAAAGGTAGATCAAATTCATCCAGGACGTGTCCATTCAAAGAAACAGACATATCATGGTGATTTTCTGTGATCCCCAAGAGTCGCACGCGCAGTGTTACGGAGTCCTGTTGTGACACGTGCTGCGTTTGAAAATGATATTCACGAAACATTGTTCCATACAAGCGATCCCACATCCATTCGATGCCCGATTTTTCATCATTGAAAACTTCGTGCTCTTCGTAATACCGCTGCCGGAATTTATTCATTGCAGTCGGATTTTGGTTTGATCTTTTTTTCCCATCTTGTATGGTCATTCGTTTGCGAGAACCATTGCCTATTGCCAGCCAGTATACATTATTGTCCGTATAATGATTGATATAATGGTGATAGCTTTTGCTGTTATCATCAAATTCCCATCCAGACGTTCCCTGCCCGTAAAATAATAAATAATCGTTTTTACCAAAATGGCCGTCTTCATTTTTGTCATAAAAATATGTTGCCGTTTCACGAAGCTCGGGAATGGCTGCCTCAATATCTCTCGGCAATTCTTTGCCACCTCCATAATAAATTTGAATCTCCTCCGGATTCAACAAAGTGGAATCACGTCCGGCTTGGGCTACATCGTCATAGGTTAATTTATAAATTCCTTCTTCCGAGACGACCAGCTTGTACCACAAACCAGTTGATCGGATGCCTTGTTTTGCTAGAGGATGATGGTTGTTAAAACGCCATTTTTTTGAAATATCTGCATTCAAAAGTTGATCTCGATATAAATCAGAAAAAACAGGATCAGTGGTTAATGTCTTTTTTAAAAGTGTTTCTTTCCCAACATTGAAATCAATTTCTATGACCATTTTTTTGCAAATCAAAAGACTTTTTTTCACCGGATTAAATTGAACGGGATACAGCTCAATATTTACAATGCGTTGATGACGCCACCAGGACGGATGATCCATTTTGAAATGCGTTGCCGGATAGAAATGATCGCTCGAATAAATTTCTTCATCTTGAAATATCTCACTCGCCGGCAAACTCTTTTCATCATTATTTATCTTTTGCGCCGGTAAAATCTGAACATTTTCACGTTCCTGAAAACTGAAATCAATTGTTTTCGCTACAGCCGACCCAAACGCAGGAATACCAATCGTTAGTGTCAGAACTGGTAGATTTGGTTTTCCCGGCTCATAAAATTTTCCACAGTGCGGCAAATCTACAACCGTAAAATTCGCACCATTGACTTGAGTGGAAGAATATCGAACCGCAGGCGGCGTATATTCAATTACAATTTTCGTCTCATCAGATTTGATGACTTTGACATCGTTATATAGTTCACTTGCACTAACCGACAAATCCAGAGAAGAAAAAAACAATATCAGTGCAACTATTTTATTTTGCTTTGTTTTTAATTGTTTCAAACCTATTCAAGCCAAATTGCAATGATAAGAGCATCATTGTGGAGGCGCTTCTTCCGTCGAAGTTCTTACAACCACAAATTTGCCGACCTTGTTGCCCATATCACTTTCCACAACGTACAGATAAACACCTGTGTATATGAGTTGATTAAATTCCGTCACCTGATTCCAAGCTTCCTCGGATGTGCCATCCGTGTGATGCAGCGTCTTGACCAAATCTCCGCTCATCGTGTAAATCTTGATTGTACACTGCGGCGGTAAATTGATGAACATCAGCTTGTTCGGTTCGCCGGGATAATTATAGCGCACAGACAAATCATGATATGGATTCGGCACAACTTTGATGTTGTCCAGCGTTTTCACCGATGTCTTGCTTAAATACGGATGCACCGGCTGGTTACGCTGCATCATGTTCCAGTACTTGCCACTTTCCAAACTCACCCCCGGATGTTCCCAGTTTTGAGAACCATCATCAAAGGCTGTCACATAATAATAATAAGAAAATCCTCGCTGCACCGTTGTATCCCGATAGCTCGTGGTTACCGGAACGCCGCTGCTGCCGCCGCATTCCCAAACCTTTGCAAAAGTTGTATCATTGCGTCCCTGAGCACGGTAGACGCGATATCCGGAAAAATCTTTTATCCCTGTGTCAAAATCAGGCTCGCCGGAAACGTCAGACCACTCGAGCAAAACGGACTTTTCTCCTGCTGATATGCTTAAATCCGGAGCTGGAGGAGGATCAGGCACATCAAACGGACTTCGACCTTCTTCCAGATTACGGAAATATCTGCGTGTTGCTATACTCACTACTTTAAATAGTGAATCCCGACCCGTGGCCACCAGAGCATCTTTTTCCTCATCGGTAATCCCTTGCCCGCCATTACGCATCTCCCACCATTCTCGCCCATACTTTATACATTTATCGATACTTAATCCGCTAACTGCAACAACCATAACCCAATGGATGTCACTCATATAAGGCATTTCATAAGGTCCGATTCCGATATACGGATTTGGCCGAGCAACATGGATGGGATCGTTAGGTTCGGTATAGCCCATTTCCTGCGGACTCAGCATATGTCTTGGAGTAAAGAAATATTCATATGCTTCCTGCATGGAAGTGAATCTGATATCGCCGGGCCGCCAGACAGTGGTGGAAGGTTGCGACAGATCGTTTGTTTCATCGTCAGCGCTTTTGTCGGCGTGCAATATGCCCATACCAAAATATTGCGGGGATAAAAATCGTCCCTGGCCTGGAGTCTGCTCGTGAAAACCTTTATTCTCATCCGGATCACCAATGTCATCTACATCAGGCAATTGGTTATTGTCGCCATCCCAAACTATGAATAGTCGTAAAGAATCGGCTGTTGGGTCGCCATTTGGGTGCAGTGGAGTACCGCTGCCAATAAAATCCTGATAATTCTCACCATAATATTCCACCCAGTCATCATTCTGCGCTTCCCAGATGGCACCATTTTGTGTCGCTCCTTCAAAACCAACCATTGGCATCGTACCATAGTTAAAACAGACATCATGCAAAATCTGATTGCGATATTCCAGGCGATTTTCGTCCCCCAGAGCATTACCGTTATTCAGCATGGTTACATCGATAAGAAAATAACTGTCTGCATTTTTGCAAGCATAGGCATAGATCTTCACTGTAGCGGTAAGCCCAACTTCATAAGAATAACGTATGACCATTACAGCATCGGAAACCAGATTGGGATCAATTTCATCATAGCTTTGTCGTGGGGCTTGTCCTTCTCCATCGACAGTTGTAATAGGAGGTTGACGCCGCAATACCACTTTTATCTGTAAAGGCTGAATTGCATATTTCCCCGGTGCGTGCACCATTTGGCTTTCCGAACCATTTCCTACCACGTATGGGTACGTTGTTCCGGTGTATTCTTTCCAATCCCGAAGCCCAAAACCAAATCCAGTCGACCTGGCGCATGCATTCATTAGCCGGACTTCACCGACAAGCTTTTCACGCCAATGATTTCCGGGCCAGCAATAGGATTGTTCCCATCCCCCACTGGCATCATCTTCATCAGTGTGCCACAATTCCCCAATCCAAAGATTCCTCTTTCCACTTTGGCCAAACAACAAAGCAGGAACCAGAAAAAAGATAAAAACAAAAATCAAAATCCGTAATTGATATTTCATAGTTTTCCATCCATATTTTGATTAAAACCTTTAAACTAAAATTTAGGGTTCGATTGTTGTCGAAACATTTAGCAGAGCTGTTTATAGATGTATACCAATTGAGAATCTATTAATATAACCAAATGCACCAAAGTTGGTAAAAGCGTAATCAAATTGCATTTGAAGGCCTCTTACGTCTGTTTTCAATCCGACGCCGCCGGTAAAACTTTCCTCATCGTAGTTTAGTTTGTATCCTCCACGTAAAGCGAAAAGGTTATCAAAGACATACTCGAAGCCAAAATGCATTCTTTCGGAATAATCTTTTGGGTGCAATGCATCAACCGCAAAGGTTAAAACATGTTTTTTCTCGTTGGGAACAATGAGTTCGTTCAAATCAATTGCCGCCCCAAAGCGGAATGTAAGAGGCAGAGGCTTATTGGCAAAATTTTGTACTGACATACCTATTCTGATATTTTTAAAGTCGGAATTATAAAAAGTGCCAAAATCATAAGCAACAGCTTTATTCTCATTTTTTATGCGCTTTGTAGATTCGAATTCAGTGTGCAAGTATTGCCATACCTGGCTTGAGGCAAGGTCCTGATATGCATATTTTACCTGTCCGCCGAGCGAAAATCGATCTGTGATGGCAGTCGCATAACCAAGTCCAAAAGCATATTCACCGGCTGAAAAATTTCCCTGGCTGATGTAACCCTCCCAAGCATGCGCATCGACAACGGTTCGTTCCATAGACCCATAATCAACGGTTATATAATCGGCAATGATAACGCCGTAGCGGCCGGTATTATAAGTTAAAACTCCTGCTTTATGGTCAATATCCGCTATCCAATTCGTTTGTGTAAACGCGAGCGAGAGTCCTTCAGCATAGGCGCACCCTGCTGGATTATAAAAAATGGAGATTGGATCCCCACTAATTGCCATAAAAGCATCGCCCATGGCAACAGCGCGTGCGCCAACCCCAAGTTTTAAAAATTGCATTTTGCTCTGCGCAACTTTTTTCATTTGCGCATTTGCAAGGGAAAACATTATCAGAATAGAGAGAAGACAAAATGATATTTTTCTGCTCATTATTTTTCCTCCGATCCATTTTATTGGCCAAAATCAAAATTAAACCGCAATCCAAAAAAGACTTTAATCGGCCCGCCGACTCGATAAATATAGTTTTCACCAGGTTTTTCTTTCGGACGCACTATATGGGAAGCCCGGTAATGCCCAACTCGATCGCCTTTTTTTAACGACGCATAGTATTTGTATTTCTCACTACCCGGATTTTCTGCCAGCCCGTCTAAAACTCCGACATTTAAAAGCTTGCGAGAAAATAAATTATGAACATCAAGATAAAACACAGCCGGCAGTTTTCCTATTTGGACGGTTTTACTGATAAAATAAGAGTTGCTGAAAGAATTGGCATATTGTAAATTATTTCGGATGAACGGATTATTCGTCGGATTCCAGGTAAATTTGGAGCCTTCCGCCCAGGACAAAATTGCGTTAATTCGCCACCCCCCAAAAAATTTCTTACCTAGAAATCTGGGCCCCCAATCATCCGGAGTATGGATATCCAGATTAGTAACAACACTCGGAATCCAATTCCACAGCACTTCATCAGGGTAAGAAAACTTGGAATAAGTTGGTACATTAAACGGATCTCCTTCAACATAGCGATTTTCAAATCCAATTTCACCTCGTTTCTGGCCTCTAAATTCGGTTTGCAGCCAGCCGGTTAGAAACATTCCGACTCGTTTATATAACCTGAATTCCCAACCAATGATGTCTTGATAAGACTTGTTATCCCACGTGCGATATCTTCTTGTCGGATCAGGAGAAAAAACGTTTTGATAATACACCCATCCCAATTCATCCGTAACATCTTTATAATAAATAGCGGTATGAATGAGAAATTCATTGAATAAAACTTGCTCATATCCTAATTCGTATTGCACGGTCTTTTCCGGCTTGAGGTTAGGGTTTCCCCGCCATTCAATGGGTGACGTCATATATGTATTTGGCAAAAAACCATAGCGGTATGTATTGTTTGGCGCATTGTATGCATGGCCATAATTAAAATAAATTTTGCTGCTGGCCGTCATTGGATGGGAAATTCCCAGGCGTGGACTAAGCCGATAGTATTTCTTGCTGCGACCATATTTCATGCTATCTAAATTTGCCCACATATCCGGGATGAAAAAATAGTTCGAAAAAGGATTGCCCGGTTCATAATCCTTAGTATTGGCATCGAAATATTCTCCGCGAAGGCCGAAATTGCCTACGAGGCCGCGTATTTCAGTTCGATCCTGGAAATAAAGCGCACCATATCTTGGAAGTTCGTTATAACGAATCGCACGATCTTCAACCGGGGTTCTCACTTCGTACCAGTCACGGTGAATTTTATTTTGATTGTAATAAAATCCGGTCTTTATTTGATGATACTTGTTGACCTGGCTTGTCAGGTCACCACGGACGATGAAAGACCAGCCGTTCGACAAATCCTGATCCGGTGCGGAAGCATTTAAATTCACCTTTCCAACTTGATCATAAATGGCGCGTCCCGGGACGGACCAACCGTTTGGAGCTTCATCATAGGATGAAGGCGGGCACCATATTTCGTCACCACGAAAAAGCACCGTATCTTTGCTAACATAATGTTTGTTTGTCGGGTCCCAATAGCCATGGACATTTAATGAATCGGAATGAATTGTATACAATTCACCGGAAATATTTTTTACAAGTGTGGTATCCCGCGCAGGGCCATGTCGAAAATTATAATCGCGCTCCATGCGCGAAATACGAATTTCATAGAATGTTTTTGGGGACAATGTATGAACAAAGTTTAATCCCCAGTTTGAAGTTCTGATATCACCCAGAGGATAAACGGAATTACCATAAGTCCCTCCCCCGCCGGAACGCATGATATATGCATCATCTCCCCGCTCACGATTCGTATTCGCCATACCCCACTCATCCGCCAGCATACCCAGCATTGTTACATGCATAGTCGGAGAAATGTGGTAATTCAATTTAAGCATGGTATTTTTTTCAGCAAAATGGTCGCGCAGCGCAGGATGAGCGTACGCGTTATATTTTGTTCTATGTGATACCATAAAATTCATTTTCGAAAAAGCAGATCCTAAAAATGGAAGGGAACGTCCGGGCATGGGCCCGCTTACAGTTGCATCAATAATGTAATCCGGCAGCTTTCCCTCCGGCCGCCCACGATGACGCCAACGCCAGAGTTCTCTTCGCTGCTCGGGAGACATGTCATTTGTAGAATCTTTATCGGTCAGCATTTTCTCTGAAAACTTTATCCATCCTTCAAATTTATCTCGCGGAAGCGGAAACATTTGTGCAAGCTTTACTGAATCCATAGAAATATCGCTACCGTACATAAGAAAGTACTTGTCCTCAAGATATCTTTTGGGACCAGTATATTTATATCCCGGAGGGCTATAACGACTATCAAAGGAAACAGAATATTTGCTTCCTCCTTCAGTTGTATGAACATTGATAATACCTGAGCGCAGATCACCGTATTCCGCTAAAAAACCGCCCGTTTGAATGGTGATTTCTTCAATTGATGTACGGTTATAAGACAGAAAGGGAACGTTAAAGACATTGTCTTTCATTGAAAAGCCATCCAGATAGGCCATGACCTGATCAGAGCCACCACCTCTGATATTGATTTTATTATTATAGGAATTTACCGATACACCGGGAGTGAGATTCATTATTTCCTGCACATCATTTACAGCGAGGTTTTCCGTTTCACTTTTGCTTAAAATTGTTTCGCTTGATGAAACATCTAACTGTACGACTTCTTTCTTCGCCGTTACCGTCACTTCCTGGCCTTCGATGGTAGTCGGTTTCAAATTGAAATTTACATTTATGGTTCGTCCGAACTCAACCTTTACTCCTGTGATTTCTTTGCTCACATAACCCATCATAATAGCCTTTAGGACATAAATTTCCGGGCGTACATTTATGATATAGTAAAAACCTTCATCATCGGTTGCTGCCCCACGAGGCGTCGGAAGCTTATTAAGTTGGCCATTATGCCATACACCTTCAATAATGACATTGGCGCCCGGTAATGGCTCTCCTGTTTTTGCATCTTTAACAGAACCGGAAATTTTCGCCGATGCTGCATAAATATTTCTGACATTAAAAGATGCAATAAGCAATATCATTAAAAAGAAAATGTAACGTTTTTTCATCTCTCTCTCCTCGGATGGTTCATTGGACATGAGCAGCAATTTCAAAAGAAAATATTACAGGGCAACCATTTGTCTTATAGTGTTCATAAATTCTTTTTTTGAAAAAGGCGTTTCCAAATACTTTATAATTCTTTTCGTTATAAAATTAATGGACTTTCCACTTTTTTGATTTCTGATGATAATGACAGGCGTGGCAATGCTTAATTTGTCGAGTTTCTCGGTCAATTTTTGCCATGATAATTTTGATAATTTATAATCCAGGATAAGAAGATCAAAAGGACGTTTTGTGAAATTAAAGGTTTCGATAGTAAATAAAGCTTCGATACCATCTTTTGCCGTCGTTACTTTATAACCTGCTTCTTGCAATACCGTTGACAGGACAAGCTGTAAAATATCTTCCGTCCCGGCAACAAGAAGATGTTTCGAGGATGAAGGGTAATCTTGCATAAAAACCTTTTATGCAATATCGTTGCCAAATTGCGAAAGCATGTATCTTGCTAAAATTATAAAGGTTAGCGATTCCCAGTTTGTGATAAAGATTGGTTGTTTTTTTTACATTGTCATTGCGCTGTTTGTTTCTAAACAAGTTATCGATGTCAATATTTTTAACAGCGTAAATATATTTTACAGTACTATGGCATTAAGCCCTGCCGATTTAATTTTTTCATAAAGTTTTTAAATCAAAAAATATTTATTCGCTTTAATTCTTTTGACATTTTGGGAAATCAGAACTATTGTAAGATTGGGGAATCTGAAATGCAGAATATTGCAATGATGGACAACGCTTTGGCAATGAAGCAAGTGAATAAATACTGGAAGAGCGAAAATAAAAATTCATGAACCATCTTGACTGGAAAAATGTAGGATATGGGAGTGTGCTTTTTAACGTTCGTAATAAACCCTGGCTTTGCAAAGGTGGCTAATTGAGGCCAAATAAATTTCCGAATTTCAAAATGTCCTGAAGGTGAGATTTAAAAAGTGACCAGATTAAATTATTCCTCATTTTGTTTCGTGTATTTTACAATGGTTTGCCGGGTAATGCCCAGTAATTGTGCTGCAATTGTTTTGTTGCCATTGGCGCGTTTTAACGCTTCCGAGATCAGCATTTCGGTAGCTTGTTTAACAGTGGGTAGTTTGTACAAACTTGCAAAATGTCCCCCGGATGTTGTTGCCATGCTGTTTGAAGAAAAACCTCCTTCCTGTCGATTGCTTTTTATGTGCCTGGAAAAAAGTTCAAGGTTTAGTGTCCCGGATTGACTTCGTGCAACGGCATCAAAAATCATTGCCTTCAGTTCCCTGATATTTCCCGGAAATTCGAAAGCGGCCAAAAGTGCCGGCAGTTGCCGGGGAATCTCGATTTCCCCTTTGTCGAATTCTTCTGCTGCCAGATCAACAAAATGATCGACCAAAATCAGCAGATCATCCAAACGCTCCCGCAATGGCGGTATTGTGATTTTGTGTGAATTGAGTCTGTAAAAGAGATCTTTTCTGAATTGGTTTTTCTTTACCAATTCGTCCAGATTTTTATTGGTTGCCACTACGATACGCGCATGGGAGCGTTTGGGTTCATCCGAGCCAAGCGGGAAAAATTCCTTCTCCTGAATCAGGCGCAGTAATTTGATTTGGCTTTTAAAATCCAAATCCCCAATTTCATCCAGAAAAAGCGAGCCATTATAAGCTTTTTCCACCAGTCCTTTTCTTGGACTATCTGCACCGGTAAATGCGCCTTTAGTATGACCGAAAAGCGTATCTGAGAAAACAGTATCATCTAATCCGGCAATGCTAATTTTAATGAGATCTCCTTGCCTTTTGCTGCATTTATGGATCGCTTCGGCAATGCTCTCTTTGCCAGACCCTGTTTCTCCGGAAATCAAAACCGGCTGCGAAGAAGGCGCCACAGCTTCGATATAGTGAAAAATAGAGAGCATTTCCTTATTCTGAGTAATAATATTTTTAAAGTAGTCCGGGTTTTCAAGTTGGTCGGGAAAAAATCCCCGTTTAAGAAATCGAATTTCTTCTTTCATCTCACGGTATTCAATAGCCCGATGAACTGCGTTGAGTAGCCTGTCTTCATCCACGGGTTTTACGAGATAGTCATACGCATTTGCTCTCATGCACTGCACGGCTGTTTCCACTTCGCGAACACCGGTTATGATGATAATTGGAATTTCGGGATAATCCCTTGAGATAAGCGAAAGAAGCTCTTCACCGGACAAGTGTGGCATTAGTAAATCCAGCAAGATCACACCAATCTTTTGCTTTGCCAACACATCCATAACGTTGCGGCTATCCTGGCTCAAGACAACATTATTAATGCCGCCAAAACTCAAAGCCCGTTTGAAACTTTTCAGCATTATTTCCTCATCGTCGATAAGAAGTACGGGCAAACTCGGATGCAGAGTCGCAGGCATCAGGCATTCTCCTTTTTCTTGTGGTCATTTATGGGAAGAATAATCTTGGCTTTTGTTCCTTTGTTCGGTTTTGAAGTAAAGTAAAAACTACCTTCATATTTTTGAATAATACTGTTCGACACAAAAAGGCCGAGGCCGGTACCTCCCTGGTCTCTTTTTGTAGTATAAAACGGATCGAAAATACGTTTCAAATTTTCCGGCGAAATACCGATTCCTTCGTCCGAAACTTGTATTTCTACTACTTGCTCTTTCTTGTTAAAACCAGTGGAAACAAAAACGCCTTTTGTCCTGTCCGGCAGCGCCTGACAGGCATTCTGGATGAGATTAATGATGATTTGCTCAAAATGTTGAAAATTGCCTTGAAC
>Ga0114931_10009807_pt1 | contig 11443 bp, 9 predicted proteins | sample 2SBtaG_FD_89579 | JGI IMG/M metagenome (GOLD analysis project Ga0114931, IMG submission 89579) | Deep subsurface microbial communities from Kolumbo volcano to uncover new lineages of life (NeLLi) - 2SBTROV14_V59a metaG | ecosystem: Environmental > Aquatic > Marine > Volcanic | place: Kolumbo...
ACGGGTGCCTCGACAGGCATCGGTGAGGCGACTGCGCTTCACCTCGACGGGCACGGCTGGCGTGTCCTCGCGACGGTGCGCCGCACGCGCGACGCCGATGCGCTGCGGGCGCGCGCGTCCGCGCGGCTGCGCGTCCTCGAGTTCGACATCACCGATGGCGTCGCGCTCGGGCGCGCGGCGCAGCAGGTGGCCGACGAACTCGGCGAAGGCGGCCTGCAGGGGCTCGTCAACAACGCCGGCATGTCCTTGCCCGGTCCGCTCGAGATGCAGCCGATCGAGGTCTTCCGGCGACAGATCGAAGTCAATCTGGTCGCGCAGCTCGACGTCACACAGCGCTTTCTGGAGGCGCTTCGCGTTGGCCGTGGACGGATCGTCAACATCAGCTCGATGGGCGGCTACGTCGTGAATCACTTCCTCGGCGCGTACAGCGCTTCGAAGTACGGGTTCGAGGCCGTGAGCGACGCGCTCCGGCGCGAGCTGCGGCCGTGGGGCATCGAAGTGGCGGTGGTGCAACCGGGCTCGATCGCGACCCGGATCTGGGAGCGCGGGCTGGCCGAGGGCGACCGGATGCTCGCCGAGATGCCGCCACGTGGCCGCGAGCTCTACGGCGAGATGGCCGAGAGGGTGATCGCGCAGACGCGCGAAACGGCGCGTCGGGGCATCTCGCCGGTGCGCGTGGCGCGCGTGGTCGAACGCGCGCTGTGCGCGCGGAGGCCGCGCACCCGCTACCGCGTCGGTGCGGACGCGCGAGTGGTCGCGCTGCTCGCCCGCTGCCTGCCGGGGCGCTTGCTGGACTGGATGCTGGCGCGCATGAATGGCGTCGCCGACCTCGAGCGAGGTCGTTAGGCAGACGCCGTCCGGTCGCGGGCGCCGAACCCGGCAGCGGAGGCCATCGCGCGCAGTTCGCGTTCGACGTCGCCCATCGGGCAGTACATGATCTCGGTCGCGCCGGCGGCTTCGAGGCCGGCGAGGCGTTCAGCGACTTCATCGGCGCGGCCCGTGAGCGTCGCCGCGCCGAGCGTCATGTCGATGTGGCGGCGGTCGCGCTCGCTGAGCTCGACGAAGTGCCCTTCGTGTACGTGCAGGTGCCGCTCGGCTTCGGGGAAGGCCTCGATCTCTTCGCGCCATCCGCTGCCGCCGGGCAACGCGTCGACACCCCCTGCGCCGTAGGCGCCGTGGTACATGGCCGCAACGGCAGGGCCGATGGCCTCGACGACGCGCGGCGAGTGGAGGTTCTCCCCTTCTTCGAGCACGGTGCCCGCCTGCAGCAGCGCGCTCCACGCGAACCCGGGAATCGGGGCAGCGGCTGCGAGCACGCCGTCTCCCACTTCCCGTGCCACGGCCAGGCCGCGCGCTCCGTTCGCTGCCACGAGGATCGGCGTCGCGATCGGTCGCGCAGGGGCGACCGGCGCGGGGTGGAGCATGCGCAGCGCCCGGCCGTCGACTTCGACGGTCTCTCCGCGCAGCAGTGCGCGCAGATCGCGGATGTAGCGCTCGAGCCGGTTCCACGGGATCGCCTTCTGTCCGAAGGTCTGGCGCGCGGTGAAGCCGGTGCCGATGGCGATGGCCAGACGTCCGGGGGCGAGCTGCTCGATCGCCGCGATCGCGCTGGCGGTGACCAGGACGTGGCGCGTGTGGGGCACGAGCACGCCCGTGCCGAGGCCGATGCGATCGGTGGCTTCGGCGACGCGGCCGAGCGCGATGAAGACATCTCCGTACAGCGCCGGCGAGTCGTAGCTCCAGACCCGATCGTAGCCGAGCGACTCCGCGAGGCGTGCACGCTCGACGATGCGCGCGTCGGGAAGCAGACCGCACGAGACCTTCATCGCATCCTCCGGAATCGCTCGCACCCGCCGACGCCCTGTGCGGCGTTTGCAGGGTAGGGCGCGCGCGCCGGGGAAGGTAGACTGCGCCCGCCTCGTTCGAGGCGCGCAGCGGCCGGACGCGACCTGCGCGTGGCGGGCCGCGGCTCCTTGCACCCGGGAGGCAGAAGGATGTCGATGCAGCACGACCCGGACCTCGCACCCGCGGCCTCGCAGGCGGCGACGGGTCGCATCCTTCTGCGTCACGCGAGGTTGCTCGACGGCACGTCTGCGCCCCGCGATGGCATGAGTGTCGCCGTCGAAGACGCTCTCATCAGCGCCGTAGCGGACGACGCCGCCCTCGCGTCCGCGCCAGGCGATCGCGTGCTCGACCTGGCGGGCCGTACGCTGATGCCGGGCCTGTGCTCGTGCCATTTCCACACGACATTCGAGAACGTGAGCCCCGTCTCGGCTCCGTCGCTCGGGCTGCATTCCCCTCCTGCGATGCTCGCGCTCGTGGCGGCGAAGAACGCGCGCATCGCGCTCGCATGCGGTGTGACGAGTGCCCTGTGCTCGAGCACGGCCTACGCGATCGATGCCTCGCTCGCCGAGGCAACGGAAGCGGGCTGGATGCCGGGGCCGCGCCTGCTCCCCGGCAGTCACGAACTGATGTCGACGGGCGACCTCGCGACCGGTGCTTCGCGCAACTGGTACATGGATCTCGGCAACAAGGGGCTGGTGCGAACGGCCGACGGCGCCGACGGTTTTCGCGGCGCGGTGCGCGACGAGGTGCGACAGGGTGCGAGGGTCGTCAAGCTCTCGCTCAGTCAGGGCCACAACGCGGGCCCGACGACGGATGCCGTCTCGCTGGCTCCGGAGGAACTGGAGGCGGCAGTCGAAACGGCGCACGCGCACGGGTGTCTCGTGCGTGCGCATGCCGCATCGAAGGCTTCGATCCTCGCGGCGGCGCACAGCGGCGTGGACCTGATCGATCACGCGGATGACGTCGACGACGAATGCATCGAAGCGATCCTGGCCTCGGGGGCGACGGTGGTCCCGAGCGCCTTCTACACCGCACGTTCGCTGCAGGCGCTCGACCAGGGTGCGATGGAAGCGTGGCTGCCGACGCCGATCCCGCCCGTCTTCTTCGACACCATGCAGAGCATGCGCAATGGGCTCGACAACCTGCGCCGGATGCTGCCGCGCATGGTCGAGGCAGGGGTCGACCTGGTGATGGGTGACGATTTCGGAACGATCTTCCTGCATCACGGCGAGTACGCGCAGGAACTCGAGTTCTACGTCAAGGAGGTCGGGATCGACCCGCTCGAGGCGCTGCGCTGGGCGACGCGCAACGGCGGGCGGCGCATGCGACGCCGGCACTTCGACGCGCCGGTGGGGACGATCGAGGTCGGCAGTCGGGCCGACCTGCTCGTCGTCGACGGCGACCCCGTGGCCGATGTCACCTGTTTGCAGGATCCGGCACGGATCGGGCCGATCGTGCGCGCGGGCCGCTTCGTCGAACGCACGCTCGCGGGCTGAGGTGCCGCGCGCGCTTGCGGTCGTCGCGATCCGGCCGGGCGTCCTGTTCGCGCTGCTCGCGCTCGCGAGCTTCTTCGAGGCCTTCGACTTCGTCCTCGTCGGGCTCGCAGCGCCTCGCGTCGCCGAGCAGGCCGGCGTCGGGCCCCAGGCGCTGCAACGCGCGCTCGCCTTCATCGCAACGGGCGCCGTGCTCGGCATCGTTCCGCTGCGCCTGGCCGACCATCTCGGCCGACGCCCGGTCCTGCTGGTGTCGCTCGCCGGCCACGGCCTTCTCTGTCTGGTGGCCGCCGCCAGCGACAGCTTCGTCGTCTTCTCGCTGGCGCATTTTGTCGCGCGCATGCTGATGGTGACGCAGCTTGCACTGGCCTACCTGATGCTATGCGAGTGTGTGCCACCGGCGCAGCGCGGGCGCTGGGCGGGTGCGCTGGGCGCCATCGCGAGCCTCGGCATCGCGGCGCCCGCGCTGCTGCAACCGCTCGTCGCAGAGATCGGATACGGCGTGCGCACGCTCGAGTTCGCCGGAGCGGCTGTCGTGTTGCTGCTGCCGCTCTACGTGGCGCTGGTTCCGGAGACGCCAGCCTTTCGACGTTCGCGCGACGCTTGCGCAGCGAGCGGTGCAGTGTCGCTTCTGGGGCTGCTCGCTGCGGCGCAGCGTCGCCGCTTCGCCGCCCTGGCACTGTTGTGGTTCACGGTCGAGTTCTGGACGGCCGCGACGATGGGCTCCCTGCTGCCCTGGGTCGTGGGCGAGCGCGGCTGGAGCGCCGCGCAGGTCACACAGTTGCTGGCAGCGGGCGTCGTGTTCCACTTCCTCGGGCATTTGATCGCGGGCCTGTCGATGGACCGCGTCGGACGGCGCGGGACGCTCGCGCTCTTCCTGGGGCTCGCGAGCGGCGGCGCCAGCGCCTGCTTCCTGGCGCACGATGCGCGCGCGATCGTTGCGGGCTACTTCACGATGGCGGCCGCCGGCGGGCTGTGGAGCATCGCGCAGACGATCGGCGCAGAACTGTTCCCGACCGACCTGCGCGCCGGTGCACACGGGCTCGCGCACGAAGGCATCGGTCGGCTCGGCGCCTCGCTCGCGCCGATCGGTGTCGGTGGACTCGCCCTGCTGGTCGGCTCGACCGCTTCGGCGGTGGCGTGGCTCGCACTGGCGAACCTGCTGGCATTGCCGCTGCTGCTGTGGGCGCTGCCGGAAACGCGCGCCGTGCGCCTCGACCTGCCGGGGGCCGAGATGGGCTGAGCGCGCAGCGGCCCGGCAGGAGCGCGGGGCGCGCGCAGGCCTCAGCCCTCGGGCGCGGCGTAGACGACCAGGAAGCGGAACGGCCGCCGCTCGGTGGTCAGTTCCAGGCCGATCGACGCGAGTGCGGCGGAGAAGGCCGACGCGCCGCCGGTGGCGTCCCAGTCGATTTCCCAGTCGTAGCGACCCGTGAGTCCCGTCTCGTCGAGGATCGGACGCGGGTTGCGCCAGCGCGCGAACCCGACGAGTTCGCGGACGGGAAGCCCGCTGGCGCGCAGATGGCCGTCGCCTGCGTCGGCGCTCGGCTTCGCGGCGTGAGACGCGCTCGGCGGCGCTGCGCCCGCTTTGCGCCGCAGCACGTCGACCTCGACCTCGGGCTGCTCGAAGTCGAAGCGAAGGCCGAGCTCGCGCGCGAGGCCGCGCGCCAGGATGCCGGCGAGCCGGTCGTTGCGGCCGGCGCGCGGCTGGATCAGCACATCGAAGCGCGCATCGAGGTCCGGCGCGTCGGCCTCTCCTGCGGCCAGCACGTCGCGCGGGTGGACCCCGAAGGCCTGCGCGCACAGGACGCGCAGGGGCGTTCCAATGAGCAGGAGCGTCCCCTTCTCTTGATCGCGACGCAGCAGCTGCTCCTTCTGGATCGACGGGCCGATGCTGAACACGTGGTTCGGAAGCGGCGCGGGAGTGCCGCCGGCGTCGGCCGGCGCGTCGCCGGCCGACGCCGGCGGCTGCGGCGCGTGCGTCCCGCCCTGTGCCGTCGTCGCGGTGGCAGCGCCGGCCGAGGAGGCCGCGGCCGACAGGGCGACGGACAGGGCGACGGACAGGGCGAGCGGGGGGACAGCCGCCAGGACGGCCGACCCGAAGGCGGGCAGGCACACCGACGCGATGGCGTTCCGACCGGGCGACGGCGCAGCGGTCGGAACGCTCGTGCGGGCGAGCCCCGTGCACGCGAGCGAAGAGCGGAGGAGTCGGAGCACGGGTTCCTCCTGTTCGCACGGTCGCGAGAGCGCGCCGGCGGACGCCGGCGCGGGGACGGTGTGACGAGGCCGGGAGGATGACCCTGCGAACGCGGCACGTCGAGTCTCGGGCACACAGTCGCGCGGACCGGCAGGTGCCGCAGGGTGTGCTAGCCCTCCGGCCCGCGCGGGTTCGGGTCGGCGCGCCGAAGTGGGTTGCGCGTGCCATCCGCCCCTTTCCTCTGCCGCTGCTTCGTCCACTTCCCTTCGCGCCCGCAAGGAGTGATGCACGCGTGAGCCCGTCGACCGACCCCGCCGATCTGCTGCGCGACATCGCCGTGGAACGCGTGCGCGAGGCTGCGCCCGCGGGTCCGCCGGCCCTCTATCGCTGCGAGCTCGGCGGCCAGTGGAACGCGGCGTTCTTCCCCTTCGGTGGCGTCGTCAGCGCACTCGCCGTTGGCGCGATGCGCGACGAACTCGCTCGGCCCGAACACACGCCGCGCACGATCCACACCACCTTCTGCTCGCCGGTCGCGGACGGCCCGCTCGAGGTAGAAGTGCGGGTGCTGCGGGCGGGCCGGGGAATGTCACAGCTACAGGCGACGGTGCGCGCTGCCGGCAGCGACGACGCCGGCGCCACGACGGTCGGCGTGTTCGGCGCGCCGCGGCCGGGCTTCGCCTTCACCGATGCGCAGCCGCCGCGCTGCCCGCTGCCCGAGGACTGCACGCCGCCCGAGCCGCACCCCGACCCGGAAACGACGTGGAACGCGCGTTTTTTCGAGCAGCTCGAGGTGCGGCAGTGGGGCATGCACGCCTCGTGGGAGGAGGGTTGGGAGCCCGGGCGCGCCGAGTCGCTGCGCTGGATGCGCTACCGCGTCCCGCCGCGCGCAGCCGACGGCAGCATCGACCCGCTCGCCTACGCGCCCGTCTGCGACACCATGCCGCCCTCGATCATCCAGGCGCTGGGGCCGGGGACGCCGGCCTTCTTTGCGCCGAGCTGCGACCTCGATGTCCACTTCCTGCAGCCCACACGCGACGAGTGGCTGCTCGTGCAGGCGCGCACGCACCATGCTGGCGATGGCTATGCGTCGGCCTCGATCGACCTGTGGGATCGCGACTGGCGCCTGGTCGCGCGCGCGACGCAGCTGATGTACCTGCGCGTTGGCGTCACGGACTGAGCCCGGCCGGCGCGCCGCCGCGCAGACGCGGGGCCTCAGCTGCGATAACGGCTCTTCTCCGGCCCGATCTCCGCGACGATCGGGGCGAGCTTCTCGGTGTCGAAGCCGTAGAAGCGCGCCGCGTTCTCGCCGAGCATCCTGGCGATGTCCCGCTCGGGCAGGCCGGCGAAGGTCTCGTCGCGCTGCTCGTCCGTGAAGGGCCATGAGCCCTCGGGATGCGGGTAGTCGCTGCCCCACATGATCTGATCGATGCCGATCTCCTCGCGCATCAGCGCTTCGCGACGGGGCATGCACGATGCACCGAGCGCCACGCTCTCGCGGAAGTACTCGGACGGCGGTTTCGACAGGTGCGAGCGGAAGTCGCCGAGCTTGGCGCTGTAGTGCGCTTCGCCATAGCGGTGATCGAGAAGGCGCAGGTACTCCGGTACCCAGACGGTCGTGCCTTCGGTGATGGCGACCTTGAGCCCGGGGTGCCGCTCGAAGGCGCCGCCCCAGAGCATGAAGGTCAGCGGCCGCACGTTCCAGAAGGCGACCTCGCTGATGTAGATGCCCATGCCCCCGGGAAGCTGCGGCTGTCCTTCGGCGGGCGGCATCGAGCCGAAGTAGTCTTCGGAGGGCGCCGGCCCGGAGTGGAAGTGCACGATCACGCCGAGTTCCGCGCACACCTGCCAGAGCGGTTCGTAGAAGGGGTGGTGGTAGGGCTTCCCCTTCGCCCACATCGGCGGGATCATGATTCCGCCGAGCCCGTTCTGCCGGGCCCAGCGGACCTCCTTCACGGTCTCCTCGATATCCCAGCAGGCGGGAACGATGGCGACGCCGAAGTGGCGCTCCGGGGCCATCGAGACGAACTCGGCCAGCCAGCGGTTGTGGGCCCGTGCGCCCGCCCACTGCAGTTCGGGCACGACGTTCTCGGTGGGCAGGCCGATGCCCGCACCGAAGGGCGGCGAGTTCATCTCGGTGATGCCGTCGGGGAAGACGACCTCGCCGGCACAGCCGTCGCCGTCGAGCACTTCGATGCGGCGGTCGTGGTCCCAGGCGCCGGCGAGCAGGTGTTCGCGCCCCTGGCGCCACTGCTCATTGACCTCCTCGACGAGGAACTGCTTCGATGCGGCCTTCGTCATCGCGATCTGGATCGGCAGGGCCTGGTCGAAGGCCTCGCGGTACTGCGGGTCGAGGTAGTCGCGGTACTGCTCGGGCGGCAATCCAGCGTGGCAGTCGGAGGAGATGACGAGGTAGCGGTCCATGGGATCTCCTGTGGCCGTCAGGCCGGGTCCGAGTAGAACTGCTTGCACCACTTGCGGAATTCGGCGAGTTCACGGTCGGCCTCGCAGAGCACCGGTTCGGCGCGGTGCACCTTGTGGGTCCAGATGCGCATGTCGTCGAGCACGCCCTTCGAGATGTTGTCCATGAACTCCTCGCCGGCAATGTCGACGATGTTGTTCGTGACGGTGAGGATCCAACGCGAGTGCGTGCGGTTGCTGTCGACCGGGGAAGTCGACGAGTAGAGCAGCAGCCCTGCGTTCGGGATGCCTATGCTGCGGACTGCCGACAGCCCCATGCCCCAGGATTCGCGCACCAGCGTCATGTCGAAGGTACCGAGCGGCGTTTCCTGCGGGCTGGTGTGCTGGATGCGCGTGTAGCGGCCGTCCTCACCGTATTCGACCTCGGTCGGCGGCGTGTCGGTCATGCCGTGGACGAACTGGAAGTGCACCGGGTCGAGGTTGTTTTCGTGCATGTCCTGTGAGTGGACGGGCACGTCGAAGAGCAGTTCGCGACCGGGGCTCCAGTCGGGGTGGCCGATCTCGGGTGCGACAGGGAAGTCCCACTCGGGTGGTTTGTTCTCTGCATGGTGCCACGCGAAGATCATCCCGTTGCGCTCGACGACGTCCCAGGCCTTCACGCGCGCCTGCGGCGGAATGCGCTCGCAGTAGGGGATGCGCGCGCACTCGCCGCTCTGGCCGTCGAACTGCCAGCCGTGGAAGGGACAGCGCACCGTGTCTCCCATGACGCGACCGCCCTCGCCAAGGTGTGCGCCGAGGTGGGGACAGTAGGCGTCGAGCACGTGCGCCTCGCCCGACCGCCCGCGGAAGAGCACGAGATCCTGTCCGAAGTAATGGATCGCCTTGACGTCGCCCGGGATCAGGTCGCGGCTGAAGGCGACTGCGAACCAGCCGTTCGGAATCGGGAGGTCGCTATGTTCGCGTTCGCGGTTGCTGCTCATGCACGGTCTCCTTCGGGCGGGTGGGGTTGGGATTCGAGCGCACAGGCGAGCACGTGCGCCGTGGCCTCTGCCTGTGCGCGAATCGGGTAGCCGTCGACGTGCGCCCAGTTGAACATCAGCGAGTAGAAGGCGCCCAGGATCACGTTCGTGAGCGTCTCGGTATCGTGGCCCGCTGCGACCTCGCCGCGGGCGATCGCATCGTCGACGAGTGCGGTGAAGGCTTCGTGGATGCGGCGCACCTGCTGCGACTCGTCGCGTGCGTCGTGCAGCGCGTGGATCGTCTCGGTCAGCAGCTCGCGGCGCATCGGCCCGCCTTCGAGCGCGCCTTCGGCCACCTGCACGAAGAAGTGGTGCAGCCGGTCGCGCACGCCACCTGCGTGCTTGCGCGTGTCCTCGACGCGTTCGAGCAGCGTATCGAGCGCCGCGTAGGCGAGTTCGCGCACGACGTGCTGCTTGGTCGGGAAGTGATTGAAGAAGGTCTTCTCGGCGACGTCGGCGCGAGCGGCAATCTCTGCAACGCGCGTGTCGTCGTAGCCTCGCTCGTCGAACAGGGTGGCCGCGGCGGCCACGATGCGGGCGTGCACTTCGAGGCGACGGCGCTCGCGGCGTCCCGGCGCGCGCCGGCCGAGCCCGGGCACGAGCCGCTCGGCTGCGCTCGGATCGCTGGCGCTCGGGTCCGGTGCAGTCACGGCGGTGGACCCTACCACGATCTTTCAGTCAGCTGCAAACATACACCCTGGTGTTGCCCGGGTACCCTCTCGCCGCGTAGGCGGCGCTTCGCACCTCCCGGTCGTGTCCGATCGACGGTCCGCTGCGCCAGCGGTTGACATATGAGATGAATCTGTCTACAAGACCGGCTCCATGGCCGAAGCGTTCGAACAGCCCGATCCGGCCCCGGGTGGCGCGCTGCCCGACCGCGCGGCCGACACGCGTTCGCGCATCCTGTGCGCGGCCGAGCGCTGCTTCGTGCGCCGTGGTTTCTCGGGTACGCGGATGGACGACATCGCCGCCGCCGCCGGCGTCTCGCGGGCGCTCGTGCACCGCTACTTCTCGAGCAAGGCGAGGCTGCTGGCACGCGTGCGCGTGCGCGCCCTCGAACAGTGGGCCCAGGCGGTCGATGCGGCGACGGCCGACGCGCCCGACGCTGCCGCGGAGCTGCGCGCGTGGCTCGAGGTGAACCTCGAGCGCGCCCGTGTGCAGCCGATCCTCCAGGCGATCTTCGGGGGCGCTGCGCTGGCGGCTTCCGACCCGTGGGACGACGGCGTGCTCGAGATGCGCGAACGCTCACGCGCGCGGATCCGGCGGATGCTGGCGCGCGGCCTGCGCGAGGGCGTCTTCGGGGCGTCCACCGATCTCGACGCGAGCGTGGAAGCGCTGCAGGAGATCTTCTTCGGCTGGATGAGCCAGCGCTTCGGGGCCCTGCCGCCTTCCTCCTTCGACGACGCGCGCAAGCTGCGCGCGACCGTGCACCTGCTGGTCGACGGGTTGCGCACCCGCGACCGTCCACCCGACGAGGTCCGTCATGACTGAAGCACTCTTCGACCGCTACGACGTGATCGACGTCGACACGCACGTCACCGAACCCGCCGACACATGGACCGCTCGCGTCGCCAGCAAGTGGGGCGACAAGGTCCCGCACATCGTCCACATGGGTGGCAGGGACCTGTGGTTCGTCGGCGACCAGGCGGTGGGCATGCCGGGCGCCTACTCGATGGCAGGCCACGACGGGACGCCGCCGGAGTTCCGCGCCGCCTATGCCGACATCCCGGAGAGCATGTACGACGCCCGCGCGCGCCTGGCCTTCATGGACGACGAAAAGATCCGCGCCCAGGTGTTGTACCCGAATGTCGGCGGCTTCGGGTCGGGTGGTTTCCGCAAGCTCGGCGAAGCGGAGTTGATGCTCGAGTGCGTGAGCGCCTACAACGATTTCCTCGTCGACTGGTGCTCCGTCGACCCGCAGCGGCTGATCGGCGTCGCGGCACTGCCCTTCTGGGACGTCGCGGCTTCGGTGCGCGAGCTGCAGCGTTGCGCAGCCCTCGGCTTCCGTGCGGTCCTGATGTGCAACCAGCCGCAGGACCACGACCAGCCTCTGCTGCGCGACCGGCACTGGGACCCGCTCTGGGCCGCGGCGCAGGAGGCGGGCATGAACGTGAGCTTCCACGTCGGAGGTGGAGACTTCATCGAGATCACCGAGGACCCGGCACAGATCGGCTTCAAGGCCAACTTCGCCCGCGCGTCCGTGCTCGCCTTCATCGACAACGCGCGTTGCATCACCGACCTGATCTGCGGCGGCGTCCCGCACCGCTTCCCCGACCTGCAGATGGTCTCGGTCGAGAGCGGCGTCGGCTGGATCCCCTTCGTGATCGAGGCGCTCGACTGGCAGTGGCACAACAGCGGCGTACGCCGCGAGCACCCCGAGTACGACCTGCTGCCGAGCGAGTACTTCCGTCGCCAGATCTACGCGAGCTTCTGGTTCGAGGAGGACGGACTCGCGGAGATCCTGGAGCGCTACC
>Ga0114931_10009808_pt1 | contig 11442 bp, 8 predicted proteins | sample 2SBtaG_FD_89579 | JGI IMG/M metagenome (GOLD analysis project Ga0114931, IMG submission 89579) | Deep subsurface microbial communities from Kolumbo volcano to uncover new lineages of life (NeLLi) - 2SBTROV14_V59a metaG | ecosystem: Environmental > Aquatic > Marine > Volcanic | place: Kolumbo...
CTGAGCCGGCAGACGCGTCGGCAAGCCGAAGTCCTGCGCAAGCGCGGGCCGCCCGATTGCGGCGCACACCAAAATCGCCCAGGCGATCTGTCGTGTATTCGTCGTACGTCGCACTGACGTTTCATCCTTGAAATCGACTGCACGCGCGACGACCTATTTCGAGGTCGCTGTAGGCATGACTCCGCCACGCCATAGTGCTTTGTTCGACCATCGACAGGGACCGAGTGTAGCGTTTCCCGGGCTACGAGGACAGATCGGAACATTGCCCCTAAGTTCTCGGCTGCCAATGTGTTATATTTCACAGACTGGCCACGTTCCTGGCCTGCGCGGGCGTCTTGAAGCCGGGTGTCGTCGCCGCGAATTGGCGAATTGGTGAAGCGTGGCCGACCTTGTGGGGCGACGGCGCTGCTAGCACCGCCGCTTGCATGAAGCACAAGACAAACCGGAGGGTTCAATCCATGGTGCTGCTCGAATTCAGCATCACGCCGCTTGGCAAGGGCGAAAGCGTAAGCCCCTATGTTGCCCGATGTCTCGAAGTGATCGACCGCAGCGGGCTTGACTACCAACTCAACGCCATGGGAACGATCATCGAAGGCGAGCTTGAGGCGGTACTTGACGTGCTGCGTGATTGCTTCGTCGCGCTACAGAGCGATTGCGACCGCATTACCTGCACGGCGAAAATCGATTCCCGCCACGGTCGAAGTGGCCGGCTTGCGGCAAAGGTGGCCAGCGTCGAACAGAAAGTCGGGCACAAGCTTTCAACCGGTACGTCGTGATAGAAAGAGGCAGCGTGGTCGCTGGAGAAAAAGCGATCTCGCGGCGGAACTCAGGCGCGCGAGACTGCTGGACTGACCGATACGGACGGTTTATGCTTCTGGCGGTGTCGCGGTTGAGAAACTTGCTCCGAGTCGCCTCTTTCTTTCATTTGCGGGGCTGGAGTCGTGATGTCAGAGAGTCCTTCGATGCCGGTGCTGGGCCGTGTTCCCAGTGGGATTTTTATCCTCACGATCCGCGATGGCGAGCGGGAAACGGGCATGCTGGCCAGTTGGGTGCAGCAGGCTGGCTTCGATCCGCCGACGGTGACCGTGGCGGTCAAGTCGGGGCGCTATGTCGAACAGTGGATCACCGCCGGGCGCGAGTTCGCTCTTTGCCTGCTTGCCGAAGATCAGAAGGCGATGCTCGGGCATTTTGGACGTGGCTTCGAGCCCGACGAACCAGCCTTCGAAGGGCTCGACTTGAGCCGCAGCGCCTCCGGTTTGCCGGTGCTTGACCGGGCGATCGGCTATTTGGAATGCCAGCCCAAGACGCATCTCGACTCTGGCGATCATCGCATCTTTCTGGCCCAAGTGGTCGATGATCGGCTTCTTCATGATGAGCCGCCCATGGTGCATGTCCGCAAAAGCGGGTTGCGTTATTAACCCCACACGTTTCGTGGCAAGTGCCGGCGGAACGCAACGTGTGCCGCGGAACCTCGTACGCCACGAAACATCGCCGCGGGGAGGATACGGGGCATGAACGGCTTGCCCCGACCGGACGTGGGGTTTCGGCAGAACGCGGCATCACGGATCGCGCGGCGGGGGCGGTTTTCGACACGCCTGTCGTGCTGTCGCGGTGAAGGTTGGGCATCGCTAGTCGCGGGCACGCGGAACACTATAATCAGGGTTTGGCCGCTTTCTCGCCAAGTGGTTTCGTCTGAACCTGCCATGTGGAACCTTCGATGATTTCCGCCACCCTGACGCCGCTGATCGACGACTTTCGCCGCCTGGTGGGCAACGATCATGTTTTGGCCCGTCATGCCGAGTTGATGGTTTATGAATGCGACGGCTTCGTGATCGAGAAAAATTGCCCCGACGTGGCAGTCTTTCCCGACTCGGTCGAGCAGGTTGCCGAGATCGTCAAGCTCTGCAATCGGCACGACGTGCCGTTTCTGCCGCGTGGCGCGGGCACCAGCCTGGCGGGCGGTTGCCTGCCGGTCGGCGGCGGGGTAATGATCGTGCTGACGCGAATGAACCGCATTCTCGACATTCAACTTCGCGACCGTTATGCCGTGGTCGAGCCCGGCGTGGTGAACCTATGGCTCACGCAGGCCCTTCGCGGGACCGGTTATCATTACGCCCCGGACCCTTCGAGCCAGGGAGCCTGCACGATCGGCGGCAACGTGGCGACCAACTCAGGCGGGCCGCACACGCTCAAATACGGCGTCACGGTGAACCATGTGTTGGGGGTCGAAGGCGTGCTGTGCGACGGGCGCGTCGTGCAGTTCGGCGGACCGGCGGAAGATCCGCTGGGACTCGACTTGACCGGTGTGTTGGTCGGAAGCGAAGGCACGTTGGCCATTGTGACCAAGGCCTGGGTGCGGCTAACCCGCGATCCACAGGGTTACCGCACGCTGCTCGGTATCTTCGATTCGGTCGACGACGCGACCAGTGCGATCAGCGACATCATCGGCGCCGGCATCGTGCCCGCCGCGCTCGAGATGATGGACCAGGGGATTATCGGCGCGCTGGAAAGTGCGTTTCACTTCGGCTTTCCCTTGGATGCCCAAGCCATTCTGTTGATCGAAGTCGACGGACTCGAAGCAGGCTTGGATGCGCAGCAGCAGCAAATCGTCGAACTTTGCCGGCAACGCGGAGCCCGCGAAGTGCGGTTGGCCCAAGACGCGGCCGAGCGGGCCAAAATTTGGAAGTGCCGCAAGCAGGCGTTCGGCGCCGTGGGACGGTTGGCACCGAGCTACTGCACGCAAGATGGCGTCGTGCCGCGAACCAAGCTGCCCCATAAGCTGCGACGCATTTATGAAATCGGCCGAAAATACGACCTGCGGATCGTGAACGTGTTTCACGCCGGCGACGGCAACCTGCATCCGATCGTGCTGTTCGACGAGCGGGATCAACCGCAAGTCCGGCGGGTGCTCGAGGCCAGCGAAGAAATATTGAACGAATGTATTGAGTGCGGCGGCAGCGTAACCGGCGAACACGGAATCGGCGTGGAGAAGATCAGTTTCATGAGCCGCTTGTTCAACTAAGATGACCTGCAAGCGATGGCCCACTTGCGTGCCGCGTTCAACCCGGACGGCCGCCTTAGCCCGGGCAAGATGCTACCGGTGGCCGGGGCCTGTTCGATCGAGAAATCCTCGCCGGCGCGCCAAGCGCCGCATTAGTGCATTAGTCACGGCGATCGCCACCCGGCGGTATCGTTGGCAACCCATGCTCGGAGAATCGCGTGTCCCTTAGCACCGACACCTTGCCGCTTAGCGAAACGGTTACCCCCGACAATCAGAGGGAGTTGGCTTTGCGGGTGCGCGAGGCGCAGGCCGATTCAACGGCGATTTATCCGTTGGGCGGCGAAGCCAGCCTGGACTTCGGGCTTGTCCCCCGCACGCCGGGCGTGGGGCTTTCGACCTCGGCGCTCGATCGCGTGATCGATTATCCGGTTCGCGACATGACGATCACCGTCGAGTCGGGCATCACGATGGCCGCGCTGGGCGAAAGGCTTGCGGCGGAAAATCAGCGATTGCCGATCGACGTGCCACGGCCACGGCAGGCGACGTTGGGCGGCGTGGTGGCCACCAATTTCAGCGGGCCGCGCCGCTATGGCTGCGGAACCATTCGCGACTATGTCATCGGCATCACGGCGGTCGATGGTCGCGGCATGACGTTTCGCGGCGGGGGACAGGTGGTGAAGAACGTCGCCGGATATGATTTTTGCAAGCTGCTGACCGGCTCGCTAGGCACCTTGGGTGTAATTACGCAAATCACGCTCAAAATTCGCCCCCAACCCGAGGCCTCGGCTTTCGTGGCCTGCAAGATCGCGGACTTCGACCAAGCAGAGCGGTGTTTGGCTCAACTCGTTACCTCGCCAGTCACGCCGACGGCGATCCAGTGGTTAGCCGGCCCGAGCTGGTCCGACGACCCGGCTTTGCCGCACATGGCGGGAGAGGGCGCGGGCTATTTGGTCATCGGGCTCGAAGGAACCCGCGTCGAGGTTGATTGGATGGCCAAGGAGTTGGCCGCGGACTGGAACCCCGGCGGCGGTTTGCCGGTCGAGCGGGTTGCCGAAGATCAAGTCTCGGGGCTGTGGCAGCGGTTCAGCGAATTTCCCGCCTCGGGCGAGTCACCCTTGGTGCTCAAGGCCAGCATCCTGCCAAGCTCAACCGGCCAGATGATCGGCTTATTGCGAGCGTTTGATCCGCAGTGCTCGATCCTGGCCCATGCCGGTAGCGGCATCGTTCTGGCCCGACTCTCGACGTTCAAGGCCGAGGACGCTTCCCGGGAGCTTATCGGCCGCTGGCATCCGTTTGCCCGGCGGGCGGGAGGCCATCTGATCATGCTTTCAGCCGATCCGGGCTTGGGGCTAACGCGAGCCGCCGTCTGGGGTGGTTCGACCGAAGCCTGGGAGGCGATGCGTGCGGTGAAGGAACAATTCGATCCCCAAGGCCTATTGAACCCGGGCCGATTCATTTTTTAGGTCACCATGAATCCCACGGAACCCGCTGTCAACGAAACCGCCACGTCGCAACAAGTGGACGCTTCGGACCTCGACGCCACGGCGGCGGAATCGAATCTTGCCGGCGCCGAGCGAGCGCGGCCCGCGACAAGCCCTGCCGCGGCGATCGAGTATCGAAACCTGCTCGATTGCGTGCACTGCGGGTTGTGTACCTCGGCCTGCCCCACCTATCTCGAAACATGCGACGAAAACGATAGCCCGCGAGGACGTATTTACCTGATGCGGGCCGTGACGGACGGACGGCTATCGCTTAGCGCGCCGGTGCGAGAACATTTGGAATTGTGCCTGGACTGTCGCGCGTGTGAAACGGCCTGTCCTTCGGGCGTGCAATACGGCCGGTTGATCGAACCGTTTCGTCTGGCGATGGACCAGATGCAAGGTGCCGGGGGAACGACCAGCGACTGGTTTCACCGGTTCGTGTTGCATGGCGTGTTTCCTTATCCCGAGCGTATGCGGCGCCTTTTGTGGCCGGCGCGTGTCGCGCAGCGGCTGGGCGTTCTTCAAGGCTTGCGGGCCATCGGCGCGTTTCGGCTATTACCTTCACGGCTGCGCCAGGTGGTCGAGATGTTGCCTCCGCTGCACAGCGAACCACCGCTGCCGCGGGTGCTTCCCGCCGAAGGAAAGCGGCGCGCCAGGGTGGCGCTGTTTACCGGCTGCGTGGGCGATGCCGTGTTGCGGCACACGCACTGGGCCACCGTACGGGTGTTGCAGAAGAACGGCTGCGATGTGGTGGTCCCCCGTGGGCAGGTTTGCTGCGGCGCAATTCATTTCCACTCCGGACAGAGCGAGCCGGCGCGGGCCTTGGCCGATCAAAACGTCGGCGCGCTGAGTGCCGACGACGTCGATGCCGTGATCGTCAACGTGGCCGGTTGTGGCGCGATGTTGAAGGATTACGGTCACCACTGGAACGATGCCGGACAATCGCAACGCCAGCGGCTGGCCGCCAAGGTGAAGGACGTGCATGAGTTTCTCGATGAACTGGGGTTCCTGCCGCCCGAAGGCGAGATTCGCATGAAGGCCACGTACCACGACGCCTGCCATTTGGCACACGCGCAACAAATTCGCGAGGCACCAAGACGCCTGCTGTCGCGGATTCCCGGCCTGGAAATGGTCGAGTTGCCCGAGTCGGAAATCTGCTGCGGCGCGGCGGGAACTTATAATCTGACGCAACCCGAAATGGCCACGCAGCTCAGCCGTCGCAAGTTGAACAACATCCTTCGCACCGGCGCCGAAATCGTGGTTACGGGCAACGCCGGCTGTCTGCTGCACATCTTTCGCGAAGCCCGGCAGCAGGGCAAACGGCTATGGCTGGCCCACCCGATGGACCTGCTGGACCTAAGCTACCGCGGCCAACAGCCCCCGCGTCAGGGGTTGGGTTGAAGCTTGCGTACCCAAGACCGAAGCTCGCGTAGCCATGACCAAGGATTGGTCCGCCGGAGCACGAAGCGGCGGCAAGACTTACTTGGCGCGGGTCGCGTGGTTAAGATCGGGGGCGGCCTTTTCGCGTGGCGTGGCCAGGGGCCGCTCTTGCGCAAGGCGTCGTTGAGATCAATGTTGGGCGTGAGACAAGCTCTCCGAGGTCAAGCATGACAACCGTTGCCACAATTTGCCCACACGGCCGGATGCCGCGCCGCGGCGTACGATTCATCTCGGCACTTTTCGCGCTAGTGAATCTCTGGCAAATGGCCGCGTGTCCGACCGCCGCCGCGAGGGACCAACCGGCCGCCGGGTCGAAGCCGAACGTGATTTTCGTGGTGACCGACGATCAGCGATGGGACGCCTTGGGCGCGATGGGCAACCGCGAAATTCAAACGCCGCATCTCGATCGCCTGGCCCGCGAAGGCACCTTGTTCACCAATATGTTTTGCACAACCTCGATCTGCTGCACGAGCCGCGCTAGCCTGCTAACCGGTCAGTACGCGCGCCATCACGGCATCAACGACTTTCACACGCCGCTCAGCGAGGCACAGTATCGCCGGGCTTATCCCGACCAATTACGGCGAGCCGGCTATCGCGTGGGCTTTGTCGGCAAATGGGGCTTGGGCGGCCCGTTGCCGAAGGATCGCTATGATTCCTGGCACGGTTTTTCCGGCCAAGGGCGTTATTTTCCCAAAGACGGTTCGGGCCATCTGACCCACCGGCTGGGCGACGCCGCGATTGAGTTTCTCGACGGCTGCACGCCCAAGCAACCGTTCTGTTTGCAAATCAGCACCAAAGCGGCCCATGTTCAAGACAGTGATCCGCACCCCTTTCAGCCGGACCCGCGTTACCGCGATCTTTACACCGGCGTCACCATCCCGCGTCCGCCGTCGTTTACCCCTCAGGCGCTGGCCGCCTTGCCCGAGTTTCTGCGAACCTCCGAAGCGCGGGTGCGGTGGAAAGTTCGCTTCGCCGATGAGGCGATGTTTCAGAAGTCCGTCAAGGACTATTACCGCTTGCTTACCGGCGTTGATGACGTGGTCGGGCGAATGGTCGACACCCTGAAGGCCCGTGGTCTTGCCGATCGCACGGTCATCGTGTTTACGTCGGACAACGGCTTTTTTCTGGGCGAACATGGACTGGCCGGCAAGTGGTTCATGTACGAAGAGTCGATCCGTCTGCCGCTGTTGGTCTATGATCCGCGTCTTCCCGGCGCGGCCCGCGGCCGCAAGGTCGATGCGATGGTGCTCAACATCGACATGGCCCCCACGATCCTTGATCTGGCAGGTGTCGCGCGACCCACAACCATGGACGGCCGCAGCGTGATGCCGCTGGTTCGTGGCGAGCGAGTCAAGCCGCGGGAAGACTGGTTCTACGAACATCTGTTCAAGCATCCCAGGATTCCGAAGAGCGAAGACGTGCGGACCGAGCGTTGGAAGTACGTTCGCTTTGTCGAGTTCGACCCGCCTTATGAACAACTGTTCGATTTGAAACAAGACCCGCTCGAGCTGCACGATCTGGCCCGCTTGCAAGCCAGCGGTAAAAAACTTGCCGCCATGCGTCAGCGCTGGCGTCGCTGGCGTGAGCGGCTGGAACCGTCCAAGAAACAGGCCTCCGCGGCGCGGTAGGCGGCGGAGGCTTTCGAGCGAACGATAGCGTGCTTCGCGAGCTGGCCAACCGGTCAAAGGCGCCGATCAAAAACACCGTCCGGTTCCCGGGCGAGATTTGACGCCTGGCTGGAGCTTCGGCTCAGTCAACGAAGTTGAATTCGTTGGTGTTGAGCAGCAACCGGCAAGCGGCCGGCAAGTGATATTGCCGTACGTAGTCGAGCAACATGGCCCGCTCGGCCTGCGTGGGAAGTCGCCCGAAGGCCAGACGCACGGCCTGGTCGATCTGCTGCCCGGGATCGTCGGTCATGGCCGCCACGCGGCGCGCGAAATACTCCGCCTGCCGCACGATGAAAGCATCGTTCATCGAGGCTAACGCTTGCAGCGGCGTAATCGTGGTTTGGCGAACCGGGGCGCTCAGCGAGGGATCAGGGCAATCGAGCGCCTCTAAGAACGGGTTGGGCACGCTGCGGACGATGAAGCGGTAAACCGTCCTCCGCCACACATCGGGCCGGTCGATGGCGATGTAGTCGTAGCGTGGCGAATGGTCGTCTTCAAACGCGAACAGCTCGAAGCTGGGGCCGCCGATCTCACGATTCAGCTTGCCGCTGACCGCCAACACGGCATCGCGAAAACTTTCGCCGTCCAGCCGGCGGCGGTTCATCCGCCATAAGAAGCGGTTTTCGCCGTCGATCTTCGCGGCCCGCGGATCGTTTCGAGAGGACTGGCGGTACACGGCGCTGGTCAGAATCATCCGATGCAGTGATTTGAGCGATTGCCCCTGCCGGAGCTCAAGGGCCAGCCAGTCGAGCAATTCGGGGTGCGTCGGCTTCGAGCCGTGGCGGCCAAAATCGTTCGGCGTGTCGACGATGCCGCGGCCAAAGTGATAGTGCCAAACCCGGTTGACGATCGATCGCCACAAAAGCACATTGTGCGGGTCAACCAGCCAGCGCGCCAACGCCGCGCGTCGGGCTCGTTCGTCACCGGTATTGATTGAGCTGAAATCCGCGGACAACCCTTTCACACAACTGAGTGCCCCGGGCGTGGCCTCTTTAAGAGGCTGCCGCACGTCGCCCCGCCGAAGCACATGAATCGGTCTTGGGGCGTGAGAGATAATGGCGTAAACCTGCGGGTCGGACGGCAAGGCGGCCTTCTTCCGCTCAAGCGAGGCAAGCCGTGTGTTGGCGGCCGCAAGGTCGTTACGCAGCTCGTCGCTGACCAGTGAAGCGGCCATCGCTTTGCGCCGAGCGGTCTGCTCGCCTAGCGCCCGCCGAAGCGCGGCCCGCTGCCGGGCCAGGTTGAGAAGCTCGGGGTCGGCCGGATCGGCCAGACGGTGGCGGCTGCCGAAGCCATCGACCAGAAATCGCGTGTGCCAGCGGCCCGCGTCGATCGTGTCCGATGCCGTGACCTTGGCTCCTAGGGCAACGTTCCGGTTCTCGGAAATCACCTGTAGCTCGCCCAAGGCGAAGACGAAATCGTCGGTCCGTTTCCAAAGCCGCTCGGCCGTGACGCGCACGAATCGTCCGCTCGCGTGGTCCGGCAGCAGCGTCCAGTCATGATCGCCCGGGTTGGGAAAATCAGCCTGGGTTTCATCGATCACCGACTGCCAATCGTCCGCCTCGTGGTCGTGAGCGATCTCGACACGAAAACGAAGCGGGAAACCAAAGCCCGGCGTGTCGGCGAAATCGGTGGGGCGGGCGGGGATCAAGCGGATCAGCTCGATCGGCATCTCGCGACCAAGGTCAACCTGGACCCATTTGGTCACCTGCGGCCGCTCGGCGATCGCGCTGTGAAAACCGTTCGACGGGCTTTCGAGCGGCTTGCCTGTCGAGGTCCACGGGTCGTCCAGGTTTTTCAGCTGCGCGCACCGTCCGGCGATCTCGACATCTAACTGCTTCAGCTCCGGGCTGCTGACGGCCTTCGTGGCGGCCAGCAGCTTGTCTCGGCGGCCGCGGACCGATTTGATTTCTTGTGCCAGTCTGTCGCGGCGGCGGCGCAATTGAGGATCGCCGTAAGGACGGTCGCCGCGATCGACGCCGGCAAAAACGGCCTGCAACGCGTAATAGTCATCCTGCGGAATCGGGTCGAACGGGTGATCGTGACACCGCGCGCAGTGAACCGTCATGCTGGTAAAGGTCGACATCGTGTTGGCCAGCATGTCGTCGCGATCGAGCAAGCGGGTCTTTTCTTTTTCGATCGTGCCCTCGCGCAGCTCGACGTGGCCGACGAAGTCCCAAGGTCCGGCGGCGATGAACCCGGTCGCCACCGTGGCTTGCGGCCGGTCGGGAAACAAAACGTCGCCGGCAACTTGCTCCAGCACGAATCGCCCGTACGGCCGATCTTCGTTGAGCGCGCGGATCACATAATCACGATATGGCCAGGCATGGTCGCGGCGTTTGTCTTTGTCGTAGCCGTGCGTCTGGCCGAAGTGAACCACATCGAGCCAGTGCCGCCCCCAACGCTCTCCATAATGCGGCGATGCTAGTAACCGATCGACCAGCCTTTCGTAGGCCAACGGGCGATCGTCCGCCAGGAAACGGTCGACCTCGTCCGGAGAAGGCGGCAGCCCCAACAAGTCAAAATACAAGCGGCGAATCAAAGTGCGGCGATCGGCCTCGGGCGCGGGATGAAGGTCGAGCGATTGAAGCTTGGCCAGCACCAAGGCATCGATCGGCGTGCGAACCCAAGCGGAATGCAAGTCGGGAATCTCGGGCCGTTTAAGCGCCGCGAGCGACCACCACGTACCATCGGCCGATTTGTCATGTAGCTTCAAATCGGTCGGCCACACCGCGCCCCGGTTGATCCACTGTTCGATGGCGGACACCTCGTTCGCGGCGAGCGGCTTGCCCTTCTTGGGCATCTCCGGATCGTCGCCCGAGATCATGTCGAGCAGTAGGCTGTCTTCGGCGCTAGCCGGATCAACGGCCGGTCCGCTATCACCTCCTTTGAGCATTGCCTCGCGAGTTTCGAGCGACAGGTGCCCCCGCGCGGTCAACCCTCGATGGCAGTGCACACACCGTTGCTCCAGGATCAGCGCGACCCGCTGGCGAAACCACGCGGCATCGTCAGCCGATGCCGTCGCGACAACAAGGAATAAGACCGACAGGGCGAGTAGCGCCGCCGGGCCGTGATGACGCGACATGGATGACTTTCTCATGTAAAAACTCGACTTCTTTCCGCTACCGGAGCCAAAATCGGATTATAAATCGTTGGTCGCCCATGTTCCAAATCGTGCGTCTTGTTCGGCGACGCCGGTCGAGTATGGTGAAGGGGCCGGTCGAGCAAGGCAGCGGTCAGCGCGTCTCGGCCGATTGGTTCATAACCCGAAGGTCCGCTAGCCTGCCGAGATGCCGCAATGCAACCTCGAAACATCATCTTACTGATCATGGGCAGCGTGCTCGTTTGGGGTATCTTTCACGCCGTCGGGGCGTATCTGTTTAACTACAACCTGGGGCGACCGGCGATGGTGGTCGGCTTCACCTTGGCGTTTCTTGCTTTCTGGGGCCTGATGCTTTCCTACCGCAGCCGGCACGAACCGCCGCGATCAAGGCACCCGTAAGCTGGCGTAAACGGATGGCCCCGCTTTCGATCGCCGGACAAGCTGCCGGATGCCTAACGAACGACGAAAGTCTTTTTAATAAAACATGTTGCGTTGAGATCAGCGAGGCGGCCGGGCGAACTTTTGCCGGAGAAGTGTCGTATGGTTGATTGGGTTGCGGTTGGCCCAAACAGGCCACTGGGGAGATAATCCTCGCCGCGGTTCGTCGGAGGCCGCGGTTCGTAGTAGGCGCTGTCGCCCCGCTGACGCCGTTGCCCGGCCTTGACGAGTTCAATGTAGCCGAAGAAAGCACTTCACATGGCACGCTGGCAACCGATCGCAACTTCCGCCGCTGCGGCATCGAGCCCTAGCGGC
>Ga0114931_10009809_pt1 | contig 11439 bp, 7 predicted proteins | sample 2SBtaG_FD_89579 | JGI IMG/M metagenome (GOLD analysis project Ga0114931, IMG submission 89579) | Deep subsurface microbial communities from Kolumbo volcano to uncover new lineages of life (NeLLi) - 2SBTROV14_V59a metaG | ecosystem: Environmental > Aquatic > Marine > Volcanic | place: Kolumbo...
AACTTATTATTGAAACCAGCAGCGAAAGGTGTCGGCTTTATGGCGTTAACGGGAAAGTATGATTAATAAGAAAGAATAAGGGACAAACAATTCAGGCATGGAGTCTTACTAACTGCTCAGGATGATTAAATCCTATTCACTATGTAGATAGATTCAAGGTTTTCTGGGAAACTTTTCATTCCTCATAGCTGCATGATAAACGAAAGATGCAACGATGATGGCCATTTGCTTTAAGTCATCCTCCTCCAATCTTTCGTAGGTATCCATATTGGTATGATGGGTTACCGTATGGTAGGCAATCGGGTCCTGGATAAACTGGAATCCGGGCAAACCGATGGTATTGAAAGCCAAATGGTCGGTTCCCTCCGTATTTCTGATGCTAATCGTTTCATGGTCGATCATATCTTCGAACGGATGAAACCATGCTTCGAAAACAGGGCGTGCAGATTCATTACCCTGGAGGTAAATTCCTCTGATCCTACCTGTCCCATTGTCGATATTGAAGTACACAGAGAAATCATCATATTCGGATTTGAATGAAGGGTCGAAAAGGCTTCCAAAATGATTTTTAACATAGTTTCTTGATCCAAGAATACCTTGTTCTTCTCCTGTCCATAGGGCAATCCTGATGGTTCGCCTGGGATGGATATCAATGGCTTTTAAAATTCGAACTGCTTCCATCATCACACTACAACCAGAGGCATTGTCAGTAGCACCTGTACCGGCATGCCATGAGTCTAGATGACTACCTAACATGACCACTTCCTTTTTAAGATTTTTGTCTGTACCTGGAATTTCAGCAATCACATTATATCCATTCGGATCATCAACACTGAAGGTAGTTCTAACATCCATTTCAACCTGAACGGGTATATGATGGTCTAAAAGGCGGGTGAGTCTGCCGGCATGCTCGGGGGCCATTTCTATCTCCGGAAGAACAACAGGGCTGTCCAGACTTCTTGATGCCCCATTGCTTGTAAAAAATGTGCCTTCATGTCCTCTTCTTCCGGTGATAATGGCCAAAGCACCTTCTTTTAAAGCAAATTCACCAATTTGATTGTGAAATGCTCTTCGTGCTCTCAATTGTTTCAGTCGTTCCGGCGAATAACGCGATTGAATGGTCAAAGGTTGTTTAACTATTTCATCCAATTCATTGGACGTAAAGCGAGTGGCTTCGGCTTCCCAGGTATTATCTATTGAGGTTATGGAGTTGAGCAGGACAATTTTTCCTTTGAGCTTACCTTCATATTTCTTAAGGTCTTTTGGCATTTCAGCCTTCAGTTGTACAACTTCTGCAGATATTTCTCCTGAGGTTCCAGGAGTCCACGCCTTGGCCATTCCAATCAATGGTTGATAGTAGGGCTTGGTCATGGCAATATACAGTCGATTCACTTCCCAACCTTTGCCAAATTCTCCCCACTTTTCCAGTTGGGCATTTGCAAGCCCCCAGCTTTTCAGTTTATCTTTGGCCCAAAGACTAGCGTTTTTTAGTTCATTAGAGCCGGTTAATCTAGGTCCTGCAACATCTGTCAAGTGAAAGGCTATGTCCATTACTTTTGAATGCTTTAGACCTTCCTGCTTGATCTTGTAGATTGTATTGAGGTCAACAGGTTCCTGGGCTGAAACCTGGGTGCTGAGGATCAAAATAGATATGGAAAGGATAGATTTTAACTGACCGCAATAGTTTTTCATGGAGATCAACAATTTATTTATTCCTGTTTTGATAGGCGGGCCTTGCCGGCTTCTTAAAAGCACTTGAGCTATCTAACTCTTTCATCACCTCGCTGATAGCGGCTTCTAACTGAACATCCTTGCCATTGGCAAGTTGTTGGAAGTCTTCAGTGACAGGTATATCCGGATCTACTCCATGCCCCTCAAGGAACCATTTTCCATCCGGGTTGTACATACGAAAAGTCGGGACGGTGACCCTGCCATTATCAATCAGGGAGGGCGCCCCGCTAATCCCTATCAGTCCCCCCCAGGTCCGGGTACCAATCAGGGGTCCGAGTTCTGCTTTTCTGAAAAAGTCTGGAAAAGCATCTCCACCGGACCCACTAAATCCATTGATCAGCATGACCTTGGGTCCAAAATTGGCAACGGGCGGCCAGGACCAGTCTTCTCCGTCCCTCACAGCCCAGAAGGCAAGTGGTTTTCTATTCAATAATTCAATGAATCGGTCGGGGATCTGTCCGCCACTGTTAAATCGCTCATCAATGATCATTCCTTCTTTATCGATTTGAGCATAATATTGTCGAATAAGTTCATTTTGGCCATCCAAACCCGTGCTGCGTACATATACATACCCAATCTTTCCTCCTGTCGCCTCATCCACTCTTTTTCTATTCGATTCAATCCAGGCCAGATGCCTTAACCTTGTTTCTGACCGGAGAGGAATGACCATTACCTTATGCGACCCGGTCAGTGCTGGTGTGGAATTCACTGTGAGTTCTACCGTCTTACCGGCCAAGCCCTGGAACCATGCATGGATGGGCTTGGTGGCATCCACCGGCTGGCCATTTACTGCCAGCACATAATCTCCAACGGTTACATTAATCCCTGGTTTAGCAAGAGGAGAGTGCACTTCAGCATCCCATGCAGCACCGCTTAATATCTTTGCTATTCTATACTTATTATTTTCTACCCGATAGTCAGCGCCAAGATATCCTACATTTAGTCTTTTTGCCCTCTCCAGATCACCGCCACCTCTATAGGTATGTGATGAACTAAGCTCACCAATAAGTTCGCCAATAATAAAATTTAAATCACCCCTGGCATTGGCCTGGTTCACCAGTGCTCCATATCGCGATTTCATTTCCTGCCAGTTGACTCCATGCATATTAGGGTCGTAGAAATAATCCCGCTCCATACGCCAGGCATCATTAAATATCTGCATCCATTCTTCACGAGGAACCACAGACATGGCCATGTCTTCAGTCGGAACCTTCTTATCCATTGATGCCCCTTCTGAAATGCTGATAACTGCAAGCTTTCCATCCTTGCTTACCAGGGCTTTCTTGCCATTGGCTGACACCTCGTAGTTGGCAACACCGTTAATGATTGTTTTTGACTCTCTTTTGTCAAAATCATAATAGTCCAACCGGGCCTTCGCAGATTTTTCAGCTCCAGTATTTGGGAAACGAACATAAAGCAATTTTCCTTCTACGGCAGAAAGTCGTCCGATGTTGCCCGGGTCAACAGGCAGTAGCTCCGTTCTACTTTCAAAATTCTGAAAGTCTACCTTTACGGGTTTTGTACCTTCCTCCTCGGACTTGTCCTCCGATTTTTTCTTACCCTTTTTCGATTTTTTACCGGTCCCCTCATCTTCTTTTTTTTCGTCTTTTTTTATATCAACAGCGTCATTTTTTACCTTCAGAAGCGATTCTGTATCTTTTGCCAGGGAGACAACGGCGATATTGGTTGTATTCGGGTAGATGAATGTGTTGTCGAGGTCTGAATAATTAGGCCTGAAGGTTCGGTTAGTGGAATAAAATAAATACTTACTATCGGCGCTAAACACTGGATTACCATCGTTGTAGTATCCGGAAGTGACTTGATGACTGATATTGGACTGGTTGTCAAAAATGAAAATTGCGTTGCTCACTCGGGTGATTTCCCTGGCATAGGCCAGAAATCGGCTATCGGATGACCAACTGGCCGTAAAATTTCGCAGGCCCCCTTCGAACATATATTTGCCATGATCTACCTGTGTTAATTGTCCGGTGGCAATGTTCATTATTTGGATCTTCATGGCCTGATCGATAAAGGCAATTTTTTTACTATCCGGGGACCAAAAAATGTTATATCGGAACCCACTGGTAAAAGAGCTCAATTTTCTTGCCGGTTGATCTTTCGTCATATCCAACAGCATGAGCTGGTATTCTCCCTCGGCATCGCTCCAATAAGCTACAGTTTTGCCATCAGGCGACCAGGCAGGACTTCTCTCTGCTGCTCCACTGGTATTCGTCAGGTCTGCCACATATCCTTCTTCTGATGGCAGCGTGAACAATTCACCCCGGGCCTGGACCACAACACGTTTCCCATCAGGAGACACCGTAGCGGACTGGATCATTGACGCCACCTTCTTGATGGATGGGATAAGGGCCCTTTCATCCGTAATGGCGTTGACTGTTACTTCATTATATTGATCATTACCCAAGTTCAGAAGATAAAGTTTATCTCCTGCCTGAAAAACTATGTCTTCAGGCCCCAAAGAGGGATAATGTATATCAAAATCTGTGAATTTGGTAAGTTGAGTGGTAGTTCCGGAACCTAAATCATATTTCCAAATATTCGCACGGTCGGCAGGTCCACGATCAGACAAAAAATAGATAGTATTATTGTGCCACATGGGTAATTCGTCATTGGCATCGTTTGACGCAATAGTCCGGACCTCCCTGGTAGAAAGATTGAAAATATGGATGTCAGGAGCCGTACCACCTCGGTATCGTTTCCAGGTACGATGCACCCGGGTGCGGTCTGTATAGGCAATTTGTGCACCATCCGGAGATAGACTTGCATATTCTCCATAGGGAACCGGAAGCTTTGTAGCATGCCCTCCGGTAGGTGAGATCTTGTAAAATTGGTTATATCGTTGTCTCCCACTTTCTCTTGATGAGGCAAAAAGGATTTCACTTCCATCAGGATACCAATCCAGGGTCCGGTCAAACATACCATGATAGGTTAGCCGTTTTGGAATGCCTCCTTTGCTATTGATGACATAGATATCACTGTTTCCTTCATAATTAGCTGTGAAAGCAATCTGATTACCTTCTGGGGAAAACCATGGAAAGGACTCAGCACCAGGAGTAGTACTCAGTCTTGAGGCGGTTCCCCCTGTTTTTGGTACAATCCATATGTCATCACCGTAAACGAATGTAATATGCGTACTGGAGACATCCGGATATCGCATGAGCCTGGCATTTACCTGGGCTTGAGAAACGATACAAATTAAAGACAAAAGGATTACGGTAAATGTTGATTTCATTGGATTGAGTTTTTGAATGAATAAAAATTGATAAGTCTTAAAAATAAGTAAATTATCAATTTTATGTAGCCTGATTATAAACTAAAGCAAGAAAAAACCAGCATAAAATACTGATTATCAGTTATATACGCAAATCGTTAATGGTCATTATATCTTGAAAACGGTAAGTTGTATGAGTAGTGGCAGATTGCGTGGTAGTTTCCAATCAAATCGCTAAATAGTTTGAGCGGGCTACAAACCTTGATATTTAACACTTTGCCTGCCATTACTTATACAAAATGTTAGCTGTAGATTTTAATACCATTTCTTTCTTTTAAAGTAAATGAGCATTCCCAAAAATATGGCAATCATAATAACCCATATACTAAAATATCCCCATTTCCAATTTAACTCGGGCATATTAGAAAAGTTCATTCCGTAAACTCCTGCAATAAAAGTCAGAGGGATAAATATTGTAGCAACCACTGTTAATGTTTTCATCACTTGGTTCATGCGGTGACCTTGAACCGAAAAAAACAGGTTTGTACTACTTTCAAGTTTAACTTCAATCTGCTCACTTTCATCAATTAAAGAAAGACAAAGGTCTTTCAGTTCATAGAAATATTTCATGTGTCTCTTGTTAATAAAGTTTAACTTCTCTCGCTCAATTTTTGTAACAACATCTTTAATCGGCAAAATAGTTTTCTTTATCTGATGTACTTGACGCTTAAAGAGTTCGATTGAGTTGATTAATTCAGGAGATGGGTCTTCACTAATATCAATTGCACATGATTCACTTACCTTGTCCTCGAGTTCATCAAGAGTCTTAAAATAATTGTCAAGAATTGACTCAAGTAACAAATACAACAAATAATCTGAGCCATGTTCACGGACAATTCCAATGTCGCTTCGAAGTCGCTCTCTAATGTGATCAAAATAATCGGCTTTGCGTTCCTGGAACGAAACCAGATAATTTTTTCCAAGAATAAAACTTAGTTGCTCCTCTTCGAGTGTGGAATCAACAGAAGGGATTATTGATTTTAAAGTAAAAAACCAATAATCGTCAAACTCTTGAAATTTTGGCCTTTGGTTTACATCCAAAAGGTCTTGAATAGCTAAATCGTGAATATTGAGTTTATAACAAAGTGTTTTAATTTTCTCCGTGTCATGAATTCCATGTACATTCAACCAGTTAAAACTTTCATTTGTTGAAAATTTTGTAAAGTCAGAAATTATAAAATCTGAATTTTCAATACAGTCGAACTTATTGTAAACAAACAGTTGAGCACTTAATTCTTCAACTTGTTTTACACCCGTAAAAGTTGGTATTGTTGGATTTACCTTTTTTCTATTTAGCAGTTTGGTTATCATTTTCGAAGTCTTTTTTATATACAATAGTCCTGTAAGGAAATGGAATTTCTATGCCCTCTTTATCAAACCTTTGTTTTACTGATTTTAGAAGGTCGCATTTAAGTACAAACGCATCATCATTTCCTGCCGACCACACATAAGCCTTTAAATCTACTGAAAAATCTGAAAGAGAAATTACCCGAATAATTACAATAGGGTCATTATTTTTAAATTCTTCTTTGGTTCTGTTGTCTATTAATAATGGATGTTTTATAGCTTCACCTCTGATAATTTCTATCGCTTTATCTATATCAGAATCATAACTTATTGAAAATACAATGTGCTTCCGAATTTTCTCGTCTTGAATGTTACTATTAATGATTGTCTCTTCGCTAATAATACTGTTTGGAATAATTATTCTTCGGTTCTCATAATCTAATATTATAGTATGCCTAAGGGTAATTTCTTCCACGGTTCCCTTTTGTCCATCTTTAAATTCGATTATATCTGAGATTTTGAATGGCTTAAATATTAAAATAAATATTCCACTAATAATATTTGCAAATGCTTTTTGCGAAGCAAGACCGATTACAACGGCAATAACACCAGCACCAGCAAAAAGAGCTGTGCCAATTGATTTTAAGTATGGGATTTTAAAGAATATAAAGATAATTGCTCCTGTGAAAATTATAAAACCAACCGAATTTTTTATAAATGAAAAATTTGTTGGGTCAGTCCGCAATTTCTTTGCATACTTTGTGATAAAGACGCTCAACAGCTTTCTTAATATCAGAGATAAAAGAATGGCAGCAACCAATGTTATCCCTATTAATAAAATGTAATTTAATGTTTCTTTATCCATTGGTACTCTCTCTCTTTAATTTACAGCTAACGTATGATTACCAGCCTATCCCATAGTCTTCGCCATGGTTGCTGGAGCCTCCCCAAAAGCTGCCATGTTCCCAATCGAAGTAGACGGCATTAATTGGTCCTGAAGTCCGACTCCTGATCACAAGAGAATAACCCATATCACGCAATTTCTGTCGAACAAAGGCAGGTGTGTCTTCATTGATCAACATCCTGCCGGGTTGACTCTCATGATTAGAAAAGGAGCCTTTCATTTGAAAGCTGTTGAAGTTAGGAGCCTCAGCAGCTTGTTGTACATTCATTCCAAATTCAACAATATCAAGGAAAAACTGTAAGAGATTTTGATCTTGTGAATCGCCACCCTGAACAGCAAATGAAAGAAATGGTTTTCCGCCTTTAAGGGCAATTGTAGGGGTCAGGGTGGCTCTGGGTCGTTTTCCGGGTTCGATCACATTGAATGGGTTTTCTTTTGGGTCCAACACAAAGCTTTGAGCCCGTTGACTCATTCCTATCCCGGTGTTTCCGGCAATGACTGCTGGTACCCAGCCGCCACTAGGGGTAACGGATACCACCCAGCCTTCTTCGTCAACTGCCTGGATGGAAGTGGTCCCGTTATAGTTATCAGAGTTAGGGAATAACTCGGTCCCAAAGTTTCCTTCAAGATCTCCCAGTTTTTCTCCTTTGGGTTTGGCACTGGACCATTCTTTCAAATAAGTAGTATAAGGATTCGTCTCCCCCTGGAAGGGATAGGGATCACCTGGTTTTACATCCCGGTCATTTTTAGTCCAATTGATCTGGGATACTCGTTGCTTGGCATAGGCCTTGGAAAGTAGGCCCTCCAGAGGTTCTTTTGGGTCGAAGTAGGGGTCGCCGTAATAAAAATCCCGATCGGCGAAGCTCATATTCATTACCTGGTACAAGGTGTGGATATATCGGGTGGAATTATAGCTCATGTCTTTGACATCAATTTGCTCAAGCATGTTCAATGCCTGGAGCATCACCGGACTCTGAACCCAGGAAGTTAGCTTATATACCTCAATCCCCTTGTAGGTGGTCATCAATGGCTTCTCGATGTACACCTTCCAATTGGCAAGGTCTTGCAAGGTGACCAACCCCCCTTGTTCCCGTGCCCCTCTTACATATTCTTTGGCAATGTCTCCGGTGTAAAAGCGCTTATATGCTTCGTAAATTGCTTCTTTGCGTGATTTACCTTTTTTTAATGCTTGTGATTCTGTGTCAACAAGCATGGTGAGCATATTGAGCAAGTCCTTCTGGACAAAAATTTCGCCTGCATAAGGGGCTTCCCGCCCAGGTTCGCCAAGGTGGGTTAAAAACACCTTTTTCGAGTATGGCCATTGTTTTATGCGTTCTTTTTCAGCCTCAATTCGGTCTGCGGTTTGTCCTTCTATTGGGTAACCGGCAGCCATTTCCATGGCAGGCTCCAATACCTCTTTCAGGCTCATGGTGCCGTATTCCGCCAGCATGGTCATCAGTCCACCGGGGGTCCCTGGGGTCACAGCGGCCAGAGGGCCGTAGGGGGGAGGATAATTCATTCCTTTCTCCTTAAAAAATTCAGGGGTAGCCCCTGAAGGTGCAACCCCCAGCGCGTTGATGCCAATAACTTTTTTGGTATGTGGATTATAAATTAAGGCTTGGGTTTCACCACCCCATGAGAGGACATCCCACATTGTGCATGTGGCTGCAAGCATAGCACAGGCGGCGTCAATGGCATTGCCACCCTTGTTGAAGATTTTTGATCCCGCGGTTGCTCCTAAAGGCTTGCCAGTAATGGCCAACCAATGTTTGGCATGAAGGACGGGTTTCTGAGTGCGTTGTGCTGTTGCCATAATGGGAATAGTGAAGAAAATGATGACGAAACAAATACTTTTGGAAGAAATCATAACTGGAAATTTATTCTTTAAAGTAAGGGTATTTCCGAGTTGCTGCAAATGATATTCTTTAAAAGGAGTAAGCCAACTGACCATTGGACTCCATTGCAGCGCAAATGTCAGGATGCTGGAGGGGCATAGTACTTTTCTTTCAACCAGAAGGCAACCCGAACCAGTAAGATCAATGCAGGTACCTCAACAAGTGGCCCGACAACACCTGCAAATGCCTGGCCTGAATTTAGCCCAAAGACGGCAATGGCCACGGCAATCGCCAGTTCAAAATTATTTCCTGCAGCCGTAAAGGCTATGGCGGCATTTCGTTCATAGTTGGCACCCAAGGCCTTGCTCACAAAAAACCCGATGATAAACATGATGGCAAAATAAACAACAAGTGGTATGGCAATCCGAACCACATCCAGCGGTATTTGAACGATCAACTCTCCTTTTAATGAAAACATAACCACAATGGTGAACAGCAATGCAATGAGGGTTAAGGGTGATATTGTCGGGATGAACTTAGTTTTGTACCATTGTTCCCCATTTATCCTGACTAAGATGAGCCTACTAAATAGCCCGGCAAGAAAAGGTATACCAAGGTAGATGGCAACACTTTTGGCAATTGTGGCAATAGAAATATTGACGATTGCCCCTTCATAACCAAGAAGAGGCGGCAGCTTCGTAATGAATATCCAGGCATAAAAGCTGTAAGCGAATACCTGGAAAAGACTATTCAGAGCCACCAGTCCCGCACCATACTCACTACTTCCTTCGGCAAGATCGTTCCAAACAAGTACCATAGCAATACATCTCGCCAAACCAATCAGGATGAGGCCGACCATGTATTCTGGATAGTCATGAAGAAAGAAAAATGCCAAAGCTGTCATCAATACGGGACCGATGATCCAATTGAGAACTAGTGATACCGAAAGGATTTTAACATCGCGAAATACACGGGGCAATAACTTATAATTTACTTTGGCCAATGGCGGATACATCATCAGGATCAACCCGATTGCGATGGGAATATTCGTGGAATCATTGCTGTAGCTATTAATGAATGTAGAAGTAGATGGGAAAAAATACCCAATACCAACACCTATTGCCATGGCCAGGAATATCCAAAGCGTTAAATATTGATTAAGAAAACCTAGTTTATTATGAGTATTTGTCATGGCTTGATTTAATTTTTGAGAAGACATAAAACATTTCTGTGGCTATTTGAACCGATCGCTCCTTGTATTTGGCTACTTCCTCCGGAGTTCCATCAAATTTTTTAGGGTCTTCATAGTGAAGGGAAATTTTTGTTTCTATGCCTGGAATTAAAGGGCAGTTTTCATCTGCATGGGAGCAGGTCATCACCGCTGCAAATCCGGTGTCGGGATTAATTGGGTTGTCAAACAATTTTGAAAAAGCGATGATTGGCCTGGCATTATCCGCATATTGAACGGTATAAACAGGATTGATGCCCCCTTCTTTTTTAATCTTAAACCCGTCATTTTTAATGGCATTAACGGCCCTTTCATTAAAAGCAGTAATTTCAATTCCACCGGAATAACAAGCGACATCCCGTCCATAATAAGCCGCAGCAGTTTGAGCCCAGATTTGAGCAAACTGGCTTCTCCTTGAATTGTGAGTACAAATAAAGTTTAAATTGACTTTTGAGGATTGATCAATCTTGTTTTTTAAAAAGTTGAGCAAAGGAAGAAGCAAGGATCTTCTCTCTTCTGAAATCAGGTTAAAATCAAAAGAATGAATGGTTTTTTCCAGATCAGGATACAGCATATCATTTGATCGTTTAGCAACACCCCGACTCCGGGTTGCAGCTTAATGTTTTAGCTGTACCGAAAGATCGATTTTCTTTTAAAGGCTTGGTACCTGGTTTTTTTGCATAAACTGAAATGCTGAAAATGCCCATGCTGCTCTTATTAAAAGTGGCAACGTCATTAGCCGACATATATTTGGAAAGGATATCATCCGGGATGATGATAGGTTTTACCTTTTGTACCATGATGTCGGAAAATCCAGCCTTTTCAATTTGGGCAAGATAGCCCTCTTTCTGTATGGCCCCCGCTACACAACCGGCATACATCTCGGCATCAGCCTTTAGTTGGCTTGGCAACTGACCTTCTAATACAATATCCGAAATGCTAAAATGGCCGCCTGGCTTCAGCACCCTAAATATTTCAGCAATTACTTTTGGTTTGTTGGGAACTAAGTTCAACACACAATTACTAACAATTACGTCAGCTGTATCATCGGCAACTGGCATATCGTCAATGTCACCTTCTCTAAACTCTACATTATTATAACCCATCCGATCTGCATTGAGACGCGCCTTCTTGATCATTGAAGGCGTAAAGTCAATGCCAA
>Ga0114931_10009810_pt1 | contig 11439 bp, 7 predicted proteins | sample 2SBtaG_FD_89579 | JGI IMG/M metagenome (GOLD analysis project Ga0114931, IMG submission 89579) | Deep subsurface microbial communities from Kolumbo volcano to uncover new lineages of life (NeLLi) - 2SBTROV14_V59a metaG | ecosystem: Environmental > Aquatic > Marine > Volcanic | place: Kolumbo...
CAACACCACGGCGAGCGTGCTCTTCCCGCCCGAGATGCTGCCCCACCTGGAGGCGATCCTCGAGAGCCCCGAGCAGCTCGAGGGAGTGAAGGCGCTCGGCACGCGGGTGTTCGAGCAGATCGGCTTCTACCTGGAAGACGTCCAGATCATGCGCGCCAACGCGCCGCGCTTCGACGAGCTCGATGGCCTGTTCGTCGGTGAGGCTGCCAAGCGCATGGGCATGGACGTGTGGGAGTTCTACGCGCGGCTGGTCGTGGAGAGCCACCGAAACGCCCGGGTGCTGAACCACACCTACAGCGGCCACGAGGGAGAGGAGGATGCGCTGCGCTCGGTGCTCGGCCACCCGCTCTGCAGCATCGAGACCGATACCTTCGTCACGGGCTGCGGTCACCAGAATCCGGCCAGCTACGGCACCTTCCCCCGCGTGCTCTCCACCTACGTCGACGCCGGCCTGTTCGGGTTCGAGGAGGCCGTGCGCAAGATGACCGGCGCGGCGGCCGACCGGCTCGGCTGGAGCGATCGAGGCTTCGTCCGGGAGGGCTGCGCCGCGGACCTCGTCGTGCTGGACCGCGAGCAGCTCCGCGACCGGGCGACCTTCGAGGCGCCGGACCGCTTCCCCACGGGCATCGAGAAGGTCTTCGTCAACGGCGTTCCGGTCGTCGACGGCGCCCGCTACGACCCGAACGCCTCGGCCGGGCAGGTGCTGCGCTGCTGAGGGGCGCAGGGTGACGGCCGGGCGGCCTCCGCTACCGTCGGTCCCATGTCGATCCGGTCTGCAACGGCGGAGTTCAGCGAGCGCTACGGGCCCTGGGCGGTGGTGACGGGCGCGGCCCAGGGGGTCGGCCTGGCCTTCGCCCAGGAGCTGCTCGGTCGAGGGCTCGGGGTGCTGCTGGTGGACCGCAATCCCGAGGTCGCCGACGTCGCGGTCGGGCTCGAGGGCTCGACCCGGAGCGTGGTCGCGGATCTCGCCTCGCCCGACTGGCTCGAGCGCGTCGCCGCCGCGGCCGCCGACGTCGAGGTGGGCCTCGCCGTGGCGAACGCCGGGGTCAGCTTCGTGGGTCGCTTCCTCGAGATGCCCGCGGACGCCCGCGACGCGATCCTGCGGGTGAACTGCGAGGCGACCGTCCGGATGGCCGAGTGGGCCCTGCCGCCCATGGTGGAGCGCGGCCGGGGCGGGCTCGTCGTCACGAGCTCGGGCTCGGCGCTGGCCGGAACCGCCGGCGTGGCCCTCTACAGCGCCTCCAAGGCGTTCGTCCTGAACCTCGCCGAAGCCCTCGGCTACGAGCTGCGCGACACGGGCGTCGTGACCCAGGCCGTCGTCGCCCCGAGCATGAGCACCCCCGCCTTCCAGGCGAGCGGTGCCGATCCCGACCGCATGGTGGCCCCGGCCGTCGACCCCCGAGACGTGGTGGCCCGTGCCCTCGACGCCCTCGGACAGGGAACCTGCTGGCTCGCCGACGAGGGCCTCGAGCTCATGGCGTCCCTCGACCGCCGAAAGGGCGCCGAGCTGATCTCGGCCGCCACCACCGGCATGTACCCGGGAATCTTCGGCCAGGACTGACCGCTGGGTCCTCCGGTCGCCGAGATTCTCGCTGCCCCAGCGCCACCTACTCCCCCCGCATCGCCACTAGGAAGGGATGGAGCGGACCCCTTTGGGGGCAGCCGCACGAGCCCGACCGAGCGCGAACGCCGATGAAGCGGAGGGAGACGATGTCGATGAAGCGATCCTGGATTGCTCTGGCAGCCGCGGTGCTGGGCACATCGGCCTCGCCGGCACACGCCCTGACCCTGGGCCTGGAGGGCTACTGGAAGTTCGATGGAGACGGTGCGGACTCCTCGACCCACGGACGGCCTCTCGCCGTCCCCGCGGGCGCGAGCTTCGCGGCGGGCCTCTTCGGACAGGCCGTCGTCGTGGCAGGAAGCGAGGCGAACGCCCCCGCCCGGCCCGGCGACGACGCCGCCTTCGACTTCGGAACGGGCGACTTCACGATCCAGGTCTGGGCCAACTTCACGTCCACGAGCGGGGAGCAGATTCTCCTCGAGAAGTTCACGGGCGGGGCCGGCCCCGGATGGACGCTGACCAAGCTCTCGAACGGGAGCCTCTTGTTCTTCGGCGGGCCCTCGGTCGCATCGCCGAGTGCGCTCCCGCTCTCCACCGGTGTCTGGAGCCAGTTCGTCGCGCGGCGCAGCGGGACGGATCTGCGGCTCTTCTTCGACGGCGCCAGCGTCGCGTCCACCACGCTCGTGGCCGGAGCGGCCATCGGCGACACCGCCATGCCGCTCCTCCTCGGGGCTCGCGACGGCAGCCAGAACTTCCCGCTGAAGGGAAGCGCCGACGAGGTCGCGATCTGGTCGCGGGCCCTCACCGACGGCGAGATCACGACGCTCTACAACGGCGGCGCGGGGACGCAGATCCCGGAGCCCAGCACGCTGGCGCTGCTCGCGATGGGTGCGCTCGCGCTGGGGGGCACGCGCGCTGCCCGACGCGCCCGACCCGCCTGATCGGACGCGTCTTCCCGAGGACCGGACCATTCACCGAAGAGCGCCTCGTCAGGATCCCGAAGGAGGCCGTGGCGGGTCCGTCTCGGAAGGTGATCCTTCGCAAGCATCGCATCCGCCCGGCCACGTCCCATCGCGGGCGTCGAACGGATCGCGCCTCGGAGATCGCTGCGGCCAGGCGGCGGAAGCGGCCCGGAAAGGAGAGCCGGTGTCCGCTGCGCCTGCGTTCCACCGGGCTTCCTGCCGCCCGGCCTCCCGGCCCGGAGCCTGGATCGACGCGCGGATCTTCTCCACCATGGCCTGGAGCGCACGCGCGTGCTCCTCGCGCTCGTGACGCTCCGCGGCTCGGCGCGCCCATTCCAGCGCCAAGAGCTCGGGGAGGCTCCAGGAGATCAGCGGGTTCCCGTGGCCGCGCCGCAGCTTCCAGTAGCGGCGCCCGTCGGGGCCCATCTCCCACCACAGATCGGGAAAGAGCCGCTTCGCGGCGTCGCGCATGCGTTCGGCGGTTCGGCGGCTGACCGAGAAGCGCTCCTGCACGTCGGCGATCGAGAGCCCACGGCCGGGCGCCTGGAGCGCCAGCACCAGGGAGACGAGCGCCTCGGCGTGTTCATAGCGCGCCATAGCCGGTCTCCATGGCGAAGGACGTGGTGAACGGCTGCCGCCCGCCTTCTGGAGAGGATCCGTCGGCGGACGGCGCGATCACGTGGTCTTCATCGCGGATTGCGAACAGATCGTGTCGGCGAGCGGACCCGTGGATCGCGCGCCGCCGGTGCCGACGCGCACCCTCGAGCGGGCCGGCAGCCCGAGCCGTGGCGGCGTCGATGACGATTCCGGTGCCGAGCTCGTCGGCCATTCCCTGGAGCCGCGCCGCCATCACCGTGGGCGTACCGATCACGCAGAAGGCCCGCCGATCGAGGGCCACCATCTGCCCCACGAAGGCCGTTCCAGTCGCGATTCCGATCCGCACGGGAATGCAGAGCTTGCGCGTTTCGGCACGGATCGCGCGCGCGGCGCGGATGGCCGTCGCTTCCTTGTCCTGCTGGTCTTCGAAGGCTCCGAAGGCGGTGACGACGCCGTCACCCTGGAACTCGACGACCGTTCCCCCGTGCTTCTGGATCAGCTCGCCGACCACGTGGAAGTACTCGGTGAGGAAGCGATGCACGTCGGCCGGCGCGTTCATCTCGGTCTGCCGCGTGTAGCCACGCATGTCGATGAAGCAGATGGATACGTCACGCTCGCGGCCGGGCGGCTCGTCGCCGGGCTTCGAAGCGAGTCGGGTCATGGCGCTTTCGGGTCGAAACATGGGCTGTCCTCCGGGCACCCCTGAAGCAACGGTCGTGCCACCCGAAACGACGCAGCTGGGCCCACCTCCCGGTCCGTAGCGTCCACCCCGCTGGACGCCGGCTTCACGGGGCGTCCAGTGGACTGGCCACTGCAACCGGAGCCGGGCGAGGAAGCGGCTGCGCCCCCTGGCCCGGAACTTGCTGATCGCAGGAGACGATGGGCATAATCGTGCTGAGAACCATGCCGTCGTCCGATCCCGAGACCTCCAGCGAGAGCGCGATCGCGCTCGAGCGTGATCTCTACCGGCGCCTCCTGGAGCTGGGCGAGGAGGACGACCTGAAGCCCTTCCTGCAGGAGGCGCTGAGCCTGGTCGTGAAGATCACCGGCGCAGCCCAGGGTTACCTGGAGCTGCGCCACGAGGGCGCCCACCAGGCCGACTGGTGTCTTGCGCACGGATTCTCCGAGGGCGAGCTGGAGATGCTCCGGGCTACGATCTCGAGCGGCATCGTGGCCGAGGCGCTGGCTACGGGTCGCACCGTAGAGACGGCCTCGGCCCTGCTCGACCGCCGCTTCCAGGATCGCCAGAGCGTGCGGACGGGAAGGATCGAGGCCGTCCTGTGCGCACCGATCGGCGGAGACGCGGCCCGGGGCGTGCTCTACCTCGCGGGCGCCGCCGGAGCTGGGCCCTTCTCGGCCGAGGACACGCGCCGGGCCGAGCTCTTCACCCGCCATCTCGCGCCCTTCGCCGACCGGCTGCTGGCCCGGGCACGATCCCGCGCAGCCGCGGATCCGACGCTTCCGATTCGAGAGCGGCTGCGAGCCGATCGCATGGTGGGCCACAGCGCCGCACTCGCTTCGGTGCTGGAGCAGGCGGCGCTGGTTGCACCGCTCGACGTGACCGTCCTGATCACCGGAGCGTCGGGCACCGGCAAGAGCGCCCTGGCTCGTCTGATCCACGAGAATGGACCCCGAGCGACCGGCCCCTTCATCGACCTCAACTGCGGTGCGCTGCCCGAGGGCCTGGTGGAGAGCGAGCTCTTCGGCGCCCTGCCCGGCGCGCACGCGACGGCCCGTAGCCAGATGGTCGGAAAGGTGGAGGCCGCGGAGGGAGGAACCCTCCTTCTCGACGAGATCGGAGAGCTTCCTCACGCCGCCCAGGCGAAGCTGCTGCAGCTCCTTCAGGCGCACGAGTACTTCCCGTTGGGCGCGGCCGAGGCCCGCTCCGCCGACATCCGCCTGATCGCCGCCACCAACATCGATCTCGATAGAGCGGTGGAAGAGAAGCTCTTCCGCGAGGACCTCTACTATCGGCTCCAGGTGGTTCCGATCCGCATGCCCTCGCTCCAAGAGCGCACCGAGGATCTGGCCGATCTCGCCCGGGCGCTCGTCGTCGAGGCCAGCCAACGGCACGGGTTGCCCAGGCTCACCCTGTCGCCCGGCACGCTGCACGCGATCGCGGCCAGCGAGTGGCCGGGCAACGTCCGCCAGCTCAGCCACGCGCTGGAGGCTGCCGCCATCCGCGCGGCCGGCCAGGGCCTCGTGCGGATCGAGGCGCCCCACGTCTTCCCCGGCGCTCCATCACCGGGCGCGCGCGGCGGCGAGGCCGCGACCTTCCAGGAAGCCACCCGCGAGTTCCAGCGCAGCCTGCTCCTGCGCACCCTGAAGGAGACCGGCTGGAACGTCACGGAGGCGGCCCGGCGTCTCGATCTCGCCCGCTCGCACGTCTACAACCTGATCAAGTCCTTCGACCTCGAGCGCACTTGAGCTCGTGAGCTATCGGGTCGCCGACACGCTCTCCGCGGTGCGCGGGCACGTGCCCGAGGTGCTGATCCCGGCGGTCGCCTGGCCCGCGCTCGACGCATTGGCCGCCGTGTCTCCGGATGGCGTCAGCCAGTTCGGCTTCGAGGTGCGGCTCGCCGAGGACGCCGCGGCCGTGGATCTCGGCCTCGCGATCGAGCCCGAGGACGAAGCCGCAAAGACGCTGGCCGGACGGACTCCAGGCGCACTCGACACCGCCGCGGCCGAGGCCTGGCGCCGGCTGCGAAATTTCGCCGTCGCTTGGACGGAGCCCGGCTCGTTGCTCTCGCGCTGGGTTCCCTTCCTGTTCCTCGAGCTCGACGCGGTGTCCGCGGGCCGGAGCGTGCCCGAGCCCTCCGTCTTCGTGGCCCTCGATTCCCCGCTCGGGGCGCCGCACGGTGGGGACGGGAGCCGGGCCCGCGGCGCCGACGTCACCCTCGCCGTCTCCCAGGAGGCCGCCCGCCATCTGCTCGGCGCGCCGCTCGCCGGCGCGCTGTGCGAGCAGGTGGTCGCGTGCTTCGATGCGGTCCCCGAGGGCTCGCACGTCCTGCACCTCGGTGCCATGCTCGGGCGCGGCGCCGCTGGCGTCCGGCTGTCGCTCTCGATCGCGCGCGACGAGCTACCGGCCTACCTGGCCAGGATCGGCTGGGATCACCCCGTAGGCGATCTCGATCGCTGTCTCGAACGCTACGGTCAAGTCCCGGACCGAGTGCAGCTGGACTTCGATGTCGCCGAGGCGATCCAGCCGCGGCTCGGCGTCGGCCTCCAGCCTTCGCGTCCCGAGGGCTGGCCGATCCTGCTCGATCGGCTCGTCGGCGACGATCTATGCACCCCGGAGCGCGGCGAAGCCCTGCTCGCCTGGCCGGGGGCAGAGACGCGGCGGCTTCCCGGCTATGGCTTCCCCTGCCGGATCCGGCGGGCAACCTCCCACGCGAAGATCTCGCTCGAGCCTGGCCGGCCGCTCGAGGCGAAGGCCTACTTCTCGGCCTCCGCCCGTCCTGCCTTCTTCGCCTGAGCGCGCGCCTCGTCGAAGCCCGGGGCCATCAGCAGGAGCCAGCGCGCCGGGAGCGCCACTCCGAGCTCGTCGAGCTGGCGGTCGCTCTCCTCTCGCAGGCGGCTGCCGGCGTCTCCGAGGAGTTCGCCCTTGCGGCGCCGCGCGGTCGCTGCGAGCAGGACCATCTCGGCCTGTGCGAAGGTACCGATCGCGCGGTCGAGCGAGGCGCTGGCCTGGGTCGAATCGCCCCGCAGGGCTTCGACGCCTGCGCGCAGCAGCGCAGCGGTCGCGAGCGCATCCGGGCGCGACTCCGCCGCGAGACGCTTCACGTCGGGCTGGGCCTTGCGCAACAGGCGGTCCCGTGCGCGTCGTTCGCTCACCGCGGCCGCGGCAATCGCGAGCCGTGCCCGCAGGGAGATCGCGTCCGTGCGCAGTAGCGCGTGTCGCAGGAGGCCCGCGCGCCGGACCCGTGGCCACGCGGCCTGGACCCGATCGAAGCCGACCCGAGCACGGCCATCGACCACGTCGCAGAAGGCGTGGACGCGGAGGGCGTACAGATGCTGGAGCTGGAAATCCTCGCTGGGCCACGCAGCGAGCGCCGCGTCGGCCTCGGCGCGTGCGTCGTTCGGGCTTCCCTGGAGCGCGTGCCAGAACGCCGTGTAGAGCCGGGCGGTGACCTGCGCATAGCGGTCGCCCAGATCGTCGGCCTCGCGGCGCAGCCGCGCGAGCCGCTCGCCCACTTCGCCGATGCGGCCGAGCTCCTCGGCCGCGCGCAGGGAGGCCATCGCACCGATGTCGCGCTCCCAGGTGACGCCCTGGCAGCGCTCGGTCAGGGCCCGCGTCCCTTCGTCGCAGAGCCGGAGCATCTCCGGCCAGCGTCCCTCCACCATCCTGACCTGTCCCGTCGAGAGCGAGACCATGGCCCGTAGATAGGGGTCACCGCTCTCGTCCCCGAGACGCCGGGCGGCCTGCACCATCCGCTCGGCCAGGCGCGCGATCCCGCCGCCCGCGGGCAGGAGCGCGGCGCCGACCACACAGAAGGCGCGGCCGAGTCGGCTCACCTCGCCCGTCTCGAGCGCGCGGCGCAGTGTCTCGAGCGAGAAGTACGCGCCGCGCGCGGGGTCCACCAGCACCAGCCCCTTCGCGGCGGCGTAGCACGCGTCGATCCTCACGAGGTCCGCAAAGGGCACGTCGCCCTCGTCGCGCGCCTCGAAGCCGAGCCCGCGCAGGCGGAGGCGTACGAGGCTCAGGAGGGCGCTCACCAGCGCACCGCCGGGCGACGATGGATAGCGCAGGTCGATCTCGTCCAAGATCGGTCGGAGCGCCGCGATTCCCGGCTCGAGGTGGCCGCTCACCAGGAACTGCTCCGCGGCCCGGCGGCGCAGCATCAGCGTCTCCCAACGCGAGGCGTCGCTGGCGCCCGCCGCGGCGGCGCGGCCGAACTCCTCCGCGGCCTCGCGCCCGCGCCCCGCGTGGGCGAGCGCCTCGGCACGCCGTCGGCGGAGGTCGCGGGTGTCCGCCGCATCGGGCCCTAGCTCGAGCGCACGCGCGAACAGCGCGGCAGCCCGTTCGAAGGCCAGCTGCTTCGCCGCGCGCTGGGCGGCCCGACACGCGGCATCGGCAGCTTCCGCGACCAGACCGGCGCCGAGGTAGTGTGCGTGAAGCGCCATCGGATCCGCATCCGCGCGTCGTTCCAGCGCTCGCGCCAGGCGCAGGTGGCCCGCGCGCTGCAGATCCTCCGGGAGCGTGGCCTCGATGCCCTCGCGGATCCGCGCGTGATAGGGCTCGAGCGCATCGCGCCCGTCCACCACCGTGGTTCGCAGCAGCAGCGAGCGCTCGAGCTCGACCGCGGTGTTCGGGTCGGAGGGGTGCGCCACAGCCTCGAGCACCACGGAGCGGGCTACGGGCCCCGGCGAGAGGGCAACGAGCTCCAGCAGGTCCCGCGCCGCCGGTCCGAGTCGATCGAGCCGTGCCGCGACCATCTCGGCCACTCGCGTTCCGCCCAGCGCAGCCACGCCAGGCGCGTGGCGCGCGAGCGACTCGATCAGGAACGGGGAGCCACCCGATTCGCTGGCCAGGGCCGCCGCCTGCTCGGTCGGCAGCGCCGGATCGCCGATCAGCGCCTCGGCCAGCGCGTGTGCGTCGTCGAGAGGCAGGGGGCCGATCGGGAGGCGCACCCTGCGGCTCGGGTCCATGACATCGAGCGCGGTCTGCCATGCTTCTGCGTCCTGGTCTCCGAGCGCTCCATCCCCGGTCCGCACCGCCAGCAGCCAGGTCGCGGGCGGCGCGCCCGGCGATCGCAGCAGTTCGCGGAGCAGGGCGATGCTGTCTCCGTCGGTCCACTGGAAGTCGTCGATGGAGAGGACGAGGGGGCCCCGGCCCGCGACGCGCGCCAGCAGCTCTCGCAACGCCACGAAGGCCTGGCGCCTCACCTCGAAGGGCTCGGCGTTCAGGTGGTGATCGATCTCCGAGAGCCGGAACGGCACCCGCCCGAGCACCGGGAAGAGCTTGAGGAGCGCGCCCACGCCGCGCGGCATGAACGCGGCGAGGGATTCGGGCGGCTCGGCCACGAGGAAGCGCGATAGATCATCCACGAGCGCATCGAGGGCCTTGAAGGGCACGTCCTCGCGCAGCTGGCAGCGCGAGCGCAGCACCAGCGTGCGATTTCCTTCGGCCTCGCCTGCGAACGCCTCGATCAGCGACGTCTTGCCGATGCCCGATTCGCCCTCCACGGTGACGACGATGGGCTCGCCCCTGCGGCTGCGGGCCGCCGCCTCGCGCAGCACCGCCAGCTCCGCGTGCCGGCCGACTAACACGCGGCTCGGCTCGGGCGAACGCGACGGCGCGGGCTTCGCCTCGGCAGAGGCCGCCTCGAGCGCCGCCAAGATCTCGTCCTCCGAGGGCCGCCCGTGCGGATCCGGCGCGAGCAAGGCCATCGCCAGTTGCGAGAACTCCGCGGGTGCGCCCGGCGCGATCTCGGACGGAGCGGGAGGCCGCGGACGGTCGGCCGACATCAGCTCCGCCGGCGTGCGGTCTGCGAAGGGGGCCCGCCCCGTGAGCGCCTCGTAGAGCACCGCACCCACGGCGTACCAGTCCGCGGCGGGCTCGAGGGGGCGGCCCCAGGCCTGCTCGGGCGACATGTACTGCAACGTCCCGGCCAGGGCCCCGTACATGCTGCGCAGGGAGAGCTGTGTGGACAGCCCGGTGGCCAGGCCGAAATCGAGCAGCACCGCGCGGCCTTCGGGCGTCACCATCGCGTTCCCGGGTTTGATGTCGCGGTGGAGCTTCTCTGCGCGGTGCAGCGCCCGCACGCCCAGCGCCAGCTGCCAGAAGCCCGCTTGCAGCCGGTCGCGCGGCGGGTCCTGGCCGCCCGGACGGAGCCACTCGAGGAGCCCGCCGCCGCGGATCCACTCCATCGTGAAGAAGCAGACGTCGGCGGAGACCACCAGGTCGAACAGCGTGACCAGGTTCTGGTAGGAGATGTCCGCGAGCGTTCGGAACTCCCGCTTCAGCCGAAACGCGTCTTCCGGGTCGGGCAGCCGCAGGGTCTTCAGCGCGACCTCGTGCCCCGTCTCCAGGTCGCGAGCGCGGTAGACGAGTCCCATGGCGCCCTGTCCCACCCGCTCGCGCAGCTCGTACCGCTCGGTGACGCGCTGCCGCGCGCCCGCGTGGAAGGAGCCGGCAGTGACTTCCGGCACGGGGAACCGTTCCTCCGGGCTCCACCGATCGCGGGACACGACCGTGCGCCCTGGAATGACGCACCCTCGTATATCACGCCGGGCGTCGCGGATCACCCACAGTTCGTCGCGGATCGCCCACGCGAGTCGGGCGACTGCGTCCCGGCCGGTCGCGTCGGCTCCCGCGCGGCGGAGTTTCGTCTTGACATGTCCCCCATGGCCCAGATGATGGGGTCCTGCCCAGGGAAGCGAGGGACGCCCCATGGATCGGCAGTCCTCCGAGAAGCGCATGCGGGAACGCACGCCGGCGGACCGACGGCGGATCGAGAGCCTGGTGAACTGCGATCGTCGCCGGTTCCTCACGGTCACCGGAAGCTTCACCGCGATGACAGCCGCCGCGGGAATCACGGCCGCGCACTCGTTCCAACCCTTGCGATGGCTCGGCGGAGACGACGAGTTCCGGATCGCCTACCTCTCCGACACGCATCTGTTCGCGCGCGGGCGAACCCACCGCTCCGCCCAGGCGATGCTTCGGGCCGTCTACGATCTCAACGCGCTCGATCCCCAGCCCGACTTCGTGGTGTTCGGGGGCGACCTTGCTCGGACGGGCCATCCTTCCGAGCTGAGCCTCGGGCGTGAGATCCTCTCGGAGCTGCGAGCGCCCCTCCGCATGGTGATCGGGGAGGCGGACTACTACCTCGATCTGGGCGAGAAGTGGAGGGAGCTCTTCGGGCCCGACCGCTACTCCTTCGATCACAAAGGGGTTCACTTCGTCGCCCTGAACTCCGTCGACCAGGCGGACTTCTGGACGCGGAGTCGCCTCTCCCCCGACGAGCGCAGCCGGATCGCGATCGGCCTCGACGACGTCCGGCGGAGTCCGTTCCGCGTGGGCCCGGAGGGTCTTGGCTGGCTGGCCGACGATCTGTCGGGTCTCGAGCGGCGAACGCCCATCGTCCTCCTCTCGCATTCGCCCCTCTACAAGCTCTATCGCCCCTGGAACTTCTGGACCGACGACGCGGACGACGTCCAGCGCCTCGTGAGCCGTTTCGACTCCGTGACGGTCCTGCACGGCCACACCCACCAGCTCCTGGTCCATCGCGTTCGGAACGTCTCGTTCTTCGGGATGCTCTCGACGGCCATGGCGTGGCCCTACGCACCGGAGGGGCTGCCGGACCTGACCCTCCGCAC
>Ga0114931_10009811_pt1 | contig 11439 bp, 11 predicted proteins | sample 2SBtaG_FD_89579 | JGI IMG/M metagenome (GOLD analysis project Ga0114931, IMG submission 89579) | Deep subsurface microbial communities from Kolumbo volcano to uncover new lineages of life (NeLLi) - 2SBTROV14_V59a metaG | ecosystem: Environmental > Aquatic > Marine > Volcanic | place: Kolumbo...
GCAAGATATTGGTTTCACAGTGGATTTTAAAAAATCTTAGCTTCACCCTTAGGTTAAGCGGGTATTTTTTAAACCGCTGTGGAATCATGAGCTTGTGCTCTGTGCCGTAGTGAAGTCACGGATTCAGGTAAATTACAACAACAATTTGGGAGAGGAATATGCCAAAAGGGCAATCATTACAAGAACCTTTCCTGAATGCGCTACGTAAGGAACGCGTGCCTGTTTCCATCTATCTGGTAAATGGTATCAAGCTTCAGGGTCAGGTCGAATCATTTGATCAGTTTGCTGTGTTGTTAAGAAATACAGTAACGCAAATGGTCTATAAACATGCTATTTCCACTGTCGTGCCCGCGAGGCCGGTGCGCTGGAATACCGGAGGTTCGGACGACCACGGCGATGCCGGTTCGGGAGAAGATGAGGGTAATTTTTAATCCTTATATCAATAAAAGGAAAGCCTGAGGCTTTTCCTGGCAGGTTTACAAACGGCTGCTCACAGAGCGGCCGTTTTGCGTATAATGAATTTATGTATTTAATCACTATCTATCTGAGGTACCCCACCCTTGTTTGACCGCCCGGGTATTGGTGAACGGGCTATCCTGGTTCACCTTGATCTCCATGAAGAACGCTTCCGCGAACATCTGACTGAATTCGAAGAACTGGCACGCTCCGCCGGCGCCAAGGTATTGCGCAGTGTGGTTACGCGACGCTATGCACCCGATCCCAAAACCTTTATTGGTCGCGGCAAAGCGCAGGAAATTGCCGAACTGGTAGAGGCGGAGAAGGCCGAGCTGGTACTGTTCAATCATACCCTGAGCCCATCCCAGGAACGTAACCTGGAACAGCTGTTCCAGTGCCGGGTACTGGATCGCACCGGTCTGATCCTGGATATTTTTGCCCAGCGGGCACGTAGCTTCGAGGGTAAATTGCAGGTAGAGCTGGCCCAGCTAAAACACCTGTCCACACGACTGGTGCGAGGCTGGACTCATCTGGAACGACAGAAGGGTGGTATCGGTTTACGCGGGCCGGGTGAAACCCAGCTTGAAACCGACCGCCGCCTGCTGGCACAGCGCATCAAGCAGATCAACAAGCGCCTGGAAAAAGTCCGCAAGCAGCGGGAGCAGGGGCGCCAGGCACGACGCAAGGCGGAAACCCCCACCATTGCGCTGGTGGGTTATACCAATGCCGGTAAATCCACCCTGTTCAATCAATTGACCCATTCCGATGTGTATGCGGAAGATCAGTTGTTCGCCACCCTGGACCCCACCCTGAGAAAATTGATCCTGCCCAATGGCGCTTCATTGATCCTGGCAGATACCGTGGGATTTATTCGCCATCTTCCCCATGACCTGGTGGAAGCGTTTCGTTCGACCCTGCAGGAAACCGAAGAGGCCCATCTGTTGCTGCATATCATCGATGCCTCGGATGAAAGCCGCCAGGAAAACATTGATGCGGTTAACGATGTACTGGAGCAGATTGGTGCCAACGAGGTACCTCAGATTCGTGTCATGAATAAAACCGATCGCCTGCAAATGGAACCCAGGGTGGATCGAGATGACGAAGGTAAGGTCATACGCGTATGGTTATCGGCGCAGACTGGCGATGGCGTTGAAGCGTTGCGAGAGATCCTGAGCCAGCATTTTCAGCAGGAACAGGTCAAGGGTGAGATCTTCCTGCCACCGCAGCAATCCCGCATTCGTGCACTGCTATATGACATTCATGCCGTGGTGTCGGAGCAGGTGGATGAAGCCGGTAATTCCTACCTGGCTCTGGATGTTCCCAGGCGTGATATCATGCAGCTTTCACGGCGGGAAAATATCCCCGAAGAACTCCTGATTCCACAATCAGGAGGGAAATCTCTTGCGAGGGCGGTCTAGTCACCATACAATTCAGCTTCTTTTGCAAAGATAAAATCAACACTGGAGTCTTACATGGCCTGGAATGAACCGGGTGGAAACAACCAGGATCCCTGGGGTAATCGCGGCAAGGATCAAGGCCCACCAGATCTCGATGAAGTCATCAAAAAAGTCCAGAAAAAACTCAATGGTATTTTCGGTGGCGGTAAATCGGGCGGCTATGGTGGCGGATCAGGTGGCGGATCAGGTGGCAGCACCATGGGTATTGTCATTATCCTGGGACTGTTGCTTATCGTCTGGCTGGCAACCGGTTTCTATAAAATCGAGGAAGCGGAACGCGGCGTGGTCCTGCGCTTCGGTCATCATGTGGATACCACTCAACGTGGCTTGCACTGGCATTTTCCCCGTCCTATCGAACGCGTTATCAAGGTGAATGTCACCGAACGCCACCAGTTTCCTCTTAAGGCTACGATGCTGACCCAGGATGAGAATATCGTCGATATCGAAGGAACGGTGCAGTATCAGATTGTCGATGCTCTCAAGTATCTGTTCAATGTGCGTTACCCGGAAGGTTCGCTGGCTCAGGCGACCGAAAGCGCGCTGCGTTCTGTGATTGGTCGCAGCAAGATGGATTTCGTCATGACTGAAGGTCGTGACCAGATCGCTTCCCGGGTGAAATCTACCACCCAGGAAATCATCGACACCTACGGTCTGGGCATTGATGTTATCGAGGTCAACCTGCAGGACGCCAATCCGCCGCAGCCAGTGCGTGATGCCTTCCAGGACGTGACCCAGGCGCGGGAAGATCAGCAACGATTGATCAACGAGTCTGAAGCTTATCGCAATGAAATCCTGCCCAAGGCTCGCGGTAATGCCGCACGTTTACGTGAGGAAGCGGATGGTTATAAACAGGAAGTCGTTGCACGTTCCGAAGGTCAGGCCAAACGCTTTAGCCAGCTGTACACGGAATATCGCAAGGCGCCTGGAGTTACCCGTGACCGTATTTACCTGGATTCTGTCGAGACCGTGCTATCCCGTTCCTCCAAGGTCATGGTGGATGTGAAAGGCGGTAACAATGTGCTGTATTTGCCACTGGATAAAATCATCCAGTCAAGCACGGCAAAACAGGCGGTTACCTCACCAGATGATGTTCTCACAGAAATGCGTAAAAGAAGTTCGCGTTCATCCTCAACATCTGACAATCCCGGTTCCCGGACCAACCTGAGATCAAGGGAGTCAAATTAATGCGTGCCCCAGCTATATTAATTTTCTTCATTGTGATCGTTCTGGGTTTCTGGGCGTTTACCTTTAGCGTGGATGAAAGAGAACTGGCCATCAAGCTCAAATTTGGTGAGATCATTGAGCACGATTACAAACCCGGCCTGCATTTCAAGATTCCGGTTATCAACACCGTGCGTAAATTCGAAAAACGGATTCTTACCATTGATGCCAAACCGGAAAGTTTCTTCACCGGTGAAAAGAAAGACCTGATCGTGGATTCCTATGTGAAATGGCGCATCAAGGATGTGGTGCTGTATTTCAAAACCACCAACGGTGATGAACTAAGAGCCGGTAGCCTGTTATACCAGACCATCAAAAAAGGCCTGCGTGATGAATTCGGTAAACGGACAATCCAGGAAGTGGTTGCCGGTGATCGCCGCGAAATCATGGGTATCATGACCGAGCTGGCCAAGCAGAAGGCTGAAACCCTGGGTATCGAAGTAGTGGATGTACGCATCAAACGTATCGACCTGCCGCCTTCGGTAAGTAACTCGGTTTACAAACGTATGCGTGCCGAACGTGAACGTGTGGCCCAGGACTTCCGTTCCAAGGGTGCGGAACAGGCGGAACGAATTCGTGCTGATGCGGATCGCCAGAGTAAGGTTATTATTGCGGAAGCCTATCGCGACTCTGAAATCGTTCGTGGTGAAGGTGATGCCAAAGCGGCAGATATCTATGCCAAAGCATTTGGCCGGAGCCCGGATTTCTATCGTTTCTATCGGAGTATGGAAGCGTATAAAAATACCTTTTCCGACAAGAACGATATCCTGTTGCTGCAACCGGATTCCGAGTTCTTCCGTTACTTTAACAATGCATCCGGTAAATCCAAATAAACCCCACGCTGGATTGAAGGGCCGGGCAAGTGCCCGGCTTTTTTATGAATCATGATGTGGCAGGATTTATTTCGGGCACTGGCACTGGTGATGGTCATAGAAGGGATTATGCCATTTATCGCACCACGGGCATGGCGCCAGACCATGATGCAGGCAAGCCAGTTACCTGACCGGGTACTGCGCTATATCGGACTCGGTAGTATGTTACTTGGTGTATTGTTACTGAAATTTTTTAATTAGACCCATACCTTCATGACTCAAAGCTGGTTATTACCTCAGGGCATAGAACAGGCCTTGCCACAAGATGCGGCAAGGCTGGAGTCTACCCGTCGTCGCTTGCTGGACCTGTATGCCAGCTGGGGTTACCACATGTTAATTCCACCCTTCGTGGATTACCTGGATTCCTTACTCACCGGTACCGGTCGGGATTTAAGCCTGCAGACCTTTCAGCTGGTAGACCAGTTATCCGGCCGCACCCTGGGTATTCGAGCAGACATGACACCCCAGGTGGCGCGCATGGATGCCCACCACATCCAGCAGGATCACCCCAATCGTCTGTGTTACATCGGTACCGTGTTACACACGCGCCCGGATGAGTTCGGCGGTAGCCGTAGCCCGATGCAGGTGGGTGCGGAACTGTTCGGTCACGAAGGCACCGAGAGTGATGTGGAAATCCTGTGCCTGATGCTGGAAACCTTTCGCCTTGCCGGTGTCGAGAACGTCATGCTGGATATCGGCCACGTGGGCATTTACCGTGGCCTGGTACAACAGGCCGGTTTGACAGAAGATCAGGAAGTCAGCCTGTTTGAAATGTTGCAACGCAAAGCTATTCCGGAAATCCAGGCGTTTGTTGCCGCGCTGGATGTTTCTAGCGAGCTGAAAACTATGCTTGCCGCACTGGCGGAAATGAACGGTGATGAGTCCTGCCTGAAACAGTCAAGAGAACAACTGGCATCCGCCAACGGCGTTGTCATGACAGCGCTGGATAAACTGGAAGCCATTGCCCAGCGTGTACAAAAACGCATGGGGCCGTTAAATCTGCATTTCGACCTGGCGGAACTTCGCGGTTATCATTACCACACCGGTGTAGTGTTTGCTGCCTATGTGCCAGGACAGGGACAGGAAATTGCACGTGGTGGCCGTTATGACGCCATCGGTGAGATTTTTGGTCGAGCCCGGCCTGCCACTGGCTTCAGTACCGATTTAAAATCCCTGGTCAGTCTCTCGGCTGATCAGACCAAGCAACCTGTTTCAAACGCTGTGTTTGCACCTGCAGAAGACGATGATGCATTACTGCAGGTCATAACAGAGCTGCGCGAAAAAGGTGAAACCATCGTTGAAAAATTGCCTGGTCAGAAAGGTAATGCAGCCAGTATGGGTTGCGACCGAGAACTGATACAAGAAAACGGGCAGTGGGTAATTAAAGGCGTAAAGTAATGGGTAAAAATGTCGTAGTACTGGGAAGCCAGTGGGGTGATGAAGGCAAGGGTAAAGTCGTTGATTTGCTCACCGATCGTGCTGCCGCCGTGGTGCGCTTTCAGGGAGGGCACAATGCCGGCCATACCCTGGTGATTGGCGATAAAAAAACCGTGCTGCACCTGATTCCTTCCGGCATCCTGCGGGAAAACGTGCAATGTCTTATCGGCAACGGCGTGGTGCTGTCCCCGGAAGCCCTGTTCAGTGAACTGGAAATGCTGGAACAAAGCGGTGTACCTGCTACGCAGCGTTTAAAAATTTCCGAAGCCTGTCCCATGATCCTGCCGTACCACATTGCCCTGGACCATGCCCGCGAAGTCGCACGAGGCAAAAAAGCCATCGGCACCACCGGCCGTGGAATCGGTCCCGCCTATGAAGACAAGGTCTCCCGTCGCGGCCTGCGTGTCGGTGACCTGCTGGATGAAAAAGATTTCGCCGAAAAACTCCAGGGTGTCATGGAATATCACAACTACAGCCTGGTGAATTATTTCAAGGCCGAAGCGGTGGATTACAACATGGTACTGGACCAGACCCTGGCTTACGGTGAAAGAATGATTCCCATGATCGCTGACATTCCTGCCATGCTGTACCAGCTGCGCCAGCAGGGTGAGAACATCATGTTCGAAGGTGCACAGGGAACCCTGCTGGATATCGACCAGGGCACTTATCCCTATGTGACATCTTCCAACACCACCGCTGGTGGTGCCTGTACCGGTAGCGGTGTCGGTCCCCGCGACCTGGATTATATCCTCGGTATCACCAAGGCTTACACCACCCGCGTCGGGGCCGGCCCATTCCCCACCGAACTGTTCGATGACATCGGTCAATACCTGGGTGAGAAAGGTAATGAATTCGGCGCCACCACCGGACGCAGTCGCCGTTGCGGCTGGTTCGATGGCGTGTCACTGCGTCGCGCAGCCCAGGTCAACAGCATCACCGGCCTGTGTATTACCAAGCTGGACGTACTGGATGGCCTGGAAACCATCAAGATCTGCACCCATTACAACTACGCTGGCCAGCAGATCGAACTACCGCCCATCGGCGCTGATGCGTTCGAGAAATGCGAACCGGTGTACGAAGAACTGCCGGGCTGGAGTGAATCCACTTTTGGCGTAAAGAATTATGACCAGTTGCCCGACAATGCCAAAACGTATCTGAAATGCCTGGAAGAAGTGGTAGGTGTTCCGGTTGATATTATTTCCACCGGTCCGGAGCGTGATGAAACCATTATCCTGAATAACCCGTATAGCTGATCCGGGTTGAGTCTGTGCTGACGGGTCGAAGTGAAAAGATTTGTCACAGAGACACGGAGGCACAGAGAAATCTTGAGACAGATATGATTCTAGAAAATGGCGCATTGCTTGGGTTTACATTGCTTGACCCAATCAGTGCTGGGTTCGAACCACATTGGGGTTGAAAATACCACCTCAACCTACATGAGGACTTGTGCCCAGTCGGTTCGTCCCTGAATCTACCTAAATAAGCAAATCCAATATTCATAACTCTCTATTCTAAATTTCTCTGTGCCTCCTTGTCTCTGTGACATGTCATTAAATTCTTTAGTCGTACTATACCCAGCTAGTGTTATGTTATAACATAACACTATGCGAGCCTTCCTGTTTTCCCTGTTATTGTTCTTCGGTACTGCCCAGGCACAACCACTGAATGTGTTCGTCAGCGTATTGCCGCTGAAAACCTTCGTCGAGCAAGTTGGCGGTGATCATGTGGATGTACATGTCATGGTACAGCCCGGTCATAGCCCAGCGACCTATTCACCGTCGCCAAAGCAGATTGAGCTATTGTCACGGGCACACGTGTTTTTTCGTGTCGGCGTGCCGTTTGAGCAAAGCTGGCTGACAAAACTATCCAGCATCAATCCGGCGTTGGTAATTATCGATACCCGTCAGGGCATTACATTGCAGAATCTGGAAGAACATGGGCATGGTGATTCGGAACTGGACCCCCATATCTGGACCAGTCCGGTGAATGTGCAGCATATGCTGGACACGATCGTGGATGCACTGACCGAGTTACGGCCGCAATACCAAAGTTATTTTGCACAAAATGCCAGAGCCTATAAAAGCCGGTTGGTGGAACTGGATGGGCAAATGCATGAGTTACTGGACAATCTCTCCAGCCGTAAATTTTATGTCTTCCATCCTGCCTGGGGTTACTTTGCCCATGAATATCATTTGCACCAGGTCGCGATTGAACATGAAGGCAAGGCACCGGGTGCAAAATCCCTGGCTCGGATTATGCGGCAGGCAAAGCAGCAAGGTATTAAAGTTATCCTGGTGCAACCCCAGTTTAATATCAACCTGGCGCAACGTATTGCAGATGAAATCGGTGGCCGTGTTGTGATGGCCGATCCATTGAGTGATGATTACATCAATAACCTGAAACGCGTGAGTCAGTTGATAAAAGAGGCCAGCAGCCATGAATGATATTGTGATCTCACTGGATAAGGTCAGTTTCCATTACGAGCACCTGTCGGTGCTTGAGAATATCAACCTGGAAGTACAGGCAGGTGAGTTCATCGGTATCGTGGGTCCCAATGCCGGCGGTAAAAGTACCCTGTTAAAAATTATCCTGGGTCAGCTAATTCCGGATCACGGCAAAGTCAGGGTGCTGGGTAAAAGTCCCAGTGCGGCCCGGCAGCAAATGGGCTATGTTCCCCAGTACCCCGGTTTTGATCGCAATTTCCCCATCACCGTCGAACAGGTGGTGCTGATGGGGACACTGAATCGTAAAGCCTGGATAGGTCGTTACAGCCGAAAAGATAAACAACGCGCCGCCGAAGCACTGGACCGGGTGCAGGCATTGCCGTTAGCGCAACGCCAGATCAATACCCTGTCTGGTGGACAGTTGCAACGCATCCTGCTGGCTCGGGCGCTGGCATGTGATCCGAAAATACTGATCCTTGACGAACCCACTTCCAATATCGATTTACGCCTGGAAAGCGATATTTTTGATCTGCTGAAGCAACTCAATAAAGACATCACTATCCTGGTGGTATCCCATGATATTGCGTTTATTTCTTCCTATGTGCATCGCGTCGCCTGTTTGAATCGGTCACTGGTATGTCATCACACCGATACCATCGACGGCAAGATGATCTAGGAGCTGTATGGCGAAGATGTGCGTATGGTGGCGCATCACCATTGAACGAATTAAGAATTTAGAATAGTGAATGAAGAATTAACAGCAAAGAAATCGACTTATGTTTGAATTTTTAACGGCATTGACACAACAGAGTTTCCTGCAAACTGCGGTTTATGCGGGTCTGTTGTCCAGCCTCGCCTGCGGTATTATGGGAACCTTTGTGGTGCTGAAGCGTATTGGTTTTCTCGCCGGTGGAATTGCTCACTCGGTACTGGCTGGCATGGGTGCGGCACTGTTCTTTGGTTTTTCCCCGCTGCTGGGTGCGCTGATTGCGGCACTGGTAGCGGCGATATTGATTGGCCTGATACGGCTGTACTGGAAAACCCAGGAAGATACGCTCATTGGTGCCATCTGGGCGGTGGGCATGGCCATCGGTATATTGTTCATTAGCAATACCCCCGGTTATACCACCGACCTGATGAGTTATCTGTTCGGCAATATCCTCATGGTAAGCCAGCAGAATTTATGGATCATGGCGCTGCTGGATGCTGCGTTGTTAATCACTATGCTGGTATTTTTCCGCCCCCTGCTGGCGGTGGCTTTCGATGAAGAGTTCGCCAGTTTACGTGGGCTGTCAGTGAGTTTCTTCTATCTGTTATTGCTGGTGCTGGTATCCGTTACCGTGGTGTTGCTGATCCAGGTCGTAGGCCTGATCCTGGTAATCGCCCTGTTAACAATCCCTGCGGCAATAGCCGGGCAGTTTGTGTATACCCTGGGGCGTATGATGATGCTTGCTACCGTATTCGGTGCTGTCTTTACAGTTGCGGGTCTCGGAGTCTCCTATCAGCTGGACCAGCCATCCGGTCCCGTGATCATCATGGTGGCCAGTATGGCGTATATTTTTGCGACGATTACCAGTCGCGCTATAAAACGGGGACAAGTGCACAAGGCGAAACGAGAGGGGCATCATGAAAGCCGCGGTTAAACAACTTATGAAACTGGCTGATTCATTGTGCCGTGAGCGTGGTGTACGGTTTACCCAGCAACGTAAAACAGTCCTCCAGATTATCTCTGAAAACCAGCATCCGATTACCGCTTATGAAATCCTGGAAACCCTGCAGCAGCAGAATCCAGGAATCGCGCCACCGACCATCTATCGGGCACTGGAATTCCTGCAGCAACAGGGGTTTATTCATAAGCTCGAAACCCAGCACAGTTTTGTCAGTTGCCAGCATCCCGAACATGATCATATGAGCCAGTTTCTGATATGTAGCGATTGCGGCGATGTGACCGAAATAGAAGATACCAGCATCAGTAACAGCTTGCAGAAAGCGACGCGAGAAACCGGTTTTACACCCAGGCGCCGAGTGGTGGAAGTGATTGGCGTGTGTGCCGAGTGTACACGGAACTGAGAGGGCTGCGGCAGGATGCAGGACGACCGATAGCGCTGTAAGCCTTAGCAATATGAAACCAAATCGGCGTAACACAATCAGATGCACACGCAGTTTCATCAAAACCCTACTGAATCTGTAAAAATAGGCGGTCGACTTCGTATAAAATTGCATCCTGTTCAGCTATCTGGCAGGCAGGCTGCAAGTCTGAAGCTCAGGTGTTTTACCCTGTTGCTCTGGTAGTTCTGATACTGGCAGATCCAATCACTGAAGCGGCTATAATAAAATCATAACCTGACTGGAGAAATGCATGTCCTATCTTGACGATCCGCGCGTACTGTTTGCCGCAGAACGAACCCTTCTGGCCTGGAACCGAACCGCTGTATCACTGATTGCACTAGGGTTTGTTATCGAGCGCTTTGGCCTGTTCATCAAAGCACTGCATTTTGCGGATGTCACCGGGCAACGACAACTCTCATTTATTATTGGTCTGGCGCTAATTGTACTGGCTTCAACCATGAGCGTGATTTCCATCTTCCAGTTCCGGAAATTCGCCAGGCGACTGTCACCCGACGAGATACCGGAAGGCTATATGCTCTGGTGCGGTACGGTCACCAACGGTGGCGTGGCTGTTCTGGGCGTTATGTTAATTCTCTACCTGATGCGTGGTTTCGGTTAATCTATGGCGGAAGCCGAAGCTGCATCAGCACCACTGAGTCGGGTCGCACTACTACCGGCCCTGGGTGTGGTGTTTGGTGACATCGGCACCAGCCCGCTGTATGCGCTGCGGGAAAGTTTTGGCGGTCCCCATGACACACCGCTGGATCGACCGGATTTGCTCGGCGTCCTGTCCCTGATTCTATGGGCACTGATACTGGTGATTTCCATCAAGTATCTGGTGTTCGTCCTGCGCGCCAATAACCAGGGGGAGGGCGGTATCATTGCCCTGGTGGCATTACTCAATCCCTGGCGAACGACACCCTCCGAATCCCGTTACTGGTTGATGCTGATGGGTCTGTTCGGTGCCTGCCTGTTATATGGCGATGGCACCATAACCCCGGCCATTTCTGTACTGAGTGCGGTGGAGGGTTTGCAGGTTGCTGCACCGTCCCTGGATGCATCTGTCATCCCCCTGACGATTGTCATACTGATCGTTTTGTTCTCGGTACAGCGTCATGGTAGCAGTCGCATCGGCGGCCTGTTTGGTCCGGTCATGTTGCTGTGGTTTATGGTGCTGGCATTACTGGGCCTGCGGGGTATCCTCATGGAGCCGGCGGTACTGGTGGCTTTTAACCCCGCCTATGCCATTGGTTTTTTTATGCATAATGGCATGGCCGGTTTTCTTACCCTGGGTGCCGTGTTTCTGGTAGTGACCGGTGGTGAAGCGCTGTATGCCGACCTGGGACACTTCGGTCCACAACCGATTCGGCGGGCCTGGTTCCTGATAGTGTTTCCCGCATTGTTAATTAATTATCTGGGGCAGGCGGCTTTGTTGATTACCCA
>Ga0114931_10009812_pt1 | contig 11437 bp, 11 predicted proteins | sample 2SBtaG_FD_89579 | JGI IMG/M metagenome (GOLD analysis project Ga0114931, IMG submission 89579) | Deep subsurface microbial communities from Kolumbo volcano to uncover new lineages of life (NeLLi) - 2SBTROV14_V59a metaG | ecosystem: Environmental > Aquatic > Marine > Volcanic | place: Kolumbo...
CAAGCTTGGAAAGAGATGAAATGTACCGAATGTCATACTCCCGAATCAGGCTATTAAAATAAAAAAGTGGTTGTAATTGAAATAACATTGTGAAAAAAAGTGCTTGATGTTAGTAATTATTTATTTATTTTAGGTATTAAAGTAGATTAAAAAGACAAAATCAGGAGAATACAATAAACAATTTTAGCTTATTTTAAGTTAATTTCAATCTTGGAATGAGGTTATATATGTTAGGTTATAAAATTATTGGGGTGGTGCTATTACTCATTTCAACTTCTTTTGCCACTGATAAGGATTGTCTTAAATGTCACGGGCAAAAATCACCAACCTCTAAAAACAAAGCACGTTTTGTCGATGTTAAGATTTTAAAAAATTCCATTCACAGCAATTTGGAATGCGTTGATTGTCATAATCCAAAATGCAACAAACGTCATACAGGTATTACTGATGTTATGTGTGGAAAATGTCATTTAGATGCAGCCAAAGGATATGGCAAATCTCCTCATGTGACAGGTCGAAAAGTCAGCATTGAAGATTTACCCACCTGTATCTACTGCCACGGAGGGCATAATGTTTTATCTGTAAGTGATCCCAAATCGCGAACTTACCATAAGAATTCTGTAAAAATATGCATCAAATGCCATGAAGACGAGAGAATAACTAAGAAGTTCAAAATACTGCCAAAATCTATCATGATTAAAGCTTATGAAAATTCTGTTCACGGGCAAGCGCTTTTATTAAAAGGTAATATGAAAGCACCGGCATGCGTAGATTGTCATGGTAGTCATTCTTTTATGCCCGCCGATAATCCCGAAAGTCCTATTTTTAAAACCCATATTTCAAAAACCTGTGGCAGGTGTCATCCTAAAATAGCTGCGACATATAACGCTTCCGTTCATGGACAAGCCTTGAAAAATGGTATTATGGAAGCACCCACCTGCACTGACTGCCATGGAGAACACAATATCAAAGCTCACCTCAATCCAAAATCCACCGTCTATGCTACCAATATACCTAAAACATGTTCCGAGTGTCATGCTTCGGAAACGATTGTAGGCAAATTCGGCTTAAAAGCTGATCGTATAGCTACTTTTAAAGAATCATTTCACGGTATAGCTAATGAATTTGGTGAGACCAAAGCCGCCAATTGCGCTTCCTGTCACGGAGTACACAATATTTTTCCTCAATCCGATGAGCGTTCTTTAATCAACAAGAAAAACATTAAATCTACCTGCGGTAAATGTCATAAAAACCTCCCTGAAGATTTTGTGCTGGGAACTGTTCACACTTCTGCCAAAGACAAATCATCCGGTGGAAAATTTTATGTAAGAAAATTTTATCTTTGGTTCGTTCCTATTATTATCATAGCCTTTATCATTTATCGAGTATTAGAATATAAACGTCGTGTCAAGAGGGTAGAGTAGTTATAAAATGAGAAAATATTTTCTAACATCTTTAATCCTCCTTATGCTTGTGTGTCCTAATGGTTTTTCTCAAGGAACCACAACAAATGAAAAATGCATGATTTGTCACGGGAAAAAGAATAAATTTAAAAAGGAAGTGACCGGCCGAAAAATTCCTTTATACGTTGATCAAACAGTATTAAAAAAATCTGTGCATGGCTCACGTTCTTGCACTGATTGCCATATTGATATTGTCGATATTCCCCATAAACAAGTCAAGAAGGTTAATTGTCGCCGTTGTCATTATTCTGGCAATACTGTGGGAGCACCTCAAGGAAATCTGTATAAACAATATGAACAATCTATTCACGGTGTTGAAGTCAGCAAAGGGAACCCCAAAGCACCGGTTTGTCAAGATTGCCATGGGACTCACGATGTATTTAAACATGATAACCCAGCTTCAAAAACATATCGCTTGAATATTCCCAAAACTTGCGGAAGATGCCATATAGATATTTATGCTACCTATAAAGAATCAGTTCATGGGGTCGCTGTTTTCAAAGGAAATTTAGATGCTCCGGTATGTTCCTCTTGTCATGGTGAACACAATATCAAAGCTCCTAACCAACCGGGTTCAACCGTTGCTCCTCTTCATGTAACCAAAACCTGTTCGGGGTGCCACGGGGCCAAGGGAGTGGTCGCTAAATATGGCATCAAAACCGATCGTTTCACTACTTTTGAAGAATCGTTTCATGGGGTGGCACAATTAATGAATAACAAAATGGTCGCCAACTGTGCTTCCTGTCACGGTTATCATGATATTAGAGCAGCTAACGACCCCAAATCTTCAGTATATCCGGCTAATATTCCCAAGACTTGTGGAAAACCGCAGTGTCATCCCGAAGCCAATGCTAACTTCGCATCCGGTAAAATTCACATCAACCCCAAAAGTGAAAAAGCTGGTGTTATTTACTATATCTCTAAATTTTTTATGATCCTGACGGCTATGACCTTAGCTGGTTTATTCATTTTCATTATTCTCGATCTCTTCCGTCGTGCCAAAAGAGCTCGTTCGAAAAGGTAAGATTTTTTATGGATAAAGAAAAAAAACAAGAAACTAAAAATCGCGATACGATAATTAAAGAATTAACAGATAATATTCTTGATACGGCCACTTCTATCACAGAGCCTGAGCTGGATCAGAAAACCTTAGATAAAATAGAACAAGATATTAAAGAACGCCTTAATTTCGAAGCTAACGTTCTTTTAAATGAAACCGTAACCAAAATCACTCCTAAAAAAGCTTATAAAGAGTTTAAGGAAATTCCCGAACGTACTTTTCAACGTTTTGGTAAGAATCTTAGATTTCAGCATATTTTAATGTTTACTTCGGTAATTACTTTAATAATCACCGGCATGCCTCTAAAATTTCCGGAATTAGGTATTTCTCGATTTATAATCTTAAATATTTTCGGTGGTTTGGAAAACTCGACTTTTATTCATCGTATCGGAGCTACCGGTTTAATAGCCGTTGGTCTTTGGCATTTACTGTACATTATTTTTTCCAAAACCGGACGAAAAGATTTTATCACCTTGATTCCCCGATCTCAAGATGTAAAAGATTTTTTCAAAACCATAATGTATTATATTGGTAAAGTCCCCTCGGGGCCAAAATTCGGCCGCTTTTCTTTTATTGAAAAATTCGATTACTGGGCGGTTTACTGGGGTATGGTGGTTATGATTGGTTCCGGATCGATTATGTGGTTCAAACAGTATTTCCCTAAATACTTATATGATATTGGACGGGAAGCCCATTCCGATGAAGGACTTTTGGCAACTTTAGCTATTGTTGTCTGGCATTTCTACAATGTGCATTTCAACCCCGAAGTTTTTCCGATGAGTAAGGTATGGTGGCATGGAAAACTCACCGAGGAAGAAATAAAACATCACCATCCTTTGGAATATGCTGAAATTGTTGAAGCGGAAAGTAAAAAAATCTTAGAACAACAAAAAAAAGATCAGGACCGGGAGCATAACATTCAATGATAACATTCTTCAAAGATTTTTTACTTCTTTGTCGTCAATATCGCAAGCAACTATTTATATCTATTTCCATTTTCTTAATTGTGATTATCGCCACAGGGCTAATTGTAAAACATAAAACAACTCAAGCCTCTTTCTGTGATTCCTGCCACTTTATGGCACCATACATTCGCCATTGGAAAGAATCTTCTCACGCCAATGTGGAATGTATAAAATGCCATGACTATGGCTTGATTAATGTAACGGTACAGGCTGTCAGATACTTTACCAATACTTATAATAGCCGTCCTAAAGCAAATGTCAGAGATGAGAAATGTTTATCTTCGGGATGCCATAGTAAACAACAATTAAAGGGAAAAATAAAATTTCGGATGGGTATTCTATTTGACCACACCACTCATCTCGAAAAACCTCTTCGCGGTGAAAAGTTGCGTTGCACCTCCTGTCACAATCAAATTGTCCAATACGATAATGATACCCGCGGTCATATGACTGTTAACGATAAAAGCTGTTTTATCTGTCATTTTAAAGATGCCGGCAAAGGAGAAGCCATCACCGGTTGTAATTCTTGTCATGGTATCCCCAAAAAAGAAGTTTCTCATGGCGGATTCGTTTTTAATCATAAACCTTATTTGAAACTCAAGGTCAAATGTAAACAATGCCATATTGATATAGTCAAAGGGAATGGTTCTGTTCCCAAATCAAAATGCTATTCCTGCCATGTAGAGAGATCCCGTAATGATATTTCCCGTGAGGAGTTACATAGGATTCACGTCACTATCAATGGTGTTAACTGCTATAAATGCCATTCCGATATTGAACATGGCAATTTCCTTATGAACAGCGCCTTAGAAATCAAATGTGAAAATTGTCACCTCAGAGAACATAATAAACCCAAACAGCTATATATGGGCATTGGTGGCAGAGATACTCTGGATATGCCCAGTATGATGTTTAATGCTCAAGTATCTTGTACCGGTTGTCATATCCATATAACCTCGGAAGGTGAAAAGTTAGCGAAACAAGAGCTAAAGGAAGCCAGTCGTAATGCCTGTGTCACCTGCCATGGCGATGGGTATGAATTGATGTTCGACAATTGGTTAGAAGGGGGAAAAAAAGTATTAAAACAATACAAAACCTTTTTAGAAACATGCCAGAAAGATTATAAAAATATTCGAGGTAAAAAAAGAGCACGAAGTAATATAAGGGCGGCTCTTAACAAAATGGAATATAATTACAATTTTGTTCGAGAAGGGCACATACCCCATAACATTCGTTATTCTCTTTACCTCTTAAACGTAAGCGCCAAAGAGTTTGAAAAAGCAATGAAAAGAATCAACAAATCTTACCAACCTCCGACGCTGGGAAGCAGTTTAAAACCAAAAAACAGCTGTCTTACCTTCTGTCATGGAAAAACTCTATTTTCGGAATATGTTTCTTATAAAGGAAAGGAACTTCCCCATAAGATGCATGTCACCGATTTAGAACTGGGATGTGAAAATTGCCATTCTGTTACGGAACACGGAAAAACAAACATAAACCAATCAGTATGTGCTAACTGTCATGAATAAAATAATAAACAAACTACTTTAAATAAAAATATTTAAATATTAGGAACCTAAATGAAATTTATAAAATTAACCATTTCAATTCTAATAATCTTCATAATCTTAAGCCTGACAGCTTATGCCCAAGATGATAACGAAACCTGTCTTTCCTGTCATTTCGACAAAGATTTAACCGGTTTCAATCATAAGGGGCAGGAAGTATCAATGTTTGTGACTCAGGCTTCACTGGATTCCTCTGTCCATAATGGTATGAATTGTATTGACTGCCACTCTGATTTGGAGGGTATTAAAGAATATCCTCACCCGGAAGATCTCAAGCCGGTTAATTGCGGAAATTGTCACGATGATGTCGAACAGCAGTATGATTCTTCAGCTCATGGTATGGCGATAGCAACAAATCCTAAGGCACCAACCTGCACCTCTTGTCATGGAACTCATAATATTTTACCTTACAATAATCCCTTATCTCCTATTTCTCCCAAAAAACTACCTTACACCTGCGCCAGTTGCCATGAGAAACAAGTCCTTACCGGTGATAAAGATGTTAAGATTATAAACTCATTTAACCGTTATATGCGAGGAGTCCATGCTCAAGGCATCGCCGAGGGAATAGAGTCAGCCGCTTCGTGCGATGATTGCCATGGTATTCACGATCTAAGAAAAGCTTCTGATTCAAGATCAAAAGTTAATAAGATGAATCTTCCTAAAACATGTGCAAAATGTCATAATGATGTTTACATCCAATATTCACGAGGTATCCATGGCAAAGCTTTGGCGGCAGGGATATTGGATGCTCCTAACTGTGCCGATTGTCATGGAGAACACGAGATTTTACCAATCAACGATCCTAAATCACCAATCAATCCATCCAATATTGCCGACTATGTTTGCGGTAAATGTCATAACAATCCGCAATTGGTAGAAAAATTCGGTTTGGGAAAAGACCAATTCTCTTCATACCAAGATTCTTATCATGGTTTGGCAGTTAGAAATGGTTCCTTAAAGGCAGCAAATTGTACTTCCTGTCATAGAGCTCATGATATTTTACCGGCGTCTAATCCGGCTTCCTCTATTAATCCTAATAATATTACCAACACCTGTCGGCAATGTCACCCTAAAGCTAATTATGCGTTCGCCTCCAGTTATAGCCATCGCACAGCTTCCAGAGAATTCAATAAACTCAATTATACGGTAACTGTTATTTATGTTATTGCTATCGTATTAATCATCGGTGGCATGGTAGTTCACAATATGATTATTCTCTTCCGCTATATAATTGATAAAAAACGACGGCAAAAATCAGAAGTAACCGTTCAACGATTTACCGGGAGTATGATTTATCAACATTTCGTTGTAACAATATCGTTCTCGGTATTGGTTATCACCGGTTTTGCCTTACATTATCCCAATGTTTGGTGGGTTTCTATTCTTAGATTCTTTGGCATCACGGAAGCTTCCCGTTCTGTTATCCATCGGATTGCGGCTATATTTTTAGTTTATATCTCTTTCCACCATGCTTTGTCTTTGTTTTTCACAAAATATGGACGGATTCAATTCAAACACCTTTTACCGGTCAAAGACGATTTACGACAAATTATACAGAACGTTAAATATCATTTAGGCAAATCACCTGAAAAACCAAAATTCGGTTTCTATGATTACACCGAGAAAGCTGAATATTGGGCTTTGGTTTGGGGAACTATTGTGATGGCGCTTACCGGTTTTATACTCTGGTTTCCGACTTTCTTCACTTCTTTCTTACCCGCTTGGATTGTCAAAATTGCTGAAACTATTCATTTTTATGAAGCTTGGCTGGCAACTTTGGCTATCGGAGTATTTCACTTCTTCTTTGTCGTTTTCCATCCGGAACAATATCCCATGTCATTTACTTGGTTAACGGGAAAGATGTCATTAAAAGAAGTTAAAGAAGAACATCCCGCGTGGTATGAAGAAATTAAAGATGAGTTAAACCTCGATGAAACGGCAACAAAAAACGAAGAGAGACCCGAACCACAATAAAACATAATATTTGTTAAACATATATTAACGAAAAAAGACTCCGCCGGTTACAAGCGGAGTCTTTTTTATTGTATCAATCAATAAAGTTGATTTAGATTTTAATAATCAGATTCTGTTTTCACGCTATCATTTGCCGATGAGTCAGGTTCCACCGGAGAATTATAAAGACTATCTTCCGAAGTTGATGGTATTTCCATAGGTTGAATCACAACTTCCTGCCATTGACCATCGCGTATTATCTCTATCGTAGCTCCGCCATTGTCGAGATTATTCAAAATATTTTCGACCAACTGCTTCTGATTTCTTACCATTATACCATTTACCCTTCTAATAATATCATTGGCTCGCAGACCGCAGGCATAAGCAAGACGATAGACATCAACAGTATCAACTACCATTTGATTATGATCATTCAATTTTATGGAAAAACCAAGCTTCCCCTTCAACGGAAGTCCTTCGATAAATTTTTTCCTTTGTAAATTATTACTATCAATATTTTTTCGGGGGGGGCGAGTGGCTATAACAAGAGGGGAATTAAAGGGTTCGCTAAGCACCCAATCGACCAAAGTATGCTCCGGAGTAAGAACCCAATCATTCAAAAGATATTTTTCCAATATTATCCGCCCGGGTAGTTTATTTTTGAAAAAAGCAGAATGAAAAGCATCTAAAGTGGAATCAATGCCAATTATATTTTGGCAGGTCGTAAGAGCTAACAACATCGCCAGATTATCGAACCGAAAAGAGGTTTGTTTCATCAAAGGGTGATTCTCCAAAGCATAGGCAAGAGAATCGTTACTTTGATATACCTGCACTAATATCCTTTTGGCTAATTGATAAACCAAATTAAGAATCATGCGATTACCTCGAGGCATTGCCTCGATAGTAGAGCCACGATAAATACCTCCAAAGGGGAGAATAAAAGGGTCGTAAGAACCCAAGCTGGGGTAATAACGCACCAAGTAAATATTAAAAGACTGCTCTTTCCATTCAATACCGGAGCACTCGCTTAAAATATCCAAGACAGTATCGCCTTTGCTCTGCCAAAAAGCGGTTAAGACACTATCATTTTGTTTTACCCAGCGAATATCTTTGGCAACCGAGCGATTTATATATAATTTGGGTAAAAGACTTCTCTGAAAACCTAAGGTATTATCGTTGATAGCAACCTGAGGAATAAAACGATCATAATTAAATATGGAATAGTAAGTATTTTGAGCTTCAACTTCTATCCCAAAGATTAATATCAGTAAAAATATCCAATATTTTCTTTTCATAAAAAACAATATTAATATTTATCTCTTCGATAGCAAGGTAAAATTAAGCGAGACCAGTAGCACCGGAGGGACTTGGCGGTAGAGTTGATTGGTCAAGTCTTTTCAAATCTAAATAAAATAAAGTATAAAGACTGCTGTAAAATACCCCTAAAACACCCCCCACGACAATAGAGATAGGCAAACCTATGAACAGACCGAGAACAATTATATAAATAAGGGGATATTGTGATGCCATGACTAAAACAATCAAAGGGATGGCTAAAATCAACGAAAGGATTACACCAATGATACCAATCCCTATGGAGGATCCTATATCAATCAAAAAAATGATAGCATTTTGCTGTAAATATTTTTTAAATAGATGATACGCTTCCTCCAAAGCATTACCAATGGAAGTGTCTCTCAATACCACGGCTCTTTGAGCCAGAGAAAAAACATTATAAAAAAGGAAAAAAACAAAAATTGCCACCGGTATCAACATCAATACACTTATTATTCCCAATGCAGGATGAACCTTAAAAAAGAGGGAAACAATTAACACCATAAATAAGATGAATACCAAAAAAAATTGCTATTGAAAGACAACTATACCCAAAAATCGCCAAAAGAATTTAAGACCGGCAAAAAAGGAAGTACTGAATTTATATATACCACCTTGCTCAATTTTATTGACAGCATCAATAAGAGCTCCTTGGATACCAAAGACATAAAGAAAAAGGCTAAACCGAAAATCACAAAACCCGCTACTAAAAGGACTATCAATTCATTGGGAATACTGCTTAAAGAATCAATCGAGTCTACTGACTAAGAACGTGAACCCAAATAATTATAATCAAAGTTAAATAGCGACAATCCCTCGCCGGTGAAGACACCAAAAACCCACAGAGTTTTATACTGCCAAGCAATTTCTATGGAACGTTTGACAATTTTACTGTAATTCATTTATTATTAACTCCCTAAATAATAGGGATAAAAATAATAATATTGGAAAGCAATATAAAAATTCAAAATAATATATTTTAAATACTAAATTCATATAATATGATTCAGTTAATTATATTGATGATGAAAAGGATTACTATGATTAAAAAAATATTCAGCTTATTCATCTTATTAATATTTCTTGTTCTTTTGTTCTTGCCAAACGCCTGCACAAAAGAAAAAACAGCCTTAGATAAAAAGCAAAAAGAATTAAATACCACCCCCTTGGATAATTTTACCGATAGCCTTGTTATCGAACTAAAAGGTGAGGACTCTTCAAGCGTATTTGATATTTTAAAAGCCCGTCACAAAGTAAAATATTTCTCTTCTGCCATGGGTATTTTTGTCACCGCTATCGATAGTTTAAAAAATACTCCCCGACTCTTTTGGGTATATTCCGTGAATGACAGTATGGCAAAAATCGCTTGCGATAAATATATCACCAAAACCGGTGACAAAATTAAGTGGCATTATCGCTATTTGAAACAATGATTTTTACTGGCTTTTTTCTCTCGTTAGTTTATATTCTTTTCTGATGGAAGCCAATTATTTCAAAGAACCAAAGCCGGACGAGTTGTTTTTAATCGCCGGTCCCTGTGTTATCGAAACGAAAGATATATGTTTTGAAGTAGCCGAGAAAGTCCAATCCTTAGCTAAAAAATACGGTATAAACTATATCTTCAAAGCCTCTTATAAAAAAGCGAACCGCCTTTCGGGTTCATCTTACACCGGGCCCGGACTGGAAATGGGGCTTGAGGTTTTAAAAGAAGTAAAACAAAAATATCACCTTCCCATTCTTACCGATATTCATGAAACAACCGAAATCAAATCTGTCGCAGAAGTTGTGGATGTTTTACAAATCCCCGCATTTTTATGCCGCCAAACCGACCTTTTGATACAAGCAGCAGCCACCGGAAAGTGGGTGAATATTAAAAAAGGACAATTTTTGGCTCCCGAAGATATGGCAAAGATTGCCGCCAAGACAAATTCCAAGAAATTGATGCTCACCGAACGAGGGACAACTTTCGGTTACCGTAATTTAGTGGTTGATTTTCGCTCCTTATTGATTATGAAAGAGACCGGTCTGCCGATTGTGTTTGACGCCACCCATTCCTTACAGTTACCGGGTGGCGGCGGAGCGGTTTCTACCGGTCAACCACAATATATTATTCCTATGGCAAAAGCCGCTATGGCAATGGGCGCTGACGGTCTTTTTGTTGAAACTCACCCACAACCGGAAAAAGCTCTCTCCGATGCCGGGGCTATGTTGCCTTTAAGCAAAATGGACGAACTATTGGATGCAGTGATGAAAATCAAAGAGGTTAAATAAAATATTCTATGGCTAAATTGACCCGAGAGGAATTAATACAACGTTTGAAAAAAATTAAACTTCTTGCTTTCGATGTTGACGGAGTTCTTACCGATGACAGTATTTATTTCGGGCCCGATAGTTTGGAATTGAAAAGATTTAATATCTCTGACGGTTTATTTATGGTCTTAGCGATGCGCCAAGGGTTAAAAATAGCTATCGTTTCCGGTCGTTATTCCCCCGCTACCACCACAAGAATGAAAGACCTCGGCATTCCGTATGTGTTACAGGGAATGAAAGACAAGGTGGAAATGTTAACTCCTCTGTTGGAAGAACTCCATTTGTCTTTTGACGATGTCGCCTTTATTGGTAACGAGATTCTCGATATAAAATTGGCTAAAAAAGTTGCTTTGGGAATCGCCGTAGCAGATGCTAACTCCCAATTGATTGAAGTCGCCGACTATGTCACTCAAAAAGGCGGTGGTCAAGGAGCGGCAAGAGAAATTATCGAATATTATTTTGAAGCCGTAAACCAGGACCCCAAGAGTTTTTTGGTATGAATTACAAAGAATTGGCTAAAGAAGTTTTTCAAGTTGAAGCCGACGCCATCAGAGATATGGTGGATAAACTCGACGATAATTTTGATTCGGCTGTAGATACCATTCTCCATTGTCGGGGCAGAGTAATTGTTGCCGGTATTGGAAAATCGGGTCTTATTGGGAAAAAAATAACCGCTACTCTAAATTCCACCGGTATTGCCTCTTTTTTCCTCCATCCTACGGAAGCGTTGCACGGCGATTTGGGTCTGATGCGCCACAATGACCTTTTAATGCTTATTTC
>Ga0114931_10009813_pt1 | contig 11436 bp, 12 predicted proteins | sample 2SBtaG_FD_89579 | JGI IMG/M metagenome (GOLD analysis project Ga0114931, IMG submission 89579) | Deep subsurface microbial communities from Kolumbo volcano to uncover new lineages of life (NeLLi) - 2SBTROV14_V59a metaG | ecosystem: Environmental > Aquatic > Marine > Volcanic | place: Kolumbo...
ACATCGACTCCCCACTGGTATACGATAGGCTCCGTACCCTGTTGAATCGATGAGTATTCCGGTGACTCGACAAGCTGTCGGACGCGCTCCGTCAATGGCGTGAGATCAGGAGGTCTGAACTTAACCTAGAATCCTCGGTTGGACGGGGTGAGGTGTGCGTTTGCGGTGGTGCGGGGCAAGGCACAACGATGCGGAATAGTCGTTCTATTCAAAGCGTTGTAACGCCGCCCTGCGCCGTCGCAAGCGTGCAATTCGCTCGACAGCGTGCTTCACCGGGCGGGTGAAGACATCGGCCGACATCAAAGGCATTCATATCAGCCGGTTACTGTCGGAATGTAGCGGTCAACCGAGGATTCTAGGTTTAACGCTGCGCCGACGACGGATACCCAATCCAGCCAACAGACCGAGGCCGAGCAGACCCAGCGTGCCGGGCTCCGGCACGAAGACACCACCGCCGGCGGGCCCCGAGGGAATGCCGCCGACCGGAGAGTTCGTCACGTTAAAGACCGTTGGGCCCGTGACATTGTTGGGGTCCCCGCTGCGGGCGCCCGCGCTGCCCCCGGGGCAGGCGCTGGTACCACCACCAACTACCACGGTAGTCTCGATGAGGCCTTCAGGTCCACCAATTCCACCATCTCCACCATAGCAGTTGGTACTGCCGTCATTGCCAAATGCGCCGGTGGCCGTGGTAATCAAGGTGTAGTCCAGGCTAAAGGTTTCGCCGGGATTGAAAAATCCGAGGTTCGCCACGCGGTGGGTATTGGACCAGCTATAGTTGCCGTTCTTGGATCCCCCGCCGATGCCGCTCTGGGTCGCCCCGCTCAGACCGAATCCGGTCGTAGAGAGAGTCGTGCCGCTGTTGTCCATCAACAAGTCGCCGGTGGCCGCTTCGACCGTACTCCCGTCGACCGCGATGTTGATGTCATATCCGGCGGTTCCGGCGCAGTTCGCTGCAGTCCCACAGTTGACGCGCAGTTCGCCAGCGGTGACGACGTAGTCAAGAAAGAAATTCCCGGCTACGCCACTGGTGTTGGTGATCGTGTCGGATAAAGAGAATGTGCCGGTGGCCGTGAAGTCACCTTCCCCTGAGCTACGCGAACCGAACACGTTGCTGGAGTTGCCATACACGTGAAAAAAGACACTGTCGCCGCTTGAATCGGTGATATACGGAATAATGTCCACGGACGTCGCGTTGGGACCGTCCGCCACATCTGTGAACGACGCTCCACCCAGGGTATACGCGCCGGTCGCTTTCAAGACCAGCGCGTCGGCAGTCCGGGATGCGAGGCCGGCCACGGCCAAGGACGCGATGACCGGTAAAGACAAAATTACGCGCCCGGTCACGGGAGCGTACGTTCGTGGGTTCTTCATGGGTTCCTCCTACTGATTTCAGAATCCCGCTGCAGGAATAGGGAACAATTCGGCCGCCAAGCATTTCCTTTACTTCGAGTATGAATGGCGTTGCTCGGGCGCATAGGGCACGACCGAACCGCCGCCTGAGTCGATTTCCGGTCAACCCCGCCGATACTCCGAACTACGTTTCAGAAAATCTTATGCATAACTCAGGCCAATTTACATAAGTCTATAATTAACAGGTTGTTATAGAATCATTTTATAATTGGAGTTAACTGTAGTGTAAAAAATCCTGACACGATATTCGGTAAAAAAGCCGAATTATAAAGAATAAACGTGTCGTTTTCACGGGAGAAATAACGCAAACTTTTGATCTCTTTAACATTTAACCCGTACCCCCAGTTCGTCTGAAAGTGTAAAAAATACTGACAAAAAGCACCGCAAATCTGCTGGCCAAGTACCGATTGCGTGGTAGACCCAAGTAAGGTCCGCTTGTAACACAGGAATATTAATTTATTATTCATATAGTTACGAAGTACTGTGCAAAGGCGATCGCAATTGTAAAATTTACTGACAACCCAGCAGAAACAAGCTCCACGGGCGTCTGATTTTCCATCACCGGAAAATTCAAGGAATCAACCGTATGGGATACAGGGAACGTCGCTACAATCCGTGGAGACGTTTCGCGCCTGCCCCGGCGATGGTGCGGTAATAAAGCGACCCGGAAATCGTGAAGGCGCCGCGGAATGACCCCGGAAACGGGCGCTCATCGCGCCCGCAACCCGCTCACACCACCCGGATGTGCCAGGGTTCGTAACGTACGCCGAGATAGTTGCCACGCGGATAACGCATACGCAGATTGTCGGTCGCGACGAGGCGCTTGAAGACCTCGCTACGAGCAAAGGCGGCGGTGAAGTTGGCCGCGCCGAGCCCCTGCTGTCCGACGTCGAAATCGCCGACCGCGTGAAAGGAATAACCGGGCGGGGCGAGCGAACGCGAGGCCCGCGACAGATTGCCGTCGACGCGGGCGGCCTTGGCCAGAAACAGATAGATCTGTTTGGACATGCTGCGCATTCCGGAGGTCAGCACCAACGCCGGACCCACCGCGCGCCGCATCTCCTGATAACGCTCGATCGCCATGCCGCGCAGCAAGCGCTGGCCGGTACCGCGAACCACGACGGCGTGACGAACCTCGACTTGGTCGGTGAGGCCGCCGAGGACCTTCTCGCCGTAAAAACCGTACTCGCGTGCATCGAAGTAGAACAGACCCTCGATAAACTCCGCCTCGGCACGCGTGAAGGCTTCCACCGCGTGGTATTGGCGTGCCACCTTGCGCATCTGGTCGAAACCCAGCAACGCGAAGTTACCGTATCCGACCGTCGCCTGGACGCGCCGCATACGCGACAGCGTATCGACGAGCAGGCGTCGCTGGCGCGCGTCGACGTAGCGATCGCCCGCCAGCGGGCGGTCGAGATCGTCGCCACCGCTTGCCCGCTTGGCACGCGCCGCGAACGCCCGGCGCGGACCGAGCAGCGCGAGTGCCGCGGCGCCGGTGGCTCGGGCGAGAAAGGCGCGCCGATCGTTCATCGCTTGAGCGCCAGGGTGAGACCATCGCCGATCGGCACCAAACTCAACTCGATCCGCTCATCGGCGTAGAGCGCGTTGTTAAAGGCGCGGATCGCCGCCGTATCCTCGCTTGCGTCGGTCGCATCGGCCACCTTGCCATCCCACAAGGTGTTATCCACGGCGATGACCCCACCGCCGCGCAACAGGGTCAAACAACGCTCGAAATAGGCCGGATAGCCGGACTTGTCCGCATCGATGAACGCGAAGTCGTACTGCGCCTCTCCGGAATCCTCGATCAATCCGTCGAGCGTTTCGATGGCCGGAGCGAGGCGCAGATCGATCTTGTCTTCCACACCCGCCTCCTGCCAGTAACGACGCGCCACGTCGGTCCACTCCTTACTTTTGTCACAAGCGATCAGCTTGCCGTCCTCAGGCAACACGCGCGCCACGCACAGCGAACTGTAGCCGGTGAAAACCCCGACCTCGATGGTGCGCCGCGCCCCGAGCATGCGCGCCAACAAGGCCAGGAACTGCCCTTGTTCGGGCGCGATCTGCATCTGCGCCATCGGATCGCGCGCGGTTTCCTCGCGCAACCGCCGCAGCAACGCCGGTTCGCGCACCGACACCGACAACAAATACTCGTAGAGCGGCTCATTCAGCGACAGGGTGCGATTCGACATCGGTGTGGTTCTCTCCTTGATTCGGTCACCGCCACGAAGTAAACGGGGCGCGCAGGCGTCTGTCAACTCATCGCAGTCGCCCGGCCTTCAACCTGGAATCCTTGGTTGGGCGGGGTGAAGTGTGCGTTTGCGATGGTGCAGGGCAAGGCACAACGCTGCGCAATAGTGATTCTATTCAAAGCGTTGTAACGCCGCCCTGCGCCGCCACAAACGTGCAATTCACGCGACAGTGTGATTCACCGGGCGGGAGAAGACACCGATCGACATTAAAGGCATTCATATCAGACGGGTACTGTCAGAATGTAGCGGTCAACTGAGGATTCTAGGTTCAACCCTATGGATCACGAGCAGTGGCTTCGAGCCGATATACGGGGAGGTGCATCGAAGCACGTCGGCGCTCGCGGATATCGCGGGAAATTCGCTCCAATCCATCCTCGATTACGGTATATTGCGCCCTGTCGCGGGTGAGACGCGCTCAAGAACCACGCATTGGCCGAGTGTTGCACGCGGCCCGGCGCACGGTTGCATTCGATACACACTGATTGGCGTGTCTCTCCGGAGTCGGTGTCGGGCACCCGCAACCCCCGGGCACACGACCAAGTCCGTGCAGAGATTCAGCCTGACGCCAATGCCAAATCATCGTGTATGCCTCAACTAATCGAATGGCTCACGCCGTGGGAGTTTTCCCCAACGGTGCTGATCTGCACGCTGCTGGCGGGGTCGCTTTATGCACGTGGTGCGCGCCGTTGCGCCGCACACGGCGCCCCGGTGCCGATCTGGCGCAGCGTGTGTTTTTTCATCGGCCTGGCATTGATCTATCTGGTGTTGCAGTCCTATTTCGACTACCTCTCCCAGCATATGTTCTGGGTCCATCGCCTGCAGCATCTGGTGCTGCACCATCTCGGCCCGTTCCTGATGATCGTGGCGCTGCGCCCGGACCTGGTGCGCCGCGCCCTGCCCTCTTGGGTCCACCGGCGGGTGGTGGGCCCGGCGGTGCGCGATCCATTCCTGTACGGCTCCTATCGCTTCATCCAACATCCGCTGGTCGCTTCATTGCTGTTCGTCGGCCTGATTTATTTCTGGCTCACGCCCTCGATCCATTTCGCGGCGATGCTGAGCACACCACGTTATCTGGCGATGAACTGGAGCATGGTGATCGACGGGCTGTTGTTCTGGTGGGTGGTTCTCGATCCGCGCCCGCCAGCGGCACACGGGACGGCCGGCTACGGGACTCGCACCGTGATGCTGTGGGCCGTGATACCGCCCCAGATCATCCTCGGCGCTCACATCGGACTCAGCGAAACCTCGCTGTTCTCGGTCTACAACGTATGCGGGCGGGCGTGGCCCATCAGTCCGATCGTCGACCAGCAGATCGGTGGTCTGATTACCTGGATACCGGCGAGCATGATGAGTATCGTGGCGGCGCTGATCGTCATCCGTTTGTGGATGCACGCGCCGAACGCGACGCCGGGCGCGGCGCGTCGGACACACGGCACCATCGCCAAAGAGCCGCTACCGGAATGAAACTCGACGGGGGAGCGAGTCGCCCGGCGCGCTATCGCGCGGCGCTGGTGTTCGCCGCCACGCTACTGCTTGCCGGGTGCGGAAGCGACGCCTCCTGGCATCTGCGCGATATTTCCGGCTTGATGCCGGATCTTCAGTTCACTCTGACCGGCAGTGACGGACGGCACCTCGACGCAACCCGCTTCCGCGGCAAGATAACGCTGCTCTACTTCGGCTATACGCACTGCCCCGACGTGTGCCCGACGACCCTCACCAAGCTCGCCAAGGCGGTGGCAAGTCTAGGCGCGCAAGCCGACCGGGTACGGATCTTGTTCGTAAGCGTCGATCCCGAGCGCGACACGCCGGCGAAGCTCGCCGCCTATAGTCGCTATTTCGGCCCGCAGATCGTCGGCCTGACCGGCGACAACAAAGAATTGCGCGCGCTCACCAAGCGCTACCGGGTCACCTACGGACTCGGCAAGCCCGACGCCGAAGGCAACTACGAAGTAACGCACAGCAGCGCGGTGTTCATCTTTGACGCGAAAGGCGAAGTGCGCCTGCTGGCGACCCATCAGGATAAGGGCGACGCGATCGCGACCGATCTGCAAAGACTGATCGGCGCGGGCTAGCGAGAATAAATACTCCGCGATCGGCGCAAGCGACGCGGATCAGCGGCGGTAGTGCAAGGTCACGAGTCCGTTGGGCTGGCTCGCGAAATAGGCCGCGACGTCGCGGCGGTCCTGCTTGCTCAGCGACGCGGCGAAACCCGCCATGATCGGATTCTTGCGGGCCCCGGACTTGTAGTCCTTGAGCGCCTTCACCAAGTAATCGGCGTGTTGTCCCGCGAGACGGGGAAACTGGGCGTTGCTGCTGTTGCCGTCCGCGCCATGACATTGCTGACAAGTTGCAGATATTTTTTTTCCAGCCTCAACGCTTCCAGCACCGTAGGCGGCGCTGAGCGACAGACCGAATAGCAAGACACAACTGGCAAGGTGGACGGCGTGCTTCATGGAACTCTCCGTGGATCGGCGGCGTGACTGCTCGAGGGCCGATTACTCGGCCTTGAAGCTGCTGAAGAACGCGGCGATGTCCGCCATGTCCTGATCGCTCAGCGTCGCCGCCTGCGCCTGCATCGTCGCGTGGCTGCGCTGTTTCGCCCTATATTCCTTGAGCGCCGCAATGATGTACTCGGGGTGCTGGCCACCGACGCGCGGCACATGGTAAGTGGGATAGACGCTGAAATAACCTTCCACGGCGTGACAGCCCATGCAAGGCTCGGCCTTGATACGACCGGCGGCCGGATCCCCCGCGGCGAACGCCGCCGGGACGACCGAAACGAACAGAAGCAGCAGACTGGACAAATATCGCGTCTTCATTTACTCAAGCCTTGAAAAAGGAAATCAAGCCGTGCATTCGGATCCGGTTAGGCCCTGAGCGGCCACCCGCATCTCGCCCGGCCGCGGCGCCGGCCGCCGGCCCGGAATGCGCCGCAGTATACCCGCTTGCGTAGCCACCACCAAGCGAGAGTGCGCGGCATCCCGGTGCAGGTCGCACAGCGCTTCAACTCCCGAAGCCAGCGCCCGGAAGGTAGTGATCCACCAGCAACGCCGCGAACAACAGCGCCAGGTACTGGATGGAATACCCGAAGGTGCGCATCGGCTGGCGCGGGTCACGGCCACGATACAGGCGTAACGCATGGTAGAGAAACCGCGCGCCGAGGATCAGCACGGCGGCGAGATAGACGATGCCGCTCATGCCGGTGGCGAAGGGCAACAAACTGACCGCGCACAAGATGATCGTATACAACAGAATCTGGAGGCGCGCGAAGGCCACCCCGTGGGTCACCGGCAACATCGGGATCCCGGCGCGCGCGTACTCGGCTCGACGATGGATGGCCAACGCCCAAAAATGGGGTGGGGTCCAGGCGAAAATAATCATGAACAACAACAGTGCGTGAGGATCCAGACTGCCGGTCACCGCGGTCCAGCCGAGCACCGGCGGCATCGCGCCAGCCGCGCCGCCGATGACGATGTTCTGCGGCGTAGCGCGCTTCAGATACACCGTATAGATGACCGCGTACCCTACCATCGAAACCAGAGTCAATATCGCCGTTAACAGATTGACCTGAGCGGTCAACAGCACCATCGACAGCACACACAAGAGAGCGGCGAACAAGCCCGCCGATCCACTGCGGATGCGCCCGGTGGGTAACGGCCGCTGGCGGGTTCTGTTCATCACCGTATCGGCGGGCTGATCCACCAGTTGATTGATGGTCGCACCGGCGGCGGCGGCCAGTCCGATACCGAGGGTTCCGAACACCAGTACCGACGCCGGCACCAGAGCGGGGCTCGCCAATAACATGCCCGCCACGGCCGTAAATACAATCAGCGCGACGACACGCGGTTTGCACAGGGCGATATAGTCATGCCAGGTCGGCGCCGTGTTCAGTACGATCTGCGAACTACTCATGACATTGTCTCTCGCGTTGCGAACAGCGGTCATCCCGCCAACGATACCTTCAGGAGCCGCTCAAGGTCTTTCAGGATACCCTTGGGGTCGGCCCCGGCAGGGTAATACATCATTTGCAGGCCTTGCGGATCGACGACATAGATGCGCCCCCGCGGTGCGCCATCCCGGTCGCGAATCACAAAGTTCGACAGCCACAGCGCCGAGGCACGAATAAGCTGCAATCCGGGATCGCTCGCGGACGGCCCCTCGCCGCCACCGGCCGCGGCCGCGACGTACACTCGCCGCACCCGCTTCATGTCTTCGCCCAGTGCCAGACGCACGCGCCGTATCGCATCCAGGCTCCGCAGGCAGTCATCCTCGCACGCCGCCGGCGCGATATACATCAGTGTCCAGTGGCGCTGCACCCACTGCGCGCCGAGCGGCTTCCCCTGGATATCTCGCAACCCGTCCACCGACACCGGTCGTGGCGGCCGGATCAGCACGCCGTGATTCCCGGTCGGCAGCGTCCAACGGCTTCCGGCGCCCTGATAGATCACCCAGGCGACCAGCATCGGCAAGCTGAACAGCGCGAAGATCGCGACCAGGAAAAAGCGTTGGCGCGTCGATTTGGCGCTCATCCGATGCGGCCGAACAGACTGCGCGAACCTTGCATCGGCCTAATCTTCCGCGCGACGACTGCTGGCCCAGACGTACAGGCAAAACAGCGTCAATGCGAGTGCGAACCACTGAAAGGCGTAGGCCCGATGGCGGGCGGGGCTCAGCCCGTAATAGGGTTGCCACTCGCGAATCAAGCTGGCCCCGGCCTTTGGATCCAACCATAAAACGAAGGGCAGCAAGCGATAGCCGAGCAGCGCCGACATCCGCTGCAATTCGATGCGTTGCACCACCTTCGGCCACCCGCCTTTTTGATAACCGGTTTCTCCCAGCACCAAGGCGTCGGCGCGGGGAATTTCCAACAGCCCCCGCACCGTGACGCGCCCACCCGGCGCCGGCGACGCCGGAAGATTTTCGCGACTCCGACCGAGCGCCACCCAACCCCGATCGACCATCAGTCCCCGGTCACTGCCCGCGATCCTGAGCGGGGTCAGTACGTGGAAACCCGGCACCCCGTCACGGGTACGGTTATCGAGCAAGAACTGGCGTTGACGCTGATAGCTGCCACTCACCTGCAGGCGCCGATAGCGAAGCTCCGGTAGCGCCGGCGTGGTGATCAGGCGTCGCGCGTCCGGCCCCGCGAAGAGCAGCGGTGACTGCGCCTCGCGCGCGCTATAGGCCGCCTGGATCAAGACCTTCTCATCGGCCCGGCGTAGCTGCCAGATCCCGAGCAACACCAACACGCCGATCCCGAGCGCGGCCAATAGACCGGGCACGAACGACGGACGGAAAACGATTCGGCCGCAACGCATTCGGGATCCATCGGGTGCGCTAGCAAGGCGCCGATCGGAGGGGCCGTTGGGTTATGATTACACGCCGCATACGAATCGAGTACGCCATGCTCGCAAAAGCGATCGTCGCCATCGTCTTTCTGGGGATTCTTACCAGCCTCGGATCAGGCTTGTTGTTCATGCTTCGGGACAAGGGCCAATCCGACCGCGCGGTGCGATCCCTGACCATCCGCATCAGTATTTCGGTCGGCCTGTTCGTGCTGCTGTTCGTGCTCTGGTATCTGGGCCTCATCAGCCCGCACGGGGTAAGACCGTAACGCGAAGCGCCCGCCCGCCGGGGGAAGGCCGCCCGCGACGCCTCCCTGTTCAGAACCAGTAGACAAAGATGAACAGGCCGAGCCACACCACGTCAACGAAATGCCAATACCATGAAACCGCCTCGAATGCGAAGTGGTTGTCCGGTCGGAAATGACCACGGATGCAGCGCACCAGAATAACCATCAACATGATCGCGCCGATCGTGACGTGCAAGCCATGGAATCCGGTCAACATGAAAAATGTCGAGCCGTAGACCCCCGAGCCCAGAGTGAGATTGAGTTGGGTGTAGGCCTCATGAAATTCAGTGGCCTGCAAGCCGAGGAACAGCAAGCCGAGTGCAACGGTGGCGGCCAACCAGCGGATCAGCGCGCCGCGATTGTCTTTTTTCAGCGCCCAGTGGGCGAGCGTCACGGTGACGCCGCTCGAAAGCAGGATCAGGGTATTGACCGCCGGCAATCCGAATGCCGGGATGGTTTCGAATTCGCCCCCCATGTCACCCGGCCCGTTGGTCGGCCAATTCGCCTGGTAGCCGGGCCACAGTACGCCGCTGGCCATGCCGCCCGCTCCTTCGCCCCCGAGCCACGGCACCGAGAAGTTACGGACATAGGCCAGGGCGCCGAAAAAAGCCGCGAAGAACATCACCTCGGAGAAAATAAACCAGGCCATACCCATCCGGAAGGACATGTCGACCTGACCGCTGTAGGTTCCCGATTCACTCTCGGCGACCACGATACCGAACCAGCCGAACAGCATGTAGGCCATCACGACCGCACCGACCAGCATCAGGCCCTCGCCGACGCCGGACCCGTTCAGAGCCGCCGCGAATCCACCCAGCAGCAATGCCAGCCCGACGGATCCGACGATCGACCAGTGCGTGCTGTGCGGAACGTAATATGCTTCTGAACTGGCGGCCATGATTTCGCAATCCTCGTTTGTTTCGTCGTAGGGACTCGGCGCAACGTTCGCGCCAACGCTACGCCAACGCTACGTGATATCCGGTGCTCTGCTGAAGGAGTGGTAGGGCGGTGGTGAACTCAGCGTCCATTCCAGGCCCTCGGCGCCTTCCCACACTTCGTCGCCGGCCTTGGCGCCGCCGCGAATGGTCTTGATCACGATGTAGACGAAAAATATCTGCGCCGCGCCGAAAACGAAGCCCCCGATGCTGGAAACCATGTTCCACTCGGTGAACTGCAAAGCGTAGTCCGGGATCCGCCTCGGCATCCCGGCTAGCCCCAGAAAATGTTGCGGGAAGAACAGCACATTGACCGAAATCGTCGAGATCCAGAAGTGGATCTTGCCGAGCCTTTCGTCGTACCTGTGCCCGGTCCACTTGGGAAGCCAGAAATAGACCCCGGCGAAAATACCGAACACCGCCCCGGTTACTAGCACGTAGTGAAAATGCGCCACCACGAAGTAGGTATCCTGATACTGGAAATCCGCCGGCGTGATGCCCAGCATCAGGCCGGTGAACCCGCCGATCGTAAACAACACCAGGAATGCGATGGCGAACAGCATCGGTGTTTCGAAGGTCATCGAGCCGCGCCACATCGTCGCCACCCAGTTGAAGATCTTCACCCCGGTGGGCACCGCGATCAGCATCGTGCAATACATGAAGAATAGCTCGGCCGCGAGCGGCAGGCCGACGGTGAACATGTGGTGCGCCCAGACCACGAAGGACAGAAAGGCGATCGACGCGGTGGCGTAGACCATCGACTCATAGCCGAACAGGCGCTTGCGGGCGAAGGTCGGGATGACCTGCGAGATGATCCCGAAGGCCGGCAGAATCATGATGTAGACCTCGGGGTGTCCGAAGAACCAGAACACGTGCTGAAACAACACCGGATCGCCACCGCCCGCGGCATCGAAAAATGAAGTGCCGAAATACTTGTCGGTCAACAGCATGGTCACCGCGCCCGCCAGCACCGGCATCACCGCGATCAGCAGGAAGGCGGTAATCAGCCAGGTCCACACGAACAGCGGCATCTTCATCAGGGTCATGCCCGGCGCGCGCATGTTCAGGATTGTCGCGATGATATTGATCGCGCCCATGATCGAAGACAGGCCCAGCAGGTGGACGGAAAAAATCACGAACGGAAACGCGTCGCCGGTTTGCAGAACCAATGGCGGATACAAGGTCCAGCCCGACGCCGGTGCGCCGACCG
>Ga0114931_10009814_pt1 | contig 11435 bp, 9 predicted proteins | sample 2SBtaG_FD_89579 | JGI IMG/M metagenome (GOLD analysis project Ga0114931, IMG submission 89579) | Deep subsurface microbial communities from Kolumbo volcano to uncover new lineages of life (NeLLi) - 2SBTROV14_V59a metaG | ecosystem: Environmental > Aquatic > Marine > Volcanic | place: Kolumbo...
CGCGGATCCTGGTGGTCGCCCAGGCTCTGCGTGCCGGCCTCACGATCGCCGAGGTCCACCGCGCCTGCGGCTACGACCCCTGGTTCCTGCGCCAGATCGCGGCCATCGTCGAGGCCGAGGAGCAAATTCGGACCGACGCCCTGCCGCGCGACGCCGCCGGGCTCGCCGCGCTCAAGCGGATGGGCTTCACGGACGCCCGGCTCGCCGCGCTCAACCGGGTCGAGGAGGCGGTGGTGGCGGCGCGCCGGCGGCGGCTCGGGGTGCGCCCGGTCTACAAGCGCATCGACACCTGCGCCGCCGAGTTCGCCGCCGAGACCTCGTATATGTACGGCTGCTACGAGGCCGGCGGTGAGTGCGAGGCCGAGCCCGGCGAGCGCAACAAGGTGATCATCCTCGGCGGCGGGCCCAACCGGATCGGCCAGGGGATCGAGTTCGACTACTGCTGCGTCCATGCCGCCTTCGGCCTCGCCGAGGCCGGCTACGAGACGGTGATGGTCAACTGCAACCCCGAGACCGTCTCGACCGACTACGACACCTCCGACCGGCTCTACTTCGAGCCCCTGACCGCCGAGCACGTGCTCGAGATCGCCGAGGTCGAGCGCCGGCGCGGCACGCTCCGCGGCATCATCGTCCAGCTCGGCGGGCAGACGCCCTTGAAGCTCGCCCGCGAGATCGAGGTCGCCGGGCTCCCCATTATCGGCACCCCGCCCGAGGCGATCGACCTCGCCGAGGACCGCGGCCGTTTCACCCGGCTTCTCGCCGAGCTCGGCCTGCGCCAGCCGGAAAGCGGCTCCTGTCGCGACGCCGAGGCGGCGCTCGCCATCGCCCGGCGGATCGGCTTCCCGGTGATGGTGCGGCCGTCTTACGTGCTCGGCGGGCGGGCCATGCAGATCGTCCACGACGAGGCCGCGCTCGCCGGCTTCGTCGCCGCGGCCCGCGAGGCTTCGGGCGAGGCCCCGATCCTGATCGACGCCTACCTCGAGGATGCCATCGAGGTCGACGTCGATGCCCTCGCCGACGGCCGCGACGTCTTCGTCGCCGGCATCCTCGAGCACATCGAGGAGGCGGGCGTGCATTCGGGCGATTCGGCCTGCGCACTGCCGCCCTACTCGCTGCCCGACGCGGTGGTGGCCGAGATCGCGGCGCAGACCCGGACGCTGGCGTTGGCGCTCGGGGTGGTCGGGCTGATGAATGTCCAGTTCGCGGTCCGCGACGGCGCGATCTTCATCCTCGAGGTCAACCCGCGAGCGAGCCGCACCGTGCCCTTCATCGCCAAGGCCATCGGCGTGCCGATCGCCAAGATCGCCGCCCGGGTGATGGCCGGCGAGCCGCTCTCGGCCTTCGGCCTCGAACCCGCCGCGGCCCAGCACATCGCGGTCAAGGAGGCGGTCTTTCCCTTCGCCCGCTTCCCCGGGGTCGACGTGGTGCTGGGACCCGAGATGAAGTCGACCGGCGAGGTGATGGGCCTCGATTCGAGCTTTGGGCGGGCCTTCGCCAAGGCCCAGCTCGCCGCCGGGGCGCCGCTTCCCGATCGCGGCGGGGTCTTCGTCTCGGTCCGCGATCGCGACAAGCCGGCGATCGTGGCGCTGGCGCGGCGCCTGGTCGGGCTCGGCTTCACCCTGCTCGCCACCCGGGGGACGGCGGCGGTGCTCGGGGGCGCCGGGCTTCCGGTGCGCCGGGTCAACAAGGTCGCCGAGGGCCGCCCCGACTGCGTCGATGCGATCAAGAACGGCGAGGTCGCGCTGGTCTTCAACACCACCGAGGGTGCCCAGGCGATCGCCGATTCCAAGAGCATGCGTCAGGCCACGCTTCTCGCCGGGATTCCCTATGCCACCACGCTGGCCGGGTGCCGGGCGATGGTCGCCGCGATCGCCGAGACCGGGCGCCACGGTCTTGAAGTGCGCGCCCTCCAATCCTATCGTATCGTCAAGGCTCGGCGGCCGTCGGGCGCGGGCCGTGCGTTCGGTGCAGGGGGTTGATGAGCATGCAGAAAATTCCCATGACCCGCCGGGGCTTCGAGCGCCTCGGCGAAGAGCGCCGTCGGTTGACCACGGTGGAGCGGCCGCAGGTGATCCGCGCCATCGAGGAGGCGCGCGCCATGGGCGACATCGCCGAGAACGCCGAGTACCACGCCGCCAAGGAGCGCCAGGCCTTCATCGAGGGCCGGCTCATCGAGATCGAGGATAAGCTGAGCCGGGCCGAGGTGATCGACGTGAGCCGGCTTTCGGGCGAGGTCGTCAAGTTCGGCGCGACCGTGACGGTGGCCGACGAGGACACCGACGAAGAGGCCACCTACACCATCGTCGGGGCCGACGAATCCGACATCAACGACGGCCTCCTGTCGGTCAGCGCGCCGCTCGCCCGGGCGCTCATCGGCAAGACCGTGGGCGACAGCGTCGACGTGACCACCCCCGGCGGCCACAAGAGCTACGAGATCGTCGCGGTCCGCTTCGAGTGACGGGGTTCGTGACGACCGGGCGCCCCGTCACCTGGGTGCTGGCCGACGACAAGCCGGGCAACCTCAATCCCTGCCTGGGGCTCGCCGAGACCATCGGCTGGCCGATCGTGGCCAAGCGCATCGTCCCCCGCCGTCTCTGGTCGGGGCTGCCGCCGACCCTGTGGTTCGCCCCGCTCTCGGCCCCGGGCCCGGGAAGCGACGCCATCACCCCGCCGTGGCCCGATCTTCTGATCGCGGCGGGGCGCCAGACGGTGGCGGTGAGCACCGAGATTCGCCGCCGCGCCCGCGGCCGCAGCTTCGCCGTCCAGGTTCTCAACCCCCGGGTGCCGCTCGACCGCTTCGATCTGGTGGTGGCGCCGCGGCACGACCGCATCAATGGGCCCAACGTCATCGTCACCGTCGGCGCGATGAACCGGGTGACGCCTGAGCGCCTGGCGGCCGCGGCGGCGCGCTTCGCCCCGGCCCTCGCGCATCTGCCGCGGCCGCGGGTGGCGGTGCTTCTGGGGGGCGACAGCCGCCACCATCGCCTGACGCCCTCGGATGCGGCGGCGCTCGGCGCCCGGCTGGCCCGGCTCGCCGGCGAGAGCGGCTGCGGGCTGATGGTGACGCCCTCGCGGCGGACCGGCGCCGACAACGTCGCGGCGCTGCGGGCGGCCCTCGGCACGGCATCGGCGGTGGTCTGGGACGGGACTGGCGAGAACCCCTTCTTCGCCTACCTCGGGCTCGCCGACCACGTGCTGGCGACCGAGGATTCGGTGGCCATGGTCTCGGAGGCGTGCTCGACCGGCAAGCCGGTGCAGACCCTCGCGGTGCTCGGCGGCGGCACCCGGATGACCCGCTTCCACGACGAGCTTCGCCGTGACGGCCTGGTGCGGCCCTTCACCGGCCGGCTCGAGAGCTGGCACTACCGCCCGCTCGCCGAGGCCCAGCGGGTCGCCGTCGAGGTTCGCCGGCGGCTCGGCGAGCGCGCCGCCAACGGGCTGGCGGTCGCCCGAGGGAGCGGCTAACGTGGCCGGGCGGCGCAGGCGAGAGGACGCGACATGACCGAGACCCATCACGCCCCGGTGCTGATCGTCGGCTCGGGTCCGGCCGGCTACACCGCCGCCGTCTATGCCGCCCGCGCCAACCTCGCGCCGCTGGTGATCCAGGGCCTGCAGCCGGGCGGGCAGATGACCATCACCACCGAGGTCGAGAACTTCCCCGGTTTCGCCGAGCCCATCCAGGGCCCCTGGCTGATGGATCAGATGGCGGCCCAGGCGGCCCATGTCGGCGCCAGGCTGATCGCCGACATCGTGGTCGAGGCCGACCTGGCGCGCCGGCCCTTTCGCTGTCTCGGCGATTCGGGCGACACCTACACCGGCGATGCCCTGATCCTCGCCACCGGGGCGCAGGCCCGCTGGCTCGGCCTTCCCAGCGAGGAGAAGTACAAGGGCTTCGGGGTCTCGGCCTGCGCCACCTGCGACGGCTTCTTCTTTCGCGGCAAGCGGGTCGCCGTGGTCGGTGGCGGCAACACCGCGGTCGAGGAGGCCCTCTTCCTCACCAACTTCGCCAGCCAGGTCACCTTGATCCACCGCCGCGACGCGCTCCGGGCCGAGGCCGTGATGCAGCAGCGGCTGTTCGCCAACCCTAAGATCGGGGTCCGCTGGAACGCCGTGGTCGATGAGATCCTGGGTCGCGACGACCCGCCCGGGGTCACCGGGGTTCGCCTGCGCGACGTCAAGACCGGCGCCCGCGAGGCGATCGCGGTCGACGGCGTCTTCATCGCCATCGGCCACGACCCGGCGACGGCGCTGTTCCGGGGCCAGCTCGAGATCGATGCCGAGGGCTATGTCGTGACCGCCCCCGACAGCACCGCCACCAAGGTCGCCGGGGTGTTCGCCGCCGGCGACGTCCGCGACAAGGTCTTTCGCCAGGCGGTGACCGCCGCCGGCATGGGGTGCATGGCGGCGCTGGAGGCGGAACGGTTCCTCGCCACAGAGCGGGCGATGCCCTCGCGCGCCGCCGAGTAAGCGGACGGCTCAGGCGGGGGGGCGTTCGTGGACTGGGACAAGCTGCGCGTCTTCTATGCGGTCGCCGAGGCCGGCAGCTTCACCCACGCCGGCGAGCAGCTCAACCTGAGCCAGTCGGCGGTCAGCCGCCAGATCGGCGCGCTCGAGGAAAGCCTCAAGGTGCCGCTCTTTCACCGCCACGCCCGCGGCCTGATTCTCACCGAGCAGGGCGAGCTTCTCTATCGCACCGCCCGCGAGGTCTTCGCCCGGGTGGCGATGACCGAGGCCATGCTGTCGGAGGGGCGCGAACGCCCCAAGGGGCCGCTGATCGTCACCGCCACGGTCGGCTTCACCGCGGTGTGGCTGGCGCCGCGAATCGGCGCCTTCCTCGAAAAGTACCCCGAGATCACGCTGCACCTGCTGTCGGATGACCGCGAGCTCAACCTCGCCATGCGCGAGGCCGACGTCGCCATCCGGATGAGCGTGCCGACCCAGCCCGATCTGGTCCAGCGCCACCTGATGACGGTCCGCATCCACGCCTATGCCTCGCCGGCCTACCTCAAGGAGTGGGGAACCCCCAAGCGGCCCGAGGATCTGGACCACCATCGCCTGATCGTCTATGCCGACGGCCCCTTGACCCGGGTCACCGACCCGAACTGGCTCTTGCACACCAGCAATGGGCGCCAGGCGACCCGGCGGGCGGCGCTCAAGGTCAACAACGTCCTGACCATGCTGCGAACCGTCGAGGCGGGGTTCGGCATCGCTGGCCTTCCCGACTACATCGTCGCCGATCGGAGCGAGCTGGTCCAGGTCCTGCCCGAGCTCGAGGGCCCGCCGGTGGACGCCTTCTTCGTCTATCCCGAGGAGCTGAGGAACTCCAAGCGGCTGGTGGTTTTCCGCGACTTCCTCATAGGGAAGGTCAAGGAAACAAGGTTCTAGCAGGCGGTGGGTGGAGCCATGCGCTGAGCGCATAGCCGCCTTGCCGCCAAAGCTATGGATTACGCCGGGCCGAGTACCTATTTTCCTCCATAGAGCGGCGGCGCGGACCGTGTTCGCGTCGCCCCGCCGGACAGCCCCCTATCCGGCGAAGGTGTTTCGGGTGCAAGGCCCGAAACAGAGGATCTTCGGATCCTTACGTCTCCCAGACGTGAAGCCTCCCTGTAACTTAGCCGGTCCTTCGGGACCGGCTTTTTTTTGGTTCATGCGGGATTTCCGGGAGGACCCGAAATCGGCCGGCTCGTTTGCGCGCGAAGCGCCTTACCTTCGATGGATACGGATGGCTCCGGGCATCGGGCGTGTCAAGGTTGGGCCGAAGGCCCACCGCGCTCCGCGCGGCTGCGACCTTGACGCGCCCGATGCCCGGAGCGAAAGGGCCATCATCGAAGGTAAGGCGCAAACCAAGACACCCCCCCTCACGGCCATCGTTGCGCTCGCCCCGGGGCTTCCCGGAAGAATCTTTTTTTGCTCCCACCGGCGAAGCCTTCACGGGCTCCTGTGCGGCGGGTTAGGATGACCATCGGAAGGTGGCGGAGGACGAGCGATGACCGAGCGAAGGCAAGCGGACGAGGGCGGCGCCGAGACGCCCGCGGCGGTCGAGCCGGAGGGGCCCGAGGGAAAGCGGCCGCGCGAGATCGGCGGGCCGAAGGGGCCCGAGCCGACCCGCTATGGCGATTGGGAGCGGGGCGGGCGCGCCATCGACTTCTGAGCCGGGTGCGCCGTCAGGCGTCGATCTCGACCCACAGCGGCTGGTGATCGGAGCCCGCCGCCTCGCCGTCGATCCAGGCGGCGCGCACCCGCCCGACAAGGCCCGCCGAGACCAGGCAGTGGTCGAGACGGAGCCCTCGGTAGCGGCCGTTCGGCGGATAGCTGATACCCTCGCCCTCGCGCCGCCCGGCGGCGACCCAGGCATCGACCCAGCGGTCGGCATAGGCGACGCGGCCATGCAGCGGGTCGGCGGCGCCGACGAGCGCGTCGTACTCGGGCGATCCCGGCTCGCAGTTGAGGTCGCCCATGACGATCGCTCCCACCGCGGCCTCGGGCGGGGGCTCGGAAAGCGTCCAATGGGGGGCGTCCTCGGCCCCGGTCCAGGGCCCTCGGGCGCGCGCCATGTCGGCCTCATAGCCCAAGAGCGCCGCGGCCTGGAGCGAGCGCTCGCGGCTCGACAGGCTGGAGAAGTGCACCGAATAGACGCGCAAGGGGCCGAGCCCCGAGCCGATCACCCCGGCGAGCGCGGTCATCCGCATGTTCAAGGCGCGCGTCGTCGCCAGCATCGGCAGCGGCCAGGCCAGCGAAGACAGGATCGGGGTCCGCGCCAGCAGCATGGTGCCGTGCTGGCGCCGCCCGTCGGCCCCGTGGACGTCGAAGCCGGCGCCATAGACCCAGTGATAGCCGGGCAAGAGCGCGGCCAGCGCCGCCGGCTGATCGACCCTGCCGCTATGCGGCCAGCCGCGCTCGACCTCCTGCAGGGCGATCACGTCGGCGCCTTCGAGGGCGGCGGCAATTCGCCCGAGGTCGACCCGGCCGTCACGCCCGGTGCCGTACTGGATGTTGTAGCTGACCAGGCGCATGGGTCTCACCCCCGTGGCAGGTGCTGGGCCCAGGGCCGGGCCTCTTCGAGCTGGGCGGCGAGGCGGAACAAGGTCGCCTCGTCGCCGAAGCGCCCCGCGAACTGGACCCCGATCGGCAGGCCCTCGGCCGAGACGTGCAGCGGGACCGACATCGCCGGCTGGCCGGTGACGTTGAAGAGTGCGGTGAAGGCGATGAAAGGCCCGTGCATCCGGCCCAAGGTCTCGAGGTCCTCGACATCGCTGCGGATGGTGCCCAAGGGCGCCGGCGGGCGGGCGAGCGTCGGGGTGAGGAGGACGTCGAAATCGGTGAAGAAGCGGCCCACGCTGCGGGCGACGCCCTGGAGCCGGCGGATCGCGGCGAGCAGCCCGGCCCCGTCGATCATCCGGCTCATCCCGGCGATCGCCCGGGTCGCCGGCTCGAGCTCGCCCGGGCCGGGCGCCCGCCCGCGGATCAGCGCCATCTCGGCGAGATCGGCGGCGAGGTTGGCGGCAACGACGACGAACTTGGCGGTGTTGTAAGGCGCGAGGTCGAAATCGGGCCGCGCCTCGACCACCTCGTGGCCAAGCTCGGCGCAGAGCCGGGCCGCGTCCTCGACCGCGGCGACGCACTCGGGGTCCACCGCCACCGCGTCGAAGGGCTCGGCCGTGAGCGCGATGCGAAGCCGCCCGGGCGGCGCCCCCACCTCGTCGCGGAAGGGCCGGGCCGACGCCGGCGCCGCATAGGGCGCGCCCGGCTCGGGGCCGGCGACGGCATCGAGCAGCGCCGCCGAATCGCGGACGCTCACGGTGATCGCGTGGTCGATCGCCATCCCGCACCAGCCCTCGCTGCGAGCGGGGCCGGCCGGGGTCCGGGCGCGCGTCGGCTTGAGCCCGAAGAGCCCGCACGCCGACGCCGGAATGCGAATCGAGCCGCCGCCGTCGTTGGCGTGGCCCCAAGGCACGATGCCGGCGGCCACCGCGGCCGCGGTCCCGCCGCTGGACCCCCCGGGCGAGCGCTCGGCCGCCCAGGGGTTGCGGGTCGGCCCGTATAGCGCCGGCTCGGTGGTGACGGAGAGGCCCCATTCCGGCGCATTCGTGCGCCCGATCGCGACCACCCCGGCGGCGGCGAGTCGGCGCCAGAGCTCGCTGTCCTCGGCGGCCCGGAAATCGGCGAGGTAGCGCGAGCCCAGCGTCATCGGGCGGCCCGCCTGGGCACAGCCGAGGTCCTTGACCACGAAGGGCACGCCGGCGAAGGGGCCGTCGCCAGGCGTGGCGGCGAGCGCCTCGTCATAGGCCGCATGGACGATGGCGTTGAGCGCCGGGTTGACCGCTTCCGCCCGGGCGATCGCCGCCGCCATCACCTCGCCCGCGCTTACCGCGCCGGTGCGGATCAGGCCTGCCAGCCCGAGCCCGTCGCGGGCGGCGTATTGGACGGGGGTCACGAAGCCCGCCTCATGCGGGCCCGAAGCGGCACACGGGCAACCGCCCGGTGCGCTTGCCCGAGGTCGTCGGCCCCGGCGGTCGACGGCCTTCGCGCCCACCGCGGGTCGAGCGTCGAGGGAGGGCCGTGGCGGCTCGCCTTGGCGCGGGCGCTCGCCTCGTCACTCGCCTCGTCACTCGCCTCGTCAATGGCGTCGGGCGGGCGCGCGATCGCGGCCATCTTCTCGGTGATCCTCTCCCTCATGTCCGCCCCCCTACACCCCCGATCGTACCGAGCCTGGTCATCGCCGCGTGGACAAGCTCGGCCCGCCTGGCGAGGAAGGCATGGTAATCGCCGGTGACCATCTCGTCATAGGAAATGCAGTGACCGGCGAGGCCGGTGCCGCCCGCCGGCTCGCCGGGGTTGGTCCCAGAATGCTGGAAAACCAGCGGGTCCGACCACGGATTTGCGGCTCTGCGGTTGCCCGATGATTACGGTCCTAGCCGGGGTCTCAGCCAGCCCGGCGTTTGCCGAAGAGCATGGTGACGTTGATGCGGCGGGTCTCGAAGGCATCGGCAAAGCGCACCCGGTCGGACTTGTGGAAGAGGTTGGAGTTGAACAAGAGCGCCCGATTGGCCCGGTAGGCGACGGTGAGGGTCTCGGTGTCGGCGAGGAAGGCCTCGATCTCGGCCAGCACCCGGGGCGTGTACTTGTAACGGTTGTACGTCTTCCAGTCCCAGTCGTAGGGCTGCTCGCGGGCATAGACCTCGAGCCCGCCGCGGCCCGGCTCCAGGTTGGCCTCGTCGGGGGTGAGCCAGAAGTTGAGGGTGACCGCGCCCTGATCGGTGTGGGCCTCGACGCCGACGGTCTCGGCGCGGTGGCGATAGACCCAGCAGTTGGTCAGCGGATGCGTCCCCAGGATGCACGGCAGCCGCGCCTTGAGCTCTTCGGCGATCTGGTAGAGGAGCCCGCAGTTGAAACCGCGCGGCAGGTCCGAGCCGACGAAGCGGGCCTCGGAGTGCGAGAAGTAGATGGTGTTCTCGAGGCAGAACCGACGCAAGCAGGCGAAGGCCCAAGGGCTCAACAGGTCGTCGATGGTGGTGATGGCGATCGGCGAGGCGAGATAGCTCGCCTCGATCGCAGCCGCATCGAGCGCCGGGTTGACCGTTGGCTCGCGCCCCCGCGGGGCATCGGCGAAGTGGACGACGCGGCCGAAGAAGGGGGCGATCGAGGCCGCCGCCGCCGCCGGAACCGGGCCACTCGCCTCGGCACCGCCCGCCGCCGCCATGGCGTCGCAGGCGCACCGATAGCGCCGCGCCATCTCGGCGAAGTCCTCGGTGAGCGCCCCGCGGCCGATCAGATAATCGACCTGATCGGCGGCGTCGGCGAGCCGGAAGGTCGAGGCCCTGAGCGCCCGCCGCGGGGCGCCGACGCGGGCGAGGGTATCGGCGAAGTCGCGGGCGTTCCACCATGCCCCGCCGTGCTCGATGCGGACGACATCGCGGAAGGCGTGCTCGGCCTCGTCGTGGCGGCCGAGGGCGAGGAAGGCGAGCGCCAGGTTGTGATGGGCCTCGGCGCTCGCAGGGGTGTGCTCCGCGACCTTGCGGTACTCGGCGATCGCCGGCTCGATCCGCCCGACCTCTTGCAGAGCGACCCCCAGATCGAGCCGGGCGCGGGGGTCCTCGGGCGCCAGCGCGACGGCCGCGCGATAGGCGGCGAGTGCCTCGTCGGGGCGCCCGAGGTCGCGCAAGAGTGCACCCAGGCCGGCGCGAAGCTCGGCCGAGCGCGGGGCGGCGGCGATCACCCGGCCGTACTCGGCGATCGCTTGCTCGGCCCGCCCCAGGGCGGCGAGCGCGCCGGCCAGGTTGAGCCGCGCCGGGGTGAAGCCGGGCGCGAGCGCCAGCGCCCGGCGGAAGGCGTCGGCCGCGGCCGCGTGATCGCCCCGGGCGGCGAGCACGGTGCCCAGGTTGTTGTGGGCCTCGGCGAAGCGCGGGTCCTGGTCGAGTGCGGCACGGTAGCGCCCGATCGCCTCGTCCAGCCGGCCGCCGGCCTGGAGCGCCAGGCCGAGCCCGTTGAGCGCGTTGGCGAGGCCGGGCTCACGCGCCAGCGCGCGCTCGAACCAGGGAACGGCTTCGCTGTGCCTGCCGAGGTCGGTGAGGGCCTGGCCGAGGTTGGTCAGCGCCGGGGCGAATTCCGGGCGCGCCGCGACCACCCGCTCGAAGTGGGGTAGCGCCTCGGCCTGGCGGCCGCGCTCGCTGAGCAGGTTGGCGAGATGAAAGGTCGCCTCGAGGTCGCCGGGATCGAGCGCGACCGCGCGGGCGAGATGGGCCACGGCGCCCTCGCCGTCGCCGGCCTGATGGCGGGCGAGGCCGCGCAGCGCGTGGGCCCGGGCGTTCCCGGGCTCGGCCGCGAGCACGCGGGCATAGAGCGTCTCGGCCTCGGCGAGCCTGCCGGCGCGGTGATGATCCATGGCCGCCGCGAACCCCGCGTCCCCCGCCCCATCGCACCGGTCGCCTCGCTTCATCGCGCCGCCCCAGGCCTCGCTCTGGCGCAGCATAGCGCCCGCGCTGGCGCTAGACCACCTTGCCCGGGTTCATCAGCCCGGCGGGGTCCAGCGCCGCCTTGATCCGGCGCATCAGGGCGATCTCGACCGCCGAGCGGTAGCGTACCAGGTCGGCGCGCTTCAACAGCCCGATCCCGTGCTCGGCCGAGAAGCTGCCGCCCATGGCGACGGCGCGGTCGTGGACCAGGCGGGCGATCTCGCCCCAGCGGGCGAGGAAGGCGGCCCTGTCGGCCCCCGGCGGCTGGCTCAGGTTGAAGTGGATGTTGCCGTCGCCGAGGTGGCCGAAGGCGACCACCCGGACGCCGGGGATGGCGGCGGCGACCTCGGCCTCGGCGACGGCGAGGAAAGCGGCAACGTTCGAGAGTGGCAGCGCGACGTCGTGCTTGATGCTGCCGCCCTCGTGGCGCTGAGCCTCGACCAGGCCCTCACGGATGCGCCACAGCCCGCGGGCCTGCTCGGC
>Ga0114931_10009815_pt1 | contig 11434 bp, 9 predicted proteins | sample 2SBtaG_FD_89579 | JGI IMG/M metagenome (GOLD analysis project Ga0114931, IMG submission 89579) | Deep subsurface microbial communities from Kolumbo volcano to uncover new lineages of life (NeLLi) - 2SBTROV14_V59a metaG | ecosystem: Environmental > Aquatic > Marine > Volcanic | place: Kolumbo...
AAGAAGTAAAGGCCTCCGGGGACCTTTGATCTGCGGTATCGAGACATTTTGGTCACAACCTTGTTGGTCTTCGGTCCGCGTGGGCTTTGCCCACCCTACGGTCGCTCCCTCAACGCAAACCGCTGTGGGGTGGGCGCTGCCCACGCGTCATTCGCGGTATCCGACCTCCGACGCGTCGCGGCCGACGCCTCCAGCCCAATCGGCCGCCAATACGGCGCACGCCGAGCCTGTTTCTCTTCGGTCCGTGTGGGCTTCGCCCACCCTACATTCTTACGCGCCTCGGTGGCGCCGGACGCCGACCAGTGTCCAGGGGCTTAAGAGTCCAGAAAATGGGGACAACACCACCCGGAAACCGACGACCCCGAGACGGAGGTCGGGACGAACCCCGTCGCGGAAGGCGCATCGGGCGTTCCAGTCGTTGTAGTCGAACGCCCCGCCGCGCAACACTCGCAGGACTTTGTCCCGCGGGTCCAGTGCCTCCCGGGCGTTCCGCTCCGCACCCTTGGCCGGATAGGGATAGTCACCCGCGATGCTCCGCGTCCACTCCCACACGTTCCCCGACAATTCCTCGCAGCCGTACGAGCAGTCCGGGTCGGCCGGAAAACAGCCCACCGCGTTGGTGGTACCGATGCCGGTCTGGTCGTAGTTCGCCCGCTCCGGGTCGGGTTCGTCGCCCCACGGATACACGCCGCCCCGCTCGCCGCGCGCCGCGCGCTCCCATTCCGCCTCGCTCGGCGGCACCGCGTGCAACTCGCCCGCCGCCACCGCCGTCCACAGGGCGTGCGCCCGGTCATCGCCGGCCGCCGCCTCGGCAAACCCCGGCGCGGCCTCGCGCAGCCGTCCGTCCAGCCACCGACAATAGGCCAGCGCCTCGTCCCAACTCACCCACACCACCGGGTGGTTCGCCAGACCCTTGAGACAGTTCTCGCGACCCGGTGTGAAGGACTCCTCGGCGTCGACGAAGACCCGGAACTGCGCCACCGTCACCGGGAAACGCGCCAGCCAGTATTCGGGCAACTCGACCGAATTGGACTCCTTCCCGTCGCCCATCTCAAAGGTCCCACTCGGCACCCGCCGGAAACCCAAGCTCGGGTCGCCCGGCAGCATCCAGCGCTGGGCGTCGAAACGCGGGTCGCCAAGTACGGCCAGCGCGTCACCGGCCGCGGCGCGCTCGACGGCCGAGCGCTCGCCGAATTCGAGCGTGGCGCGCAGGGTCTCGCGCAGTTGCCGATGGCGGGGGCCGTCGCGGTCGGCCTCGCGTTCGTCGAAGGCGGCGAGCGCCGCGTCGCGTCGCGCCGGATCGCCGCTCAGCACCTCCGTCAGGAGGTCGCCGGACGGCGCGGCCGTAGCGCCCTCCGCTCCGGTCGTGGCGCCCCCGGCGCCGGCAAGACGAAGGTAGACCTCCATCGCCTCGGAATCGAGTTGCGCGAAGCGCACCGGCCAGTCGTAGCCCTCCGCGTCACCCATCGCGGGATAGGCGAGCATCGCTTCGAGACGCGCGAACCGCGTGCGGTCACGCAGGTACGGCCCGAGCAATCCGCCGCGCTCGCCATCGGTATCAGGCCGCGCCCGCTTCACGTCCGGGTCAACCGACACCTCCGGCCGCTTATCGGCCGGCGCACTTTGCAGTGGTGGCGCCGGCTCGCCGAGTTCGATCTCCCGTTGCTCCATGGGGCGCCGCTGGTATTCGTTCTCGAGCGTCTTGAGCAGCGTTGGCCGGTACTGCCATTCCCGGTAAAGCTCAGGCCACTGTAGTTGCACCAGCACGGTCTTGGCGAGCAGCACCGGACTGATCTCACAGATGCGACTCACCAGACGGTGGATGTTGAGCGCGCGTTTGATCTGGCGCGGTGCCGGCAGCACGCCGCGGGCGATGGTTGCCCGAGTGATCTCGTGCAACGCTTCCCCGGCGAGCGATTGCACGTATCTTTCGACCTCCTCGATCCCCAGCACCGGCAGGCGAAAGGCGACCTGCACCAGCTTTTCCAGATAGCGGGTGCCGTCGATCGGAGTCGTGGTCTGCGCGTCGCCGGTCCGAAACAGTGCCTTGTAATGCGCCTCGATCCCCCGAGTAACCACCTCCGTGTCCATCGCCAGCACGAAGACCGTGCCCGGAACGTCGAGAAAGAGCTTGATCGCCTCCAGCACCTCGACCGCCTTTTCCGGCAGGCAGCGATCGAGATCGTCGACCAGCACCACCAGGCGACCGCCCGCGCCGACTTCGGAGCGCACGGCCTCCTCGAAGGTACGGGCGAATTGCTCCAGGTGCAGGAGTTGGTCGCGGCGATGGACCCGCACCTCGCGGCGCACCGCGGCGAGCGCCTTCGCCGGATCGGGTCCGTCCTCGCCCTTGGCGAACAACGCGCCGAATGCCGCGCCGAGTGCGCTGCCACCGGGCACCAACGCGAGGCCCGCGCGCACGAACTCGGGACCGAGCTTGCGCCAGTCGGCCATCAGCCGGCCGAGTTCCTGCCACTCCACCGGCCGGTAGACGCTCTCTTCGAGGCGCTGCAACCGTTTCGCGCTTTCGGCGGCTTCGCAGGTGGGCTCCCTGACCCGTTCGCGCTCGTGCCAGGGCTGGTCCTTCGGCTCCGCCACGCGCGGGTACAGCGCGTCCAGCACCCGCAGCACAAAGGCGCGCCAAAGCGCCTCCTCGCGGGTGTATTTCCAGGCGGTGAAGGACACCACGCGCACGCGGTCGCGCGCCTCGAGGTCGCGACCGAGCATGCCGAGCAGGGAGCTCTTGCCGGTACCCCAGCCGCCGTAGAGGCCGACCGTGAGCGGGGTGTCGGCCTCGGCGACGAGTTCCACCAGGGCGGGGCGGAAGTCGTCGAAGCCGAGCGCATCGCTCCGCGCCGCGGCGTCATTGTGGTAACCGGCGTTAGGCGCCATCCTCACCCCCCTTTCGGCGCCGGCGCCATTCTGCGCGTGGCGCCGGGTGGGGTCATTCTAGCGCAAGCGTGGCCGCATGGTTCCGCGCTCGGCGCTACGCAGAATTCTTGCAGGACCCCGAAATCGACCGCAATGCCTTCAGCGCCCGCGGCCACCACCGGTTCGCGTGGGCTGCGCCCACCCTACGATCGTTCGCCGTCGGGCGCTGTCGGCGCGTCGCGCACGCAGTGGTACGGTCCCCGCGGGTCACAATTTTCGGCATCCGACCGTCGTAACGTGGGCGCAGCCCGCGCGGCACGTTCGCCGAGCCCACCGTAGTGCCCGGCGACACCGGAGATTTTGCGCGACGGCGCGGATCGGGGCAGGATAGGAGCACTGATGAATATCGTGCAACGACTGCTGGGGGCGGAAGCGGGCGACGTCGAGGGCGCGCTCATCGCGATCGAGACCGAAGACCGTCGGATCAGTTACGCCGAACTGCGCGCCGGGGTCGCGCGCGGGGTGGCGGGGCTGCGGGCGCGCGGGGTGGGGCCCGCCGACACCGTGGTGCTGGCCTGCACCGACACGCCGGAACTGGTCATGGCCTTTCTCGCGGTGCTCGCAAGCGGCGCGGTCGGGGTGATTGTATCGACCCGTTTCGGCCCCGACGAACTCGCGGTGGTCGCGGCGGAGAACGCGCCGCGGCTGGTGGTACATGATGATTTCACCCGGGAATTGAGCGGCTGCTGTCCGGAGTTGGCGGCGCGACCGCATGTGGACGCAAGTGCGCTGCTTGCCGAGAACGGAAGCGAGCGAGCAATCGAAATCGTGGCGCGCGACGCAAGCCACCCGGCGCTGCGGATCTATTCTTCGGGCACCACCGGTCAGGTCAAGGGGATCACCCACCACCACAAGGATTTCTCGCGCGCGCTCGGCTATCACCGCGAGGTGCTCGGCGTGGGGCCGGGGCGGCGGGTGCTGTGCACCTCGAAACTGCCCTTCGCCTACGCGCTGGTCACCGGCCTGCTCGCGCCGCTGGCGTTGCGCGCCACCCTGTGCCTGCATCCAGGCTGGCTGGACCCGGCGGGCGTGGCGCGCCTGATCGAGCGCTTCCGGCCGCACGCGGTGTACAGCACCCCGAGCCTGTACCGGGCATTGCTTGACGCGCACGGCGCCGCAGCGACGCTCGCGGCGGTCGAAAACTATGCCTCGGCCGACGAGCACCTGTCGCCGGAATTGTTCGAGCGCTGGCGGCGGGCGACCGGGCGGGCGATCCATGACTGCTACGGCTGCTCCGAGGCGCCGTTTTTCATCCTCGCGACGCCCGCCGGGGGCGCGCCGCCCGGTTCGGCGGGTCGCGCCGCGCCCGGCGCCGAGTTGCGCCTGGTCGACGGCGACGGCGGTTCGGTCGCGACCGGCGAGATCGGACATCTCTGGATCCGTCACGATTTCCTCGCCGCCGGTTATGCCAGCCGCCGGGAGGCGTGGGCGGAACGGATCCACGACGATTGGTTCGACACCGGGGATCTGTATCGGATCGACGCCGACGGTTACTGGTTCCACTGCGGGCGCGAGGACAGCCTAACCAAGGTCGCCGGCCAGTGGGTGAGTCTCCCCGAGATCGAGGAGACCGCGGTCGCCGGCGGCCTGTTGGGTGAGGCCGCCGCGACCCTGCATCCGGACAAGGACGGCCTGCAACGGGTCGCGCTGCTGGTGGTACCGCGCGACGGCGTCGAGGTCGCGGCGCTCGACGAGCGCGTGCGCCGATGCCTGGACGAACAACTACCACGCTGGAAACGACCCAAATGGATCTTCCCGGTGGCGACCCTGCCGCGCACCCACACCGGCAAGATCCAGCGCTACCGACTGCCGGGGCTGGTCGAGGCCGCGCTCGGTGACGGTTGAGCCCAGTCTCACCGTCACCGTCGAGTGGGGCGACTGCGATCCGGCCGGGATCGTGTTCTACCCCAATTACCTGCGCTGGATCGACGCGGCGTTTCACCATCTGCTCGCCGCCACCGGCACTTCCCACGAGCAACTCGCCGCGGCGCACGGCGCGATCGGCACGCCGCTGGTCGAGGTCCGGGTGCGATTTCTGCGCCCGAGCGGAGTCGGCGATACGCTGCGTATCGAATCCGTCGTGGAACGCTGGGAGCGCAAACGCTTCCATGTGCGCCACCGGATCTACAACGGCGAGACGCTCGCCGTCGAAGCGACCGAAACGCGCTGTTGGGCGGGGCGCGACGCGGACGGCCGAATGCGCGCGCTACCGATCCCGGAGGAATTAAGACACCTCCTCGACGCGCAATAGGGAAAGGTTCCCCCGCCGATTCGACCGCTACGCGTTGATCAGGTGGCGGGGAGCCATGATCCCGACCGGCAGACCGGCGATTTCGCGCAGCGCGGCGCTCACGTAACGCTCCACCAGGGTACCGCGCCAGGCAGGTACGAAGTCGGTGTTGTCCATCGGTCGCGCGGCCTTGCGGGCGAGTTTCGCGGCCTTTGCGATGGCCTCTTCGGTGAGCGGCGCGCCACATAAAAAGGCCTCGGCATCGACGACCCGCACCGGACTCGACCCGACCGCGCCGAGTACCAGCGCGGCGCGCTCCACGGTCCCGTCGGCGGCGCACCAGGCGGCGGCCGCGACCGACAACACCGCGAAGTCGATGCTGCCGCGCCGGCGCAGCTTCCAGAACGCCGCGCGACAGTGCGCCGCATCCGACTCCGCCGGGATCAGCACCTCGGTCAGCAGTTCGTCGGGGCGCTTGGCGAGATAGTCGATGCCGTCGTCGCAATACATCTCGGCGAGCGGGATCACGCGCTCGCCGTCCGCCGACTCCAACCGCACGCGCGCGTCCAGGGCGCATAACACCGGCGCCGAATCGCTCGCGGTGTGGGCCCAGCAACGCGGCGACTTGGTCGCCACCCAGCAGATCTCGCCCTGCTCCTTGAGGCAGTAGCCGATTGAACGCCGCCACTCCTCGGTCTGGTTGTAGTAGGTGCAGCGCGTATCGAGACACAGGTTGCCACCGATGGTGCCCATGTTGCGCAGCGGCGGCGAGGAGATCGAGGCCACCGCACGCGCGAGCGCCGGATAGCGTGCGCATAACGCCTCATCGGCGAGCAACTCGGAGAGCCGCGCGGTCGCGCCGAGTCGCGCCTCGCCGTCGCCCGCCGTGACCCCGCGCAACGCGCCGATCGCGCCGAGGCTAACCACGGTCGCGGCGCTCTGGTGGCGGCGCTTGAGATTCGGCCACAGATCAGTGCCGCCGGCGACCGCCCGCGCGCGCGCGCCCTCCGCGGCGAGGATCGCCGCGGCCTCGGAAACCGTCCGCGGACAGCGCAGTTCAATCGGTGGTAAGCGCAGCACCCTTCTTGTCCTTCAATGCCTCGGCGCGGCTCTTCATGGTCCCGGCACTGGCCCGCAACGAGCTTTGCTTGGCCTTCGGATCGGCCGCGGCGCGCCCGTCGCCGCCTTCCTCCGGGGTCGCGACCCGGATCGGCGCGCCGAAGTCGATGTCCGGGAAGGCCCCCGGACCGACCCGCGAATCCTTGCCCTTGGCCTTGGCGCGCAGCCCCTTGAGGATCAGATCGGGCTCGACCGGGATCTGGTCGACCCGCACCCCGACCGCATCGTACACCGCGTTGGCGAGCGCCGGCGGGATCGGCAACAGCGGCCCCTGGCCGACCTCCTTGGCGCCGAACGGGCCGCGCTCGTCGCGGGTCTCGATCAAATAACTGGTGATCGCCGGCATGTCGTGAAAGCCGGGACTCTTGTATTCGAGCATCGAGGGCATCTTGTGGACCAGCGCGGGTGACAATTTGCGCGGCAGGCGGCGGAAGTCCTGAGCTTCCATCTGCGCCTCGCCGAGCCCCATGTAGACCCCGCCCTCGACCTGTCCCAGCACCAGCACCGGGTTGATCGCGCGGCCGATATCGTGGGCGATCCAGACCTGCTCGACATCGTAGAGTCCGGTCTCGGGATCGACCTGCACCTCCAGCACCGCCGCGCTGTAGGAATAGGTCGGCGACGGTCCGACCCCGGCGCCGCGATAGCGCCCCGGCGCGCGCGGCGGGATGTACGAGCCGGTGGTGCCGAGGGTGCCGTAACGAGCCTCGGTGGCGATCACCGCCTCCTGGAAACTCAGCCCCTGATCGGGTTCGCCGCTCGGGAATACCCGCCCGCCGGCGAACACCAGCAGGTGCTCGGTCACCTCGATCTGCTCGGCGACCGCCTTGGCAATCAGCGCCCGTGCGCGCTCGGCCGCCTCCAGCGCGGCCTGACCGACCATCAGCGTAACCCGCGACGAGTAGCTGCCCAGATCGACCGGGGTCAACGCGGTGTCCGCCACGCACAGCCGCACGTCGGCCAGATCGACGCCCAGCACCTCGGCTACGATCGCCGCCAGCACACTGTCCGAGCCCTGGCCGATCTCGGCCTCGCCGCAGTACACCATCACCCCGCCGCTGCGATCGAGTCGGATCTGGACGCCCGACTGCGGCATGTGATTCCAGTAGATCGGCAGCCCCGCGCCGCACATGTAGGCGCCGCAGGCGAGACCCAGTCCGCGGCCCTCGGGCATCTTGCCGTAACGCTCGCGCCAGCCGCTGCCCGCGACCACCGCCTCGATGCACTGGCGCAAGCCGATGGTGCCGAGTTGCAGCCAGTTGGCCGTGACCGAATCGGGCGCGGCCAGATTGCGTAGCCGCAGATCGGCCGGGTCTATGCCGAGGCGTTCAGCCGCCTTGTCGAGTTGGACCTCGAAGGCGAAGCGCGGTTGCGGCGTGCCGTGCCCGCGCTTGGGCCCGCACGGCGGCTTGTTAGTGAACGCTCGCACACCCTCGAACCAGTACCGCGGCAGGCGATAGGTGGTGGTTTCCAGCGCGCCGGTGTAGTACAGGCTGGCCACTCCGTAACTGCCGAAGGCGCCGCCGTCGAGCGCGGTCCGCAAGTGTTGGGCGGTCATCGTGCCGTCGGCGCGAAAGCCGGTGCGCAGACTCATCGACACCGGATGGCGGCCGCGATGGCAGTAGAAGACCTCCTCGCGGGTGAGCGTGATCTTGACCGGCCGGCCGAGCTTGATCGCCATCTTCGCGGCGACGATCTCATGGCCGAAGGGATCGGTCTTGCCGCCGAAACCGCCGCCGTTGGAACAGGCGATCACACGGATCCGCGCGGCCGGGATCTCAAGGACCTTGGCGAGCGCGCGATGGACGTAGTGCGGGGTCTGGGTCGAGGAATAGAGGGTCAAACGATCGGCGTCCTCCGGCACCGCGACCGCGGCGTGCTGCTCGAGCGCCAGATGGGTGTTGCCCTGGTAGAAGAAGGTGTCTTCGAGGATCTCGTCGGCCTCGGCGAAGCCCGCCGCCACGTCACCGAACTCCAGCGAGACCTTCTTGTGCAGGTTGCCCTCGTCGGCGTAATCATGAATCTGCGGCTCGGGGGTCACGAGCGCGTCGGCGACGTCGGCGATCGTCTCCAGCGGCTGGTAGTCGACTTCCACCGCGAGCGCCGCGGCGTGCGCCTGGTCCTCGCCGAGCGCCGCCACCGCCACCACCGCGTCACCCGCGAAACGCACCCGCTCGCGGGCCAGCGCGTGCTCGTCCTGGGACACCGGCAGGATTCCGAACGGCGTCGGCAGGTCATCGCCGGTCAGAAATCCCAGCACCCCCGGCATCGCGGCCGCCTTGCGGTAGTCGATGCGGGCGATCCGCGCGTGCGGGACGGTCGCCCGCACGAGTTTCAGATACACCATGCGCGGGAAACCGAGGTCATCGGCAAACAGGGTTTGGCCGGTCACCTTAGCGTGCGCGTCCACCCGCCGGAACGGCGTGCCGATGAGCTTCAACTCGCGCTCGTTACCGGCGGTCACCGGCGGATCTTTCGGCGCACGACTCATTCGACCGACTCCGGCAGCGGGGTCGCGGCAAGCGCCTCGGCAGGCGGCTCGCGCTCCTCGCCACGCAGGGTCGCCGCCGCCCATGACACCGCGTCGACGATCCGGTTGTAGCCGGTGCACCGGCACAGATTCCCCGACAGCGCCTCACGGATGTCGGCGTCGCTCGGGTCCGGATCGCGATCCAGCAGCGCCTTCGCCACCATCAGGATCCCCGGCGTACAGTAGCCGCACTGCGCCGCGCCGAGATCGGCGAATGCGGCCTGCAAGGGGTGCAGGCGGTTGTCCTCGCGCAGGCCCTCGACCGTCTCGACGCGGCGCCCGACGGCTTCCGCCGCCAGCACCAGGCAGGACAGCACCGGCTCGCCGTCGAGCAGCACCGCGCACGCCCCGCACTCGCCGAGTTCGCAGCCGTGCTTGGTGCCGGTCAGACCGCACTCCTCGCGCAATACCTCGAGCAGCGTGTGATGGGTAGGAAAGGCGAGCGCACGCGGTTCGCCATTGACGATCAGCGACGCGTGGGTGATTGCGGCGGTCATGATACGGACTCGTTTCTCGGCTTCGCGACGGTGGCACGCCGATCCACGCTAGCGTCCCATGCGCGCGGGATCAAGCTGCCGTAACGTCAAGCAGTCGCCGCCACGGAATATCCGAGCCCGAGTCCCGGTCACTTGTTTGGGGAATTTAGGGCCGGCCCGCGGCCACATTCTACGTGGACGCGAATCTCGCCGCGTTGAGACCGAAGCGCTTCCGAGCGTGGATTTCCCCGGGTAGCAGCAACCGCGGACTCGTGGGGGGTTGGCGGTCTGTTTTCACGTTATTTAACCTTCAAGGGAGACAGTTCATGATCAAATCGAAATCGATCGCTTACGCAATTGTCGGCGCGCTCTTCGCCTGGGCCGGGGCGGCGTTCGCGGCGCCGCCGTTCTCCGGGCCGAAGGATGTCGCCTTCGCCAAGACGCTATGGCAATCGCTCGAACAGAATCGCTTGGTCGGCGCCAACCGTTTCCAATCAATGCCCTACCGAACTCCACCGCCCCATGGCCGCTTCGTCGAAGCGATCGACGGTCGCATCAGTGTCGACGGCCGCAAAGACATCGTGATCGTCAAAAAGAATTTCGGCATAACCCAAAAGGAGACCCGCCAACAGATCGCCGATAACCCCGACAAGTACATGACCTCCATTACCGTCATGTTCAAGCGCGAGAAAGGCTACGACTCCGACAACAAGAACTGGTTCTGGGTCAAGTACTTCCCCTACGGCCGGATCATGAAAAACCCCAAGGGCATGGCGCTCGCCGGGCGCGTCGCCAAAGGCTCCAGCAAGGCCTGTATCGCCTGCCATGCGGGGGCGCCGGGCGGTGATTACGTCTACATTCACGACCGTTTCGTGAAATAGGACGGCGTCCCATTTCTCGCGATAAACGCTCGCGGGAGGCGACGGTTCAGTCTATCGACCCAGCTAACGTCCGTACGCGGCGCTGCGGACGTTAGCTGCAAGTCAAAGACGGCCACGAAGTAGGGCCGCAAACGCCAACGACCCTCTAACCCGCGTACCACAGCACCGCGACGAAGTGGCACGCGGTGCCGGCGAGCACGAACAGATGCCAGACGAAGTGGCCGTACCGGATGCGGTGATCGGTGGCATAAAACGCCACGCCCGCCGAGTAGGAGACCCCGCCCGCCACCAGCCAGAACAGGCCCCACGGTTGCACGTGGAGCCACAACGGCTTGATCGCGATCACCACCAGCCAGCCCATCGCCAGATACAGCACCGTCGAGATCCTCGCGTGGCGTACCCCGTAGACCCCCTTCAACACGATCCCGGCGAGCGCCAAACTCCACACCAGTCCGAACAGCGTCCAGCCCCAACCGCCGCGCAGCACGCCGAGCGTGAACGGCGTGTAGGTGCCGGCAATCAACAGAAAGATCGCTCCGTGATCGAGGACCTGGAATACCCGTTTGGCGCGGTTCCGGGGCAGCGCGTGATAGAGCGTCGAGCTGAGGTACAGCAGCACCATGGCCGCCGCGAACACGCTCGCCCCGACAATCCCGGCCGCGCCGCCGCGATGCACCGCTGCGACGATCAGGATCGGCGCCGCCCCGATCGCCGCCAGCACTCCGATCCCGTGGCTGACGCTGTTCGCGATCTCTTCGCCGAGAGTCTGGGGCCGCTCGGCCATCACCGGCGCTCTAGTCACTCGCCCGGCCTCCTCAATTCCACGGACACCATCCACGCAAGCCTACACCTTCAACTTGGACGCCCAGATCGCCAGTTTATGCCTCATCGTCTTCTGCGAGACCTGGATCTCCGGGATCGGCTGGATCACCTGGTCATGCACCAGCAGACGATAGATGTATTCGACCTTCTCATTCGCCGAGTCGGTCGGCTCGAACTCGACGACCCCGCGCGCCTCGCCATATTTCATACCCTCGGCGATCGCCTTCTTATCAACTCCGCTTCGTTCTTGAGTTTCTTCATCACCGCCTCTATGAACTCCGTGAGCTGCAATGCCGGACCATCGGGAATCGGTTCAAAATAACGTAACCGTTCACGAGTATAGATCGGTATTCGACCACAGCAAGCGGGCATTTCCCCATGAGGGCTGGACTCAGAAGCCAATACGCTGTATCGTTCGGTCATGGATCCGGTCACGATCACGGTA